>Ga0208246_1000597_pt1 | contig 27015 bp, 30 predicted proteins | sample RifOxyD2_FD_184039 | JGI IMG/M metagenome (GOLD analysis project Ga0208246, IMG submission 184039) | Soil microbial communities from Rifle, Colorado - Rifle Oxygen_injection D2 (SPAdes) | ecosystem: Environmental > Terrestrial > Deep subsurface > Rock core/Sediment | place: Rifle, Colorado... | reverse complement strand
ATTAGCATTGGAATTATTGTCTATGTCATTGACGTACAACGCCCGCAACTCATCTGTCGAAGTATTTTGCTTAACCCAAAAACTCATCAAATTATCCTGAGATTTTAATGAATGAACTATATCCCAGTACGTATTCATTAATTTTTTATCATCACTATATAACAATCTATATCCTTCATGATCTAAAAATTTAGACTTAGACAATAAGGAATTATAAACATCTTTAGACGAATCTAACTCAACACCATTGAATGTACTATAATCAATAGGATGAAATGCCTGATTAAAACTATTATTTATAGTTATTAATGTCTTGCATTCAGGATCGATTTTGAATCTAGTGCTTTCAGCCTTATATGCTATTCCAGTGCACGAATCAAGATATACTAAAAACAGTTTCTTAAGATCATCATTGCTTCTAGGAGAGCCGTCTGGATTAGTTTTTGTTTCAAAATCATTAATTCTTGCTTCAATATTCTCTTTGAATGTTAATGGCCTATACACTTTTTGTGTGGCACTTAAATTAAATAATGGATGAACAGAAGATGGAGATGTCTTAAGTGCTACTTGAAGTTTATGCACTGCTTGAGAATACGGTTTAGCTTCAATAAAAGAATACGCTCCAACAGACAGCTTTGCAGAAGTAATAGGATCAATGCCAGAATCGGGTTTTCCTGTAGGAATACTTGCATCTTGTTTTTTATAGTATGGATTCTTTGAAATATCACCAGGATCTACATGCTTCCAAGGATTTGTGTTAGTCATTATATATCAAGCCCCTATATTTAACATACAAATTATATGTAACTACTATAGAGTAAGCATAACTTATATATAAATGTTTCGGTTTCATAATCACTTGTAAGTAACAACTTATCTAAAATAGGTTGCCTGCTCTGAGCTATCGTTTCTCTGAGTTCTAATAATAAACAAGCCTAATTCTGTTAATAATTATAGAATGTATTACATTATCCTAGTCAATGTATTAAATTATAGTAAACCAAAGAATTATGAGACATGTAACAGTGTAGAATTGTATTACATAATCCGAGAACACATTATATATATTCTCGAACTAATAAAAATATGTGGGGGGTGAAATAAATGCCTTTTGACTATAAGCGAGAACCATTAGAGGAAGACGAGATACACGCATTAAAAAAAGCATGTACAACATTTGAAGAAGAATTAATCATTAATGTCCTCTTAGAAACAGGGATGAGGGTATCAGAATTCAGCAAACTCGGTGAAGAAGAGATTAGTTGGCAGAGAGGATGCATCACAACAATAGGTAAAGGAAACAAAAGAAGAGTCATCCCACTAAGCAAAACCGCCAGATTTTATTTAACAGAATTCTTCAAAGAAAAAAAGAAGATAAACATTAGTCCGCGATTAATTCAATTAAGAGTCAAGGCGGTGGCAGACAAAGCAAGAATTCGAAAGCCGGTTAGTCCCCACGTTTTAAGGCACACATTTGCAGTATGCTATCTCCATCGTGGTGGCAACGTACGCGCATTACAGGGCATTCTAGGGCACAGTAGCCTAATAACCACAGACATATACCTAAATTATAGTGGACAGCGTGTAATCGATGATTTCAGCAAAGTATGGGACAAAGAAACAGAAAAACAAGAAGTAAAAAATGAGAACCTCTTGAACTTCCTATGACTAATGCAAAAGATTCACAAACAGAGAATCCTAATATTTATTATGCAATAATCCTATTAGCCACAGGATTAATAATATATAAGTGGTTTACTGAAGTCGACAAAACAATTCTAATAAATAACTTAATCAGAATTGGAATAGGAATATTAATTGTATTATGGTTCTTTGCAATTATATTTTTCTACATAAGAGGAAACATACTACAAAAAAAGAAAGCAAAAATCATATCTCAAATATTAATACACACAACAAATTTCATTATTATACTATTATTTATCTATAGAATATCTCATCCTCATATAGTATCAATATCTTTTATACTACACGGATCAATTGCATTAATACTATTTCTATATTATAATTATAATATTCCTAAAGATATTATTAGATTACGACAGGAATATAACACTAAAAAATTCCATTCTAGAGCAGAAAAGAATGAGATCTTCGGATTAATACACACAAATTTAGACAATATAGGACTAGATGAATTAAAACGCAAGAAAGAATATTTTAGAAGCAAAAAATATTCGGGGGAAGCATTAGGGCAATTTCATAAAGAATTCGAATCTAAATTACAAGAACTAAATTACAAAATCAAGAAAAAATTATTAGAATCGGAAATCAACCAAATACAAATGACAAAAAATATTGAACAGAAAGAATTAGATAAAATACAGACGGAAAGAAATGAAATATTAATGAACGAGAATTCCAAAAACGCAGTTAAAGAATATAATTTAACACATCGCACAGAAAATGTAATATTAAGCCAGAGACTAACAAAAGAAGAAAAAAATATTTTAAGAAAATCTAAACACAAACAAGTTAATGAATACTGCGCATATCAAAAGAAAATTCTCACAGCATTCGTCAGACCAATAATGAATCATTCAGCAACACACACATTCCTAGTATGGTCGGTAAAACGTTTATTAGAAGACTTTGATGTTACAAAAATAGAAGAACATGACACTAAAGATGCAGACATAACATTCATACATTACAACAAGAAATATGCCATAGAAATAGAAACAGGAACACTCCTAAGAAAAGAAAGACAACTAAAAAATAAGGTACACTACCTAAACAACAAATATCCTAAAAGGTGGTTCTTTGTTGTATCCAATAGAAACCTACAAGCACAATACAAGAAATATGGAATAACCACCCAAAGAAATCGGGTGTCAGAAACATTACAAAAAATGCTAGAAAACACACACCCAAAAAAAACGGGTGTAAAACGACAACACACCGACTAAAAAAAACATTGAAAAAGTCACTAAAAAAGGTCACCGTATAATGTCTACCCTACCATATATATCTAGGCTCCCCATAATATCTTACCTATTTTTGTTCTAGTCGCTTCTTACTTTCTGGCTCATCTAGATAATTTTCTTTACTGATGACTTTTCTTTTACTTTCTTTTTCTAATGCTATTCTTGCATCTTTGGATATCTTACCGCCTTTTCTTGATGCAACTTTGTGTTCTGGAAAAGTTTCAGGGTTTTGAGTCTTTTCTATTTCCGAAGTTGATGCTTCACCTAACATTGAAAATATTAGTTCTAAATCATTCATATGATCTCTCAAGTTTTCCTTTTGTAGTCCCTTGAATTTTTTGTATTCTGCTGGTGTCATGTCAAATGTTGCCTTACTAATCTCTGCAGTTAGTATTGCAAAATCTTCTTGCGATGTAACGCCACGTTTCTTCCATTCATCAGTCAAATCTTGTCTAACTACAATTCCTCTTAATCTTTTATCTATCCAGGATTTAGAATAGCCCTTTTGCTCATATAATTCTTTCATTCGCTCTTGAGCTAGTTCTGGATTCTCTATTTCTTGAACTCTTTCATATCCGACTTTTGCAAGCCATAATTTGAATGGTTCTGCCTTCTTAGATGGAATAGATTGTATTATTCTAAAAACTGCTTTAGTGTTGGCACAATCTGTCTCATAAAATTTGCCATCTGTAGATGACAATTTCAGTTGTACCCAAATTGGGGACAACTCAAGTTGACTAAACTCTCTATCTTTTACTTTTCCCCAATATTGTCTAGGAGTAGGACTGTCAGTCAACACCTCAATTATATCTACAACCGAGAAATACCATTCATTTTCGTGCCAGATTCTTCTGATTTTCTTATCCTGAAATACTACTAGTGCATTGTCTTTGTTCATAATAATCAATCCTCCTAAAGGGATATATTTGGAATTTATATATTTCACGGGTATTTGTCCAGTGACTAAAATAACTCTGCATTTTTGTTCATTGCATTTATTGTTTCTATTCTTTCCTGTAGTTCATCTCTCGTAATTTCTCCACTAGCATACCTTAATTTTAATACTTCAATAGGATCATTAAGCAAAACATTCGATGTGTTAGTCACTTCTTTTTTTGATGTTGGTGTTTTGTTGTCGAATGCTTTCTCTATCTTTTCTTTCAAATCTTTACTGCTAATATATGCATAGATTTGTGTTGTATAAATATCGCTGTGTCCAAGACTCCTCTGAATATAATATAAGTCAACGCCCCTCTCTAGCAAGTATGTTGCGTATGTGTGCCTTAATGTATGAAAACTATACAAATGCCTCTTTTGTCCAACAGACGTCTTATTCCACTCAATTAACAAGCCAGTTTTTTTCAAATAACCTCTGAATTTTATTGATAAATAGTTCGTACTTATTCCGGTCTTTGAACTTGTTGGAATAAAATATTCTGATTCAGTAATTCTAAACCACTTCTCAAGTAAAGGCTTAATCGAAGAGGGTAGCATTACATATCTGTCCTTACTGCCTTTACCCTGTATAATTTTAATTTTACAGTCTACTAAGTCTACATCTTGTCTTTTTAGTTGGCATACTTCACTAATTCTTAAACCACAAAATAGTGCCAAAAGACATGCAACAAAAATATCCGTCTCTTCTATTGCAGTAAACAATTCTAATAATTGTTTTTTGTTAAAGACATTAGGCAATGTTCTATTCTTTCCTTCGTTTTGATTTTTTCCCCGTTTATTTTTGAATTGTGCCATTTTTACATCGACCTCACTAATTGTAAACCCTGAACTCTAATCGCGACACAAATTGAATTCTCGCTCTCGTGCCGATTTTTGAAGTGTATGTGTAATGCTGTCTTCTGATTTATCATGCCATTCTTTAATTGGAAGCGTATTGCTTCTGGTATTCTTTCAATCAAGCACCACCTGTAAACTTTGAATGGATTGTGTCCTTTCTCCATGAGAAATGCGTAAAGTTCACGTTCCTTGCCTAGAAGCACCGATTTCTTCTTGTAATGATACTGAGCAATTCTCGCCATTATCTTCGTGAAATTGCGAAGATATTCCACACCAAAACGAACCTCGACCTCTTTCTTAATAGACTCATACTCAACTAACCAATTTTTACGAAGATACAATTGTTTCACGAATTCCAGCCTCCACTAATTACCCAAAAGCCGAAATTCAGGCACAACAACGCCCAAAGCTCAAGAATTCGCACTTTATAAATATTTCTATTCATAATTACTTATTAGTAGATAATGTTTCTTCAGGGTCAAAAAGTAGGCGCCTAAAGCGAGTACGATAACTAATAGCCACGACCGACCTGTATGGATAATCCTTTGGGACTTTTGCTTTATTTTTCAATCAAAAGCGAAATATTTAAATATATTAACATATTTACGTTATTTAACAAAGGAGGATGATTTTATGGTATCAATAACTGTAAGTGTACCTGAAGATACGAGAGAATTGATGAAAAAATTCCCTGAAATGAACTGGTCAGGATTTGTCAAAAAATCAATAGAAGAGAAGGTTAAAGAAATGAAAGAAATAGAACATTTAAAGAAAAACCTACGCAATGAACAAGAAACAGCAGACTGGGCAGTAAAACTACAACATGCATCAAGAGAGGGTAGAATAGAAACGCTAAAGAAGAAAGGATTATTATGAAACTAATAGTAGACACAAACATATTGTTTAGCCATTTCTGGAGATATTCCATAACAAGGAAAATATTAATGCACCAGAAAATGGAGCTATTTGCTCCAGAATTCGCATTAGAAGAGATAAACAAATACAAAAAACATATAATGAATAAAAATAATTTAAATAACGAAGAATTCGAACACATAAAATTCAATCTGGCAATAGCAATAAAATTCATACCAATAGACGAATACTCTAAAACCTTAAAATATGCACTAAAAATATCTCCTGACCCAAACGACATAGACTTCTTTGCACTAGCAATAAAACTAAAACTACCAATATGGAGCAATGATGCAGAACTTAAAAAACAAAACAAAGTAGAAGTAATAACCACAACAGAACTTATGAACGATACAGAAATAAAAAATATGATAGGAGAACAACAATGAAACAAATACCAATCAAAAAGCTCACGCCATACTGGAAGGAAAGTAAACAACTGACACTCAAATACCACAGAAAGCTGGGAGCGTTAGAGAAAAAGATGAGACAAGAATTGAGAAATGACAAATTAGAATTCTTCTGGTGCGATGGCGAAATAGTAGGAATAGGAACAACAGACAGAAAAATGAAACTCATACAAGACACACAATTAGATTCCAACAGTTGAACAGTACTAGCCCCGCCCAGATTATTTCTCACTCCCGCACTAGACACACTAGCCAACCTCCCGCAGGGTATTTATATGATGTTCATATCTATTAAGTCAGACACTGATCAGCTAAATCGAATATAATACACAGAATCTGGCAGACACTGTCTGCCGAATCTGATAAAGCATGAACATTTCTAATTACTAAGCTTTTATAAACACTTATAAAATAGAAAAGAAAGCTTTATAAAGCCTGGCGCATTAACACAAGTATGGACAAAGAGACACTTCGTTTAATTATCAACGATCAGCAAAAAGTATTCAATGACAATGCGGGATTAATAGAAAGGGATATATCGATTGATAAATATCTTAAAGGCAATGAGATCATAATCATAAGCGGTGTTCGCAGATGTGGCAAAAGTTCACTGCTGAAGCTCATATCCAAAAAAATCCCCGGAAAAAAAGTATATATAAATTTCGATGATATAAGATTTACAGATTTTAATATGAACAATTTCAGCGATATCGACAACATGATCGAACAGGGTTCGAACACAACCTATTTTCTGGATGAAATACAAAACATCGAATATTGGGAAAAATGGGTTAATAACCTCAATGCTAAAGGCATTAAAGTGTTTGTTACCGGTTCAAATTCTAAACTTCTAAGCTCAGAGATATCGACTTATTTGACTGGAAGGAATAAGATCATAAAACTATATCCTTTCTCGTTTACAGAATTTCTGAGACTGAAGGGAATTAGCATTGATTATAAGACCAGTTCGGAAAAATCAGATATTGTCAGTTCCTTTCACAAATATCTTGACATAGGAGGATTTCCTTTAGTCATACGGAATGATGATACAGAACTCACGAAACAATATTTTGAAGATATTCTAAATAAGGACATAATCCGTAGATACCATATCCGAAAGGTCAAAGAATTAAACGATCTAATAGTCTATTTATTTTCACATGCAGGCAATATCTACTCTTACAGCACACTGAAACAGGTATCTTCAATAAAAAGCCTAAGTATGATAAAAAATTATATTCACTTCCTTGAAGAAGTATTTGTCGCAAAAAAAGTCGACCTATTTGATTATTCAATAAAAAAACAGAAAACCTCTTCATCAAAATTCTATTCATTAGATATTGGTTTCTTGAATGTAATAGCGTTCAATTTTACAGAAAACAGGGGGAAGAGATTAGAGAACCTCATATTCATAGAACTAATAAGAAAGGGATATAATGTTTATTACCATAATAAAATAAGAGAATGCGATTTTGTAATAAAAGAAGGATTGAAGATAACAAAAGCCTTGCAAGTATGTGTCAATATCTCTGATCCTCAAACAAGGAAAAGAGAAATTGACGGATTAATGGATGCAATGACCACATACAAACTACAAGAAGGGATAATAATCACTCTGGATCAGGAAGAGAATTTAAAACTCAAAAACAAGAAGATAAAAGTTATTCCGGCATGGAAGTGGCTGCTTGGAAAAGGATAAATAAACCATGAGCAGTCAACCTAGTAATATAATTCTATTCACTAGACACACTAGCCAACCTCCCGCAGGGTATATAAAGGATTCTTAATCAGCTTTATATATGGCCCTAGCATCACCAATAGTTACACTGGATGAATACCCGAGATTGGAACAAGAGCATAAAATGCATCTGAAAGACTTCACGCCAAGACTGTATCAGGAATCGATATTCAACACCTGCACATTGCATAATACATTAGTCGTCCTTCCTACCGGAATCGGCAAGACAGCCATATTCTTGATGATGGCAGCATACAGACTGAATCTTTATCCTAAGAGCAAGATCCTTCTTCTCGGACCCACAAGACCCTTGATTGAACAATATTATGAAGTGTTCAAGAAACATTTCAATATAGATGAAAGCAGGATGGCTATATTCACAGGATTTGTTGCTCCAGAAAAACGTCAGGAACTCTGGAAGAATGCCCAAATAGTATTCTCAACACCTCAAGGATTGGAAAATGATATTATGTCCAGCAGGATTTCATTAGTTGATGTTTCTCTGCTAGGTTTTGATGAATGCCATAGGAGTACAGGTGATTATAGCTATAATTTTGTTGCAAAACAATACATGAAAAAAGCGCTTTATCCTAGAATCCTCGGCCTTACTGCATCTCCTGGTTCTGATAATGAAAAGATCCGGGAAGTATGCAGCAATCTTTTTATTGAAAAGATAGAAATAAGGACCGTTGATGATGTTGATGTCAATCCTTATGTGCAGGATGTTGAGATAGAAAAGGTTTTTGTTGAGCTTCCGGATGTTTTTAAGGATATAAAAAGATATTTTGATAATACAATCAAATCAAAAACCAGGGAATTAGAGAATTATGGATTTGTCAGCAGGAATCTCCAATACAGCAAGAAGAATCTTCTCGGATTGCAGGCAGCTATCCATGCAAAGATCGCTAAGGGAGAAAAGAATTTTGAGATCCTAAAATCTGTAAGCTTGCTTGCTGAAATAATGAAAATTCAGCATGCTGTTGAGCTTCTTGAAACACAGGGCTTTGAACAATTAAGGGAATATATGGATAAACTGCAGCATGAAGCAGCTGCCGGAAAAACAAAAGCAACCCAGAATCTCGTTAAGGATATTAATTTCAGGTCAGCATATATTAAATTACAGCATACTAATGCAGAGCATCCTAAATTATTGGAATTAAAAAGAATAATAGAAGAAGAGCTTGATAACAGCATTGAAGAAAATGCCTCTAAAAAGATAATCATATTCTCCCAATACAGGAATTCTGGATCAAGAATAACTAAGATGGTCAATGATTCTGGATTCAAGGCAAAGCTTTTTGTAGGACAGGCTAAAAAGAAAGATACTGGATTAAGCCAGAAAAAACAGAAAGAGATGCTTGAGCAATTCTCCATTTCTGATTTCAATGTTCTTGTTTCAAGCTCTGTCGGAGAGGAAGGATTGGATATCCCGCAGGTTGATTTAGTGATATTCTATGAGCCGGTACCGTCAGCTATAAGAAAGATCCAGAGATCTGGAAGAACTGGGAGATTGGAAAAAGGAAAAATAATAATGTTGATAACTAAAGATACGATAGATGAAGTGTATTATCATGTTGCAAGGAATAAGGAAAAAAGAATGTATAGATCTATTGATGTCATCAAGAATAATGCTCAACTAAGTAATTTCAATAATGAGAAAGAAGATGATGCCAATTCAACATCGACATTACATGACTATTCGGAAAAAAAGATAAAAGAAGAAAAAGCAAATGAAACATTTAAGATTATTGCAGATTATAGAGAGAAAGGATCTAATGTCTTGAAAGAGATTATTGATAAAAATATCAATCTCCGGCTCGAAAAATTATCTATTGGTGATTTCTTATTAAGCAGCAGAGTAATTATTGAATATAAAACAGTTCAGGATTTTGTTGATTCAATAATTGATGGAAGATTGCTTACACAATTAAAGGAATTGAAAAAATACGAGAAACCGATATTGATCATTGAGGGAAATGAGGATATTTATTCTGTTAGAAGAATCCACCCTAATGCAATCAGAGGAATGTTGATAACAATAACAGTATCTTACGGGATTCCTATAATCCAAACTAAACATGCAAAGGAGACTGCAGAAATACTGATAATGATTGCTAAAAAAGAGCAATTAGATGAAAAAACAGAAATCACATATCATTTTGCCAAGCCATTATCATTAAAAGAGCAGCAAGAATACTTTATTTCAGCATTGCCTAACATCGGCATGGGCGGTGCAAGACCTTTATTGAAACATTTCAAATCAGTAAAGAATATTGTCAATGCTTCTGAAAAAGAATTGCAGGATGTCGATCTGATAGGCCCTAAAAAGTCAAAAGCATTGAAAGATGTGTTTGATGAAGAGTGGAAGGAGTGAAAATGAGTTTGGTTGTATAATACAACCGGAAAGTATAAATACTACTTATTTGTTATATGATACAACATGGACGCGCGGGAAGAAATATTGAGGAATAATTTCAAGGAATACTTTGAAAGTGCAGAAGAAGCACTCAAAAAATCAAAGTATAACGTAGCAACAACATTATTCTTTAAAGCAATAGCTGCTGGATGCGATCTTGCAATCTTTATAGATGAACAACTGATTCCGTCAAGCCACACAGATCGTTTCAGGATACTTGAACAAAGATATCCTGTGTTGTATCGCATTGCAAACAAAACATTTCCCTTCTATCAGCAAAGCTATACTGCAAAGATGGATAAAGAAACAGCGCCTGTCCTAAAACAATATGCTGAACAAATTAAGAAAAATCTTAAAATCTGAAAAGAACAAGAGCGTTTTTGACATTGTGCTTTATGGGTCTGCAACACGCAGTGAGCAGAGATACAACGATATAGATATTGCTGTGATTTTCCTTGAAGGAGATTTAAATTATAGATTAGAAGCAATTGAGAAAATCAAAGATAAGGTAAAACCAATTGTAAATAAATTAGATATTAAGCAAATGCTACTTAAGGATTTCTTTTCAGCATCGTTCCTTGCCAGGACAGGAATAATTTTAGAAGGGATAAGTCTTCTAGATGGAATAAAAATTTCAGAAAAACTAGGTTTTAGATCATATGGCATATTTTTCTATACATTAGACGGCCTGAATCATACAGAAAAGATTAAGTTCAACTATATATTATCAGGAAGAACAACAAAAGGACTGCTTGATCAGTTAAAAGGAACGAGAATGACGAGTGGAGCGATAAAAATCCTTGTTGAAAATTCTTTGATATTCAAAGAAGTATTGGATAAACATAAGATAAAATATTCTTGGAAGAAAATATTGGAAGAGATGTAAATCGTTGAAAGATGTGTTTGATGAAGAGTGGAAGGAATAAATTAATAAATTCTGATTAGATGATAGGATCATGAATATAAATAAGCAGTATGATAAAATAGGTGAAAGATATATAAAGTTACAAAAAAAGTTTTTCACAACTAAACTTGACAAGCCTACGGAAGCAATGAAAAAATGTCTTCCAGATTTGAAAGGAAAAATAATTCTTGATATTGGATGTGGCCATGGAAAGGACATATTATTATATGAGAAATTAGACGCGAAAGAAATCTGGGGTATGGATTCCTCTCAAGTAATGATAAATGAAGCAAAAAAATTAGTTAAAGATCCACAAAAATTATCTGTTGCAAGTATCGATAACACTTATTTCAAAAACAATCAATTTGATGTTGTGTTAGGAAGATTTGCTTTTCATTATCTAGAAGATATGGATAAGGGATATGAAGAAATGGCAAGAATCCTTAAATCAAGAGGAATATTAATATTAGTTGTTGATCACCCCATCAGAGCGCTCGTGGGGTATAAGAAGAAAGCATATCATATAAGGGAAAATATAAAAATTAGTTTGTATAATAAAAAAATAAAATTATTAATCCCCACACATACATTTGCAGAATATTTATCTCCTAAATTCTTCAAACATTTCTATCTAGAACACTTCATCGAGGATATTGACAAAGAGTTAGGTTCAGATGCAAAGAAAACACCAGGATTCATGGTGATCAAAGCTGTAAAAAGATAATCTACTTCCTAATCTTTCTATATATCTCATTCACTTCTCTATATAGCTTAGAATTCTCCATTGGTCCTGTGAATTCTTCATCATTATTGATCAAGAAGTCTGCCTGGACAAGGCACATGCCTACTTGCTGGCCATTTAATGGCTCATTGAATCCTCGATCTCTTGCATCATCAATTATGAATTTATCATGATTCAATAAGTCTGAATCCCTATTTCTATTCTTCAATCTCTGCCATCTCAGTTCGACAGGAGCATCAACACCGATTAATTTGAAATCAGAATTTTCCCTGAGGAAATTGATCTCATCTATATTCCTTATCCCATCTATGATCAATGGATTGTCGTATGATTTAAATTTGTTTAATGCTCTTTCAGCGAGCACTTGTCCTCCAAATTCTTTTCTGAGATTATTGCCAACATCTTGGAGGTTCTGCCTTAAGGGCTCAAGCCCTAGCTTTGCAACTTCCTCTCTCACTATAGCAGATAATGTTATATGGCTGAATCCTTTTGATTTCAATATCTCTGCAACAGTGCCTTTTCCTGAAACTAATGTTCCTGTTATTCCAATTACTAATTTTTTCTTTTCCATATTATTTATGCTTTAATGCTAGCCGGACATCCTCTGCTTTTATTGTCTTTCTGCCAGCATGCATTGCAAATCTTGCTGCAATCCTTGATAGTTCCTCTCCATATTCTTCAAGAACTCTTCTTAATTCAGCTTTAGCAGGATCACTGACCCTGATATTTGAGTCTCCCTTCTTGAGTATTCTTTCCATAGCTGCTAATGGCAATAATTTATCAGTCATAAAATCACCCTTAATGAAATTAATCAAGAGAATATTTAAAGTTTATGGTAATATCTCTGACATTTATCCTTTCCTGTATAATCCAATTAATTCTGCCTTTGCAATTATATGTCCTTCCATTGCTGATTCAACAACAGATTTATCTGCCGATTCATCCAGATCAAGCATCTTGTCTAGAGCATATAACTTGAAGAAATATCTATGGGTTCCTGATGGAGGACACGGGCCTCCATACTCATTCTTAGGCCAACTATTCAATCCTTGAACAGCATTCATTGGAACAGAATCCTCAATGATCTCTTTTACATCCGCAGGAATACTGAACAATATCCAATGATCCCAAGTTCCCATAGGCGCATCAGGATCATCCATGATTAATACAAGAGAGTTCGCGTTCTCCGGAACATCACTGAATACTAATTCCGGATTGATATTCTCTCCTTGACAGGTGAACTTTTTAGGAATAAAACCATTATTCTGGAATTCTGGGCTTGAAATTTTCATGCTAGACACCTCGTTTGAAGAAGTAGTTGATATTTCTTGAGTATTGATGTTCTGGATATTATTTGAGCAACCAGCAATCAAAATAATCATAAATACAATGATTAACCCCCTCATGATTGTACGAATATGAATGGATATTTATAGTTTATTAAAATAATATTATAATAACATCTTATAAGTAAGAGCAGAGAGCGGTTAAAAACCGCAAAGTTTATATATGATGTATGTTCTTAGAATACATATGGCTGTTAAAAACACACAATTTACGAAGATTGAAATTCAAATAGCTAAATATTTGTTTAAGCATTACAAGGATAGATATAACGCCAGGCAATTATCCAGAATATTAAATATTAATCATGCTCATGCCAATAAGTTATGTAATATTCTGGCAGGTAAAAAATTATTAGTAAAGGAGAAAATAGGCAATTCTGTCTTTTTTTCCTATGAATACTATAACAAGCTTGCTATCAAATTTATGGAATATACGCTAAGTTTAGAAGAAAAAGAGTTCCCTAAATGGTTAAGTGTCCTGTTACATAACCTGAAAAAATTTAAGGATTACATTGAAATGGGGTTGGTCTTTGGTTCATCTATAAATACAAAGGATTTCAACGATGTAGATGTTTTACTTATGTACAATATCGAAAAATCAAAAGATATCAAAAGAATAAAGAATGAAATAAGAAAATCTGAGTTAGTTGAAAAACCAATAAGATATATAGAAATAACTGAGAGCGATGCCGTATTAAACAGAGGAGATAAAATTTTCTATAATATACTCTCTGATAATCTTATATTCCACAATCCTGAAAAATATGTGGAGGTAATCAAAAAATGCCACAAATAGGTAAGCATTTGAAATGGTGTTTGAAAGATCAAAGGCGGCTCGTAAAAACAAGATCAAATTTAGGTCTAGCACAAAAACATGTTAAGAAGTCTGAGCATAATTATAGGGTGGTGCAAACACTTGAAAGGCTGAAGATATATGACTGGGCTTTGAATGTAGGATTCTATGCTATCTATCACTGCTTTTTGGCAATTCTCGCCAAATATGGTTATGAATCCAAAAATCAGGCCTGTACAATAACTGTCTTGCTCTATTTGATAAATGAGAAGAAATTAGACTTAGATAAAGACTTAGTTACACGATTTGATACTCTTGATGTTGAAAAGAACATTATTAATCTGACTATAAGAGAAAGCAGGGAGCTTTCCACCTACGGTGTTGAAACAAGCATTGATCTGCAACAGCTAAAGAAAATAAAGGAATTAATACTGAAAGTGCAGCGAGAAACTATAAGAATAATGGAAGAGTGAATTTTTGAATTTTAGTTCGTGTCTGCCCCGAGTAATAATTGATTTTAACATCGCGTCGCTGTTATATCCACTCGATGGAGACTAATTTTTAGTGCAATGTTCGGACGAAGTCAGAAAAATTCAAAGTTGAGTTCTCGCTTATCAATTCTGCGAAGTAGACTAGAATTCGTTAGGGAAGATAGCGTCCGTTTTTTCAAAATAATTATAAATGTATAGGTTCTTAATCAAAATATGCGTATCAAAAAGTATCCTACAAATTATTGGACTAAAGAAAACGTCATTAATTATATTATAGAACTTCAAAATAAGAGAGAAAGTCTTAGAAGTTGGAATATCAGAAACAATCATACTTCAGTATATCATGCTTCGTATAAGCTGTTTGATAATTGGCAGAAAGCAGTCGAATCTGCAGGAATAGATTACAAATCACTTCTAAAAAATCCATGGAGGCATAATAAAGAAGGTATCAAAAAAAGATTAATAGAATTAAACGAGAAAAAAACAGACTTAAGTGATAGTGGATTACGTAAATTAGATAAAAAATTTTATTCTGCTGTAACTAAACGTTTTGGTTCTATCGGAAATGCTTTATCAGTATGCGGAATAGATCCCCATATATATTACAAACAAAAACCAACAGGTTATTGGACTAAAGAAAGAGTACTAACAGAAACAAGAAGATTAATAGAAAAAAATGAAGACTTAGCTCCTCAAAACATTAGAGAAAAATACTCTAAATTGTGGAATATTTCTCATAAAAAATTTGGCGGATGGATTAATGTCTTGAGAGATGCAGAAGTTAATCCAAAAACTATTTCTAGACTTTTTGCAAATACTAAAGAATTTAAGAGATTTTTAGATAAGGAGTTAAGTAAAGAAAAAATTGATGAACTCTATAATAAGCAAGAACTTACTGAAATGGAAATCGGAGTTATTTATGGTTGTGGGTACAAACCAGTACAAAGATTAATGAGAAAATATGGCGTAAACTCTAGGAAGAGTATTTATGGAATTAAAGGTAAACTTGTATGCAAGGATGGACATAAAGTGCGAAGTTCTCACGAAAGAAAGATAGATGATTGGTTTTACAGCAAAGGAATCTCTCACCAAGTTGAAGTTCCAATAATTAAAAATAGAAAATATACGGCAGACTTTAAAGTAGGTAGATTTTTTATCGAAATATTAGGGTTGTATCACGATAAGAAATATAATTATCATTACTCTGTGAAATATAATGATGTAGCCAACGCACAACCAACAAAATCATTTAGATACATAGTTTTATCGAATGAAAACGAATTGAAGAACGCATATTCTTTAACTTCAAAAGAAGAAATAGCTAAAAGATTTGGGAATGATATAATCATCCTTGAAGTAAGACTTTCTCATAATCAATATCCATCAATAAAAGAAATAGGGAAGTGGTTTGGTTTTTTGATTAGGCTGTATTCAATACAGAGTAAACTTACGTAAAAGGCATCCAAGCGATTGAGATTAATATCAATTAACCGTAAACTATTCATGTATTACATACAAAATAACTTCTCATGGTAACGAAAAAACTCACTTGAACTTTTTGGTCACCACTTGCTTTTACCATAAAACATATAAATCCGTGAGGATGTTCTTTATTGAAGGTGATAATATGGTTAAAGCACAATTCGCTGGACAATTCTATGAAGCTCAAGAGTTTGCATTAGACAAGCAGATATCGGCTTGTTTTGAGGACAAGAACGGACCTGGAGATCTGCCATTGGATAAAAGGCCTAATAAGATAAAGGCAATTATCGCTCCTCATGCAGGTTATGTCTATTCGGGGCCATGTGCTGCCTGGGCATATAAGGGGGTTGCAGAAGCAGAATTCCCTGACCTATATATTGTAATTGGTCCAAGCCATGTCCATAATGTCAGTGGGATAGGCATGAATGGTTATGAGACTCCTTTAGGATTAGTGAGGACTGATCAGGAATTTGCAAGAAAGCTCCTTGAGAAAAATGATGAATTGAAATCTGATGATTCTGCTTTTGATGATGAGCATTCTGTTGAAGTACAGATCCCTTTCCTGCAATTTGTCTCAAAAGACAAGATGCATGAACTAAAGATCCTGCCAATGATTCTTGGATCAGAGATTGATATTGCAAAACTTGCTTTGGATATCAAAGATACAATTGTTGAATTAAATAGAAAAGTTGTGTTTATTGTAAGTTCTGACTTTACTCATTATGGAAGAAACTATCACCACATACCTTTCTCTTCTGATGTCAAGAAGAATATTTATGAGACAGACAGAAAGGCTATTGAGTTCATTGAAAAGCTTGATGTTGATGGCTGGCTGCAATATGTGCAGGAAAACATGATGACAATCTGCGGATTTATACCGATTGCTGTTTTATTAAAGACATTGAAACCAACAAAAGTAAGGCTTGAGCATTATTATACATCAGCAGATCTTGAAGAAGATTCACAATATAAGAATTCAGTAAGCTATGCCGCGATAATATTTGAATAAATGTTGTCAGCTAGCGAACTAGCATTATCACTAATCAGTACAAATAGCTCGACACACAATCGATATCATACGCTATGTGAGCCTGACAACATTGAATAGAAAATAATATACAATAAAAATGATCGACTACATCATAGGATTTATCTTTCTTCCATTTGGGGCCATGTTATTCGCAAACATTTTTGGCTAGACACAGATTGATTATATTCTAGGGATTCCATTGATTGCCATCGCTGCCATTGGATTGATTGTTGTTCAAGTTGCAAACATTCTTACTGCACATATCAATAAGCAATTCATAACAATCTCATGGATATTATGTGCATTGATGATGTGGCCTGCTTTGATCTATTTCCTGTCAGGAGCAATGCAGTTTCCTGAATCATTGTTGACATCATTGCCAGCCATAATTGCATCATTCTTATTTGTCGAAGGCATATATAGCTTCTATATCGATACAGGAAAAGAAGAAAAGAAATAATACCAATAATTATTTAAAACACTTCTTTTATAGTATAGTATGGCTGATCCTGATAAGTTGACTGATGAGCAGACTGAGAAGACCAAGAAGTATTCTATTGTAGATGGATCTGCTTACAGCATAATGTACGGCTTTGGAGAGCAGTATGTTACGCCTTTTGCAATAAAGCTTGGTGCAAGTAACTCTGAAATAGGTATTCTTGCTTCTGTGCCGTCTTTTATAGGATCATTGTTCCAGATTATTGGTGCTGAGCTCACTGATAAGTTTAAAAACAGAAAAAAGATTGTCACATGGTTTATTTTATTTCAGGCAATTATTCTTCTACCGCTATTCTTTGTTCCTTTTCTGACAAAAAGCATGTTATGGCTTACCTTTATCTTCTCTTTATATCTTATTTTTGCCAATATTGTCGGTCCTGCATGGAATTCCTGGATCGGAGATGTAATTCCAGATGATGAAAGAGCCAAATATTTCAGCACAAGAAATAAGCTTGTCATAACAAGCATGATGTTTTCTGTATTACTGGCAGGATTGATACTAAATTATTTCTCAAATATCAACATATGGACAGGATTTGGAATATTATTCATCATTGCATTTATCGGAAGATTAATCTCATGGTATTATCTCACGAGGCAATTTGAGCCGAAATATGTTGTTGATAAAGAATCATATTTCTCATTCAAGGATTTCCTGAAAAGAATGCCAGAAACTAATTTTGGAAATTTTGTTATCTTCAGATCATTGATTGCATTCACTGTAATGATAGCAAGCCCATTTTTTGCAGTATACATGCTTAAAGACCTTAATATTCCTTATTGGCAATATACTGTGGTATTATTAGCTCCTATGCTGGTCAAAGTGATGACAATGACCTATTGGAGCAGATATTCCTCAAGATTCGGATCAAGAAACATAATGATTGTTTCCGCAGTATTGATTGCAACAATCCCTTTATGGTGGTTCCTGTTCGGAATATTCTTTGAGGGAAAAGAATTTATTTTTATTCTTCTGATCTTTGCAGAGTCAATATCAGGATTTGCCTGGGCAGGGTTTGAATTGACAACATTCAATTATGTTCTCGAAACAGTGAGTTCTGAGAAGAGAGCAAGATGCTTTGCTTATTTCAATGTTGTCTTTGGAACAGCCGTAATGCTTGGAGGATTGCTTGGAAGTTGGCTTGTTGCAAATATCGGTGTTGTTATCGGCCTTAAGACAATATTTATTGTCTTTTTGGTATCTGCAATAGCAAGATCCCTTGTAGCAATAATATTCTCCCACAAAATGAAGGAAGTGGTCATAAAAAGGAATATTGACGAGACAAAGCTATTCTTTGACTTGGTGCTTGCAAAGCCTATAAACAGTGCATTGCACCAGACAACTGCAACATTGATGATGGCAGATAAAGAGTTGACAAAAATCACTGATAAGACACAATATGTGTTGACAACAATCACTGAACCTATAATGCCGCATGTTGATACAGTCATTACCCATATAGATAAAGGGCTTGAGAAAGCAGAGCCTTTCAGAAAAAGCCTAGAGCCAAAAGCGTGGAGAAAACAAAAGAAAAAGGATTACAAGCATCTTGTAGGTCATAAATACAATAAAAAATTAATGAGGCACTTCATTAAAGGGAAAAAGCATGGATCCGGAAAGAGCAAAAAATAAGATTGACCTGAGAATATTCTCCAGCGATATTTTAAAAAACATCCTCACAGTGAGCTATAATTCTTTAGCAATTGCAATACTTACACTAGTATTTCATCTAATCATGAGCAGAAAACTTGGGCCGGGAGATTACGGAACATTAGTTACATTATTATCCATCAATTCAATTGTTTTGTTGTCTCTTTCTGCTGTTGGTTTTGTTGTTGCAAGATTCATATCTTATTACAGGACCAGGGAGCAATATGATAATATGAAATTTCTTGCACAATGGGCATTCATGTTTTTCTTGATGTTGGGCCTTGCAGGTTTTTTGATAAATATCATATTAAGTCAGTTTATTGCAGATTTCCTAAATATCGACCATAATCTGATAATACTGTTTGGAATAATTATCTGGATAAGCTTCCTCATGCCGATTATAGACGGGATATTGAGAGGATTGCAGGAATTCAGATATCTTGGAAGATATAAGCTTGCTGATGCCATGCTGAAATTAATAACTGCAGCAATCATTGTCTACATAGGCTTTGGATTGAAGTCTGTTATTGCAGCACTGATACTTTCTTCAATAATCATATTGATAATTTCCGTCTATATATTGAAAAGAATTTACATCACAAAGCCTCACAGGATAAAATTAAAAGAGATCTATAAATTCACTGTCCCTGTATTCATATCAATGATATGCCTTGCAGCATTGTCGAATATTGATTTAGTCTTGGTTAAGCATTTTTTTGATGAGATAAAGACAGGCAATTTTGCTGCTGCAGGAATCCTTGCAAAACTAGTGTTTGGGATTGCATTAGGAAGTGCAGGAGTATTATTCCCTAAAATTGTTGAATATTACAGTAATGGAAGAAACGATGAAGTAAGGAAAAACCTTCAGGATACATTGAAGATTGTTATAACTCCAGGGATAATCATCACATTATTGTTTGTGTTGTTTCCATCGCTTATAACAAATTTGTTTTTTGGAAGACAGTATGATATTGATAAACTATTGCCATTGTATTCTATAGCATTGTTTTTCCTTTCTATATGCGCTATCTTCATCATCTATAATCTTGCTGTGAAGAAATATGCTTTTATTCCGATAATCGTCGCATTCAGCGGAATCCTTACCTATCAGATAATAATTGCGCATAAATCATTGATGAGTGTCATCTGGGCATTATTTGCTGTTGATTTTATACTATTGGTGTTCTTTGCATTTTATAATAAGGAAGAATTAATTACTTTTTTCTCTTCTTAGGAGATTTGGGCTTATGTGCCTTTTTAGGGGTGTGTTTTTTTGCTGAATGAGGGTGTTTTTTTGCTGAATGCTTCTTTGTTGCATGTTTTGCGTGTTTCTTTTCAGTATGTTTTTTTACTTTGTGCTTCTCGTGCTTTTTCTCTGAATGTTTTTGTTTTTTCTCTGCATGATCCTTGTGCTTATCATGTTTCTCTAATTTGACATCTGAAGGGAAATGCATTATCCTGAATAGATCTGTCAGATTCAGCTCAAGTGCTGCAACAGGCATTTCTAAAGACCAATTCATCAATATCTGGGGATGTATCTCCCCAATGAATGCAATCTTTTCCTCATTGACAGAAACTCTTCCTACCCTGCCTTTAATGAATGACGTATGATCACTGTCAACAACCTGATATTTTAAGTCCATGGATTCCATCAATGCATCTAGGTATTGTTTTATTTTAGTGTAATTGACATCATTGCCGCATAATGCAATAACCAATCTTTCTGACTCCTGGACTTTTGTCTCAAACTGCGGATTTATCTTGAATACATTGCCTATTTCAAAAATATTCTGCGGGTATTCATAATGCTTATTGTTCCTTAATGTCTCCAGAACGCTTGGAATCATCCAATATCTCAAGACATTGAAATCCTGATTGACAGAATTGTCAAGCTCTACTAATTCAACATTGAAATTCATTAATTTGCATTGATAATCCTTATTAGTAAGATGGACATTCTTTACTTCAATCAATCCTAGCCCTATCAAGATATCTCTGACTTTATTGTTGAATACTTCTATTGGCTTTTCTGCTCCTACAGTTGCTGCATTAGATATTTTTGACTCAAAATTCTCATAACCATATGCAATAGCAATATCCTCTATCAAGTCTATTGGATGCAATATGTCGGCCCTATATCCAGGAATGATTGCTTTCCTGCTCCTATGGCCGTGACCCATTTTTTCCAGAAGAAATTTAAGATCATTCTCTTTTAATTCAAGGCCCAGTATTTTATTTACATAATCAACATCTAATTTCATGTCTCTTCCATCTAATAATGGTGTTGTTCTTTTCTTGTCAGGATACTGGATCTCAACACTATTTATTTCTCCGCCAATATCAGCAAGCGATGTAACAATGATGTTTAGACAAGTATGAAGATAATCAAAATCAAATCCAGAACACTCAATAAAAACATCTCTTGTCTGAACGCTTATCTTTCCAACATTATTGCTGTTAATTATTGGAGGCATGCTCATGATGTTCATTTTGCTGTCTATGAATATGGGCCATTTCTCCAATCCCTCTAACAAGAATCCGTATTCTCTTCCTGTCGGATGTATTGCCAAAACCTGGGGGCCTGTCAAGTCCTTATTCATGTCCAATGGCTTGAACTTTATCTCTTCAGGATGCAATGCCTTATAGAAAATCGGAGGCTTGATATGCTCTAGAGGATAAATCCCAATTGCTGCTTTTTTCCTGTTCCTGCCATAAGTTATATGCAACTTTTCCTGGATCTGGATTATCTCCTTTATTTTCTCTTCTGTCAATTTAAGATTCTTGACAATAGCACATGCAGTAAAAGGCCTTACATTCTTGACTGACTTATCGACAATGACCTTGACATTAGATTTCTTAACAACATATTGCTTGAATCCTGTTTTAATATTGAGGAAAGATCTTAATGCCCTTGCCATTCCCTGCTCTGATAATAGATCGGGCCTGTTAGGAAAGACCTCGATTGATAATTCATCATCAACCATTCCTTCAAAATTAGTCCCGAGGAAATTAATCCTGTTCTGCAATTCTTGATCAGAGATCTTCCTACCTAAAGATTCCAATAAACTCTTTTTGCTGAATTTTACTGTTGGCATTTTGTTTTCCTCAAGTGTTTCTTTTTAATATCCTTCCGATTTCATCTCATTTGCTAATGAAAGCATCTCATTAAGCAAAGATTCTTTTGTTCTCTTGCCATGCTCTACAGCAAGAGCAAGCGCACCGGCTTTTACAGCTAATACCTTTGCTTTGTCAGCCGAAATTCTTGCTAACTCTTTTTTTGCTCCATTAATCAACTCCCATGCTGCATTCATATCATCTAAGTGTTTGGTTGCTTCAATTAATTTTTCACTCGCCATTTTACAATCCCTTTATCTTCTTGCTTATCGCCTTCATCTTTTGATCTATTGTCATTGCTCCTATTAATCCAGTGATGATCATGACCACTGAAACAATAAACAATGCGAAATCAAATCTGTAAATATTTATTATATACAGTCCAATACCGAGTATTGTCAGCAGGATCAGAGCAGCCAGGAATATGACTTGCTTCTGATAAGCTAAATTCAATCTCGTGAGCTCGTAAACTTTATGATCGTCCATTTTAAGCCTCTATCTTTTCTAACGATTTTGCAGGCAGGATATTTTTGTATCTTCCCCAATTAGATGACTCAAATGGCATATCTTTTAATCTTTCAAGATTATCATCTAGCATTTTTGATAATAGCGCTTTTATGACATCGTGCTCGTTTGTGTATAATCTTGCCTCTAAGGGTTCTGAGATATTCCAATCTGCTCCACGTTCCATCTTACCATATAGTTGCCCTGATTTATTATACTGTCCATCAATCCGGAGACAAGTAAACGGATAATAATCAACATATTTTTTAGGAACATGTTTGATAAAATCAAAATAAATACGGAGAGTTTTGTCCTCTAATCTCGTTACCTCTGTACCTATCCCTAAGAAAGAATCTGCATTAAAAAGGAATATATTATTGCCGCTTTTATCTTCGAATATTTTTGATAAGATAAAAATATTGTCCTTATTGATATTTCCTAAATAAAGCGATTTATCGAAAGAATTCCATACTTTTCTAATAAAAGTGACTGAATAATTAAAGTTTCCTTCTCTTTCTAAACCATAACATTCTGCTATCTCTTTTATTTGTGACTCGTCAACTGTCTTAAATGTATTCATCTTATTTCTCCCTTACCTCTTTAATCATTATCTGAAAAACGTGTTTTGATAATATCGTCCTTCTATCTTATTGATAGCTTCATTGAAGCTTGATTCAGGATTTTCAGGTGCAAGGATCGCATATTTCCCCAACCACAAACGCATAACCTCTTCATGAAGTTTTGTCTTATCGCCTGCAACAATCCTTGTATCCATATTATTGATATATTCTACAATTCCATTCATTGAATCAGTCGCCATTTCGTTATCTCGGCTGCAGCAGCCATTTCTTCATTGATCGTAATTGTTTTATGTCGTTCCTGTTGAAGTCTCGCAGATCTTGGATATTATAGTATGGGACTGCTACTCTTCCTAGGCCCAAGCCCCAAGCCAATACTGGACATTCAAAGCCCATTAATGTCTTTGTTACTTCTGGCCTGAACATTCCTGCTCCTCCTAGTTCTATCCATTGCTGCTTTTCTTGATTGAACACGACAACTTCTGCACTTGGCTCTGTATATGGGAAATGTGCTGGCCTGATCATTACTTTTGAATATCCCATTTTCAAAAAGAACTCTTCAAGATATCCTTTCAGATTTTCGAAATTTGCATCAGGATCAACAACTATCCCTTCTACCTGGTAGAATTCAAATAAATGATTCCAGTCAACTGCTTCATTCCTGAATACTTTTCCTACAGAAAAGAATTTCATTGGAAGATCCTGTTTTTTCAGTTTTGATATAGTCTGTGCACTTAAAACTGTCGTATGAGTTCGCAGCATTAATTGTTCTGCTTTTTTTTCATCCCATGCAGCCTTCCATCCTGTACTTCCTGTATCTCCGCCATTTTCATGCACTGTCTTGACTTTTTTCTTTAAATCATCAGGCAGATCCCCTTTGGCAGGATTCTTTAAGTAAAATGTATCTTGCATCTCTCTTGCCGGATGATCCTGAGGTACAAATAATGTGTCAAGATCCCAGAATGCTGTCTGTATCATTGTTCCAGACATTTCCTTGAATCCCATGTTAAGCCATATTGATTTTATGTAATCGATTGCCTCATTTTCAAAATGTTTTTTTCCATAATTTATCTTTGGCACTTGAGTTTTTAAGTCATATGACCTGAATTCTTTATTCAACCATGATTTATTCCTTATTATTTCGGGCGTCAATGATTCAATGACATCTTTGCTGACCGCTGTCGATCCCATCTTCATGCCAAGCTCTGTCAAGAATACTGTCTTTACTTTCTGCACATCTGATTTCAATATATTATGCCTCTTCATCAGTTCCTGCAATGCATAAACCTCTTCTGCTGATAATGATTTAGGATCCACAGGAAACTGTTTTTTCAGGAATAATTCCTCTAATGAATCTTTTTTCAGGAGATTTCTTCCTACATCTGTCAATGAAACAAGAACATCATTGCCTTTTCTTGAAATATTAATTGCACTTTTTCTCTTCAATAATCCGAGGCTTACATTCACTTCTTCTTTTGATAACTTTGATATTTTTCCGATCTCTTTTATTGACATCTCCCTATTCAATGCTCTTAAGAATTTCCTCTCAGGCAATCCTGTCTTCTGATACTGTAAACCATTTTTATCTAGAAATATTAATTCTTTTGCATCTTCTTTTATTGTGATTAATTCCTTGTTCTTCAGCCATTGAAGTGCCCTTGTCACTTCAACTTCTTTTAATCCTGATTTCTGGATTATCTTAAGCAAGGAATTTTCTGTTGATATCAATGGAAGCACTTTCCTCTCTAATGGATGTAGACTGTCCATTATTTTGTTGATATCTGCCATCGATAAAACCCCCAAATTTTTATTGATTTAATACACAGCTAATATATAAAACTATCTATTAATTTTAAGTTTATTTTTAAATAACCACTGTCCTATTATAGTGACAAAAGGCGTCAATTGCCATTCTATAATTAATAATCTCGACGAGCATTGACTCTATTGCAAAAAAACAACTAGTTGAAACCATTTTACAAAGGTAAAAAACCGTAACATATTTAAAGTAGTGTTCATATTCAAATAATTAATTGGTGAGTAAAAACAAAAAAAGGGGTGATTGACCAGTAATAGCACTGGGAGGACAAAATGATAGTTAAAGACGATTTTTTGGCAAAACTAAGAAGGCATTTTGGATTGAATCTATATGAAGTAAAGATCTGGACAGCATTACTGTCTAGAGGTGTGAGTACAGCAGGGGAGCTATCAGATATAGCAAATGTCCCTAGATCAAGAAGCTATGATATTCTTGAATCTTTAGAGAAAAAGGGCTTTGTCGTGATGAAGATAGGCAAACCAATAAAATACATTGCTGTCTCTCCAAAAGAGATTGTTGACAGAGTAAAGAAGAATGTAAGGATTGAATCAGACGACAGATTAAAGAGACTTGAGGAATTAAAAGGAACAGATGTAATTGATGAACTGAACAATCTGCATAGTACGGGAATTGAATTGGTCGAGCCAACAGAACTTTCTGGATCATTAAAAGGACGGCATAATCTGTATAATCATATGGAGCTTACAATTAAGAATGCAGAAGACACAGTAACAATAATGACAACAACACAAGGATTACTAAGAAAGATCGAGGGCATGAAACCTGTGTTTGAACAATTAAAGAAGCGCGGAGTAAAGATAAGGATTGCCGCTCCATTAAACAAGGAAACAATTCCTGCATTGAAAGATCTTGGAAATATTGCTGAAGTAAGAAGTACAGATGCTAAAGGAAGATTTGTTCTAGTCGACAGGAAAGAGATCCTTTTCATGATAGCTGATGATGCAACTGTACATCCAACATATGATGTAGGCATTTGGGTCAATACGCCATTCTTTGCAAATGCCATGGAAGAACTGTTCGAGCTTGCCTGGAAAGATATGAAGCCAGCAAAACAAGTCTTGAAATTATAATTTTTTTATTTTATTATTACATTTCAGGGGGTTTAGATAATGCTTATAGCTGAAGAAATATGGAGTAACATAAAAGCCAGGAATGATTCGCAAAAGTATTTCAAAATTGATTCTGTGGAAGATAAATTATTTTCACCAACATCAAAAAGCATAGGCCTGGTTGTTCATGAAAGATTTTATGTTCTACCGTTAAAAGAATATCAACTGGACTTTGATAATCTAGAAAAATTAAACAGACTCCAAGAATCGTTTATCCCAAAATATCTTAATCTTGATATGAGCAAACAAAGATTTTTAATAAATCCTAGTAACAAGATACCTACACTTGGCGAAATTAAGATCCTAGAAGAAATAGCCTATGCTGATTTTAAATACAAGAAAGGACTTGTCTTGAATAATTTTTTTGCTGAAACCATATTGCCACAGATAATAAAATTCCCAAAGATTAAGATTGTGGTTAATTCGGCAATCAGGATAATACCCTCTGAAGATCACTTCGCATACATAAAAGTCAATAGTTCTGATTATTTATCAGAAAGAAAGGCCTATGCAAAAAAGGAATATTATAATATCTCTATAAATCCTTAAACAGGAGTCAAATTGACCGATCAACTCAAAAAAATTTTTATAAAAAAATATCCTACAATAGACAGAATTCAATATTCCGATATATACAGTTATCCTCATCCGGATGGGTGTGAAAGAGCATATTTTACATATACCCATAAAGATTTTCTTAATTCCAAAAAAG
>Ga0208246_1000595_pt1 | contig 27073 bp, 21 predicted proteins | sample RifOxyD2_FD_184039 | JGI IMG/M metagenome (GOLD analysis project Ga0208246, IMG submission 184039) | Soil microbial communities from Rifle, Colorado - Rifle Oxygen_injection D2 (SPAdes) | ecosystem: Environmental > Terrestrial > Deep subsurface > Rock core/Sediment | place: Rifle, Colorado... | reverse complement strand
GGTTTTAGACAAGGGTGCCCGCTTTGGCTTTAGAAACGCTCAAGTGTCGGTTTTAGCCCCTACTGGGACCATCGGGCTCTTGATGGACTGCGCCACGACGGGGGTTGAGCCTGCTTATAGTTTGGTGATGTGGAAGAAGCTTGCTGGCGGCGGGGTAATCCCCATGGTGAACCAGTCGGTTCCTGCGGTTTTAAATAAACTCGGTTATTCGGCCAGCCAGATCAAGGCGATTACTGACTACATCGAAAAGGAAACCACCATCGAAGGGGCGCCAGGTCTTAAGGCCGAACATTTATCGATCTTCGACTGCGCCATGCCTTCAGGTTCAGGCAGTCGCTCAATTGCGCCGATGGGCCATATCAAGATGATGGCCGCTACCCAGCCCTTTTTGTCGGGCGCTATCTCCAAAACCATCAACATGCCCAAAGAGGCAACGGTGGACGAGATCAAAGATGTTTATCTTGAGTCTTGGAAATTGGGGCTTAAGGCTGTGGCCATTTATCGCGATGGTTCCAAAGGCAGCCAGCCTCTGACCACCAGTCCCGATAAAGAAGACACCCAAACCCAACAGACCATCGACTTCCTTAAAACCGAACTGGCCCAACTCCAAGAGCGTTTGAGCGAAAAAACCCAAGCGAAAGCCTTGGATTGGGGGCACTCGAAAAAACTTCCCGGTTGCCGCAATGGTCGGACCTGGGAATTTAAGGTTGCCGGGACCAAGGTCTTTTTGCGCTCTGGGGAAAACGAAGATGGCAGTCTAGGCGAAATTTTTGTGGATCTAGGCTACAAAGAGGGTTCGACCGTGCGGGCTTTAATGAACCAGTTTGCTATTTCCATCTCCTTCTCGCTCCAGCATGGGGTGCCTTTAGAGAAGTTAGTGGACCGCTTTGCCTTTACTAAGTTCGAGCCTCATGGACGGGTCGAGGGTCACCCCTATTTGAAAAACGCCACCAGTTTGATCGATGCGATCTTTAGGGTTTTAGGCTTTCAATATCTAGGGCGGACCGATTTTTTACATGTTAAACCTGGTGACAATCCGACGGCTAGTATCAACAACATCGTTACCGCGCAACCGGTGAAGGTGCAGGCAGTCAAGTCCATCGAATCCGAGAAAACTAGCGACCACTTATCCCCTTGTGGCGAGTGTGGCGGCATTGATTTCTTGCGAACCGGCACTTGCTACGTCTGTATCACCTGCGGCAGCAGCCAAGGCTGTAGCTAGGTTTAGGGACCAGGGATGGGGAAAAAGGGCGGGTTATTAAGTTAATCCGCCCTTTTTTGTTTGTGGGCATGTTAGGTTCTCTCGATTTTATCCCCACTGCTTTTAACGCCGGTATTTAGGCGCAACCGACTAAGGGGCAGACCAGAGTGGGTACCACTCTTTTTATAGCTAACGCCCCTTATTTGTACCTGTTTTTCCCGAACAAACCCAAAGCGAGGACCCCTTTTGGGGCTGGATTTTAGCGAGGGCATCGGTTAGCATCAAATTTATTTAGGGGATGACCATGAAGTTTAATCTCGGCAAAAAAAAACCGTCCAAATACCTCTATTTGGTTCCCTCTGGGGAAAATTACGCCCAATGGGAGATTTTGGATCAAGATGAGTTGGACCGACGGGTTGAAGCCAACGAGCTTAAAGACAACGGACGGCTTTTTGCCCTGGACAAGGAGCTAACCATCCGCACCGAAAAGACCACCTACATCGATTAACCGATGACCGAGACCACTTCGGCCAAATTGACCCCCATGCTCGAACAGTTTTATGAGCAGAAAAAACATCATGGCGACGCCATCTTGTTTTACCGCATGGGTGACTTTTACGAGATGTTTGGCGAAGACGCGGTTACCGCTTCGAAAATTTTACAAATCCAGCTAACCAGTCGCAACAAAAACCAAGAAAACGCCTTGCCTATGTGTGGGGTGCCGGTCCATGCGTGGGAAGGCTATGTCAATAAATTAAGCCAAGCTGGCCTAAAAGTGGCCATCTGCGAACAGATGGAAAATCCAGCCCTAGCCAAGGGACTGGTCAAACGCCAAGTGGTCCGGGTGATCACACCAGGGACGGTCTTAGCCGAAGACCTTTTAGAGCCTGGAAAAAACCATTACCTTCTCTCCCTTTTGCTAGACCCCAAAAAACATACCCTGGGCCTCGCCTTGGCCGACCTCACCACGGGCGAATTGGAATTAGACCAAATCGAGGTCAAGGGCGGTGGCCAAGCCTTTTTGGAGCGATTTGCATTCTACCGGCCTCGCGAGGTGCTTTATCCAACCTCAAAAGGCGAAGACCCTTACCGGGCCATGTTAAACCGCTTGACCCAGCCTCTACCCCATCTAGAGCCCTACAGCCCCCATCAGTTTGACCTGGAAGGAGCCAAAAAGCAGCTTACCCAACACTTTGGGGTATTGAGTCTCGACGGCTTTGGGCTGGCCGGTTTAGAGCAAGCGATTGGGGCAGCCGGGGCCCTGTTTGGCTACCTTAAACAAACCCAGCAGGGTGGGCTCTCGCACTTCCAGGCCATCCGCCGGGTTTCTAGTGGCCGGTCGATGACCCTAGACGAGGCGACCCAGCGCAACCTAGAACTCTTTGAATCCCAAGGGACAGGGGGAGACCACAGTTTAATCAAACTGATGGACCACTGCAAAACCCCTATGGGTTCTAGGATGTTACGCCGATGGATGGGGATGCCCTTGACCGATCGAGCCGGGCTAGAGGCGCGGCTTGATGGAGTGGAATGTTTCTTTAACCAGTCTGTAGAAGCCGCCCAACTCCGCACTTTGTTGGGACAGGTGGGTGATGTCGAACGCATTTTGGCCCGTATTACCTTAAGCGAGCAATCCCTCGGCGACTTGGTCCGCTTGCAAAAAGCCCTGGTCCCCCTAGAAGGAATCAAGGGGCTGCTCCCTCGATTCCAAATCAAAAGTTTAACCGCCCAATTCCAAAATTTTGACAGTCTTTCGGACCTCCGCCACTATTTAAACCATGTACTCGCTGACGAACCTGCCCTTAAACTCCAAGAGGGCGGTTTTGTGGCTAGTGGCTTTGATGAACGGCTAGACCAACTGCGAGGCCTAGCTAAAAATGGCAAACAACTTTTAGCCAATTTAGAAGCCAAAGAAAAAAAAGAATCTGGGATCAGTGGGCTTAAAGTCTCTTATAACCGGGTATTTGGATATTATATCGAAATCTCCAAAGCCGCCAAGGGACAGGTCCCCGCCCATTTTCATCGCAAACAAACCCTGGTGTCTTCCGAGCGTTACGTAACCGAGGAATTAACCGAACTCGAAGAAAGCCTCCTAAGCGCTGAGGATGAGGCCAAAGCGTTGGAACTAGAAATTTTCCGCCAACTTCGCCAAAAGGTATTAGGCCAAATCAAACGGCTACAGGATACGGCCAAAACACTAGCTAAGCTAGACCTGCTTGCCAACCTCGCCCAATTGGCCCGCGAGCGCAATTATGTGCGCCCCCAATTTAACCCTGACCCTAAACATCGATATTTAAATCTAGTCGGAGCCCGGCATCCGGTTATTGAAAACCTCGGCTCTGACCCTTTTGTGGCCAACCAATTAGCGTTGGACTCTAAGGGTAAATGGATTTTAATTATTACCGGCCCCAACATGGGGGGTAAGTCCACCTACATGCGCCAAGCCGCCTTGATTGCCTTGATGGCCCAGATGGGTAGTTTTGTCCCTGCCGAACAGGTCGAACTCCCCCTGTTTGACCGAATTTTTACCCGTGTGGGGGCTTCAGACAATCTCGCCCGCGGACAATCCACCTTTATGGTGGAGATGAGCGAGGCGGCTTCGATTTTAAATAATGCCACTGAAAAAAGCCTGATTATCCTAGACGAAATCGGGAGGGGCACCAGTACTTACGATGGGATCAGCCTTGCTTGGGCGATTATAGAACACCTCCACCAATTAGGGGCCTTGACCCTGTTTGCCACTCATTACCGTGAGTTGACCAGCTTAGAGGAAAATCATCCTGGGGTGACCAATGCTAAGGTGGTGGTAGGCGAGGAAGCGGGCAAGATGGTGTTTTTTCACAAAGTGATTGCAGGCAAGGCCGATCAGAGTTACGGAATTCAAGTGGCCCAACTGGCCGGATTACCCAAATCGGTGGTAACCCGTTCTAAGGTTATCTTGGCGGGGCTCGAAGAAGACCGGGTTCACCTGGCCGATTCGTTAGATAAAGGCCCCAGCCCGGCTATGGCTAATCAACAAATCAGCTTCGCCGAGCCAACCTGGGCGGACGAAATCCGGGCCTTTGACCTAAACCATAAAAGCCCCATAGAGGCGATGTTTTTTTTGGAACAGCTTCAAAAAAGGTTATCATGAGGCGGTTGGTTATTTGCCTATTATTGCTCTTAACACCTGGCCTCCTACTAGCCGGGCGCTTAGAGCAGCAATATGACCAAGCGGCGGGCGACTATCACCGGCTTTTGCGCCCAGGCAAATTCCGTGACAACGCAACCAACTGGGTTAAAACCATCAAGCGTTTTGAAGGCTTCGCCGATCTCAACGGCGACCATGCCAAAGCCCCAGACGCCCTCTACAGCGCGGGCAAGCTTTGTCAATCCTATTACCGGTGGAATAAAAAAACACGCTGGTTAGAGCGGGCGATTTATGACTATTCCCGGATGGTGGAGAAGTATCCCAAAGCAGACCTAGCCCCCGACGCTCAATTGCAGATTGCTTTGATATATGAGCAAGTCAAAGACCCGGCCCAGGCAAAAGAGGCCTACCGGCGCTTGGGCGAACTTTATCCTAATTCTTCGCAAGCGGCCCAAGCCAAGGCAAAGATTCCCAAGATGGCCCCGACTGCCCCAGCCCCAGAGCCCACCCCAGCGCCGGTAGCCTCTGCACCTGAACCAACCGCCCCCAAACTCAAAGAAGGGCGATTAAGAGCCTATGATCAAGCAGCCCAGGACTTTCATAAACTCTACCGCCCTGGCCGGTTTCGCGATCTGGCTTCGAATTGGATAAAAACAATCGAGGCCTTTGAAAAAATAGCCGAGGAACAGGCCGACCACATACAAGCCCCCCAGGCGCTTTATAGCGCCGCCAAACTGGCCGATAGCCTGTACAACTGGAACCATCAGCAACAATGGCTCAACCGGGCGGTCGCGAACTACCGCAAACTAGTCGCCAACTACCCCGACGCCCCCCTAGCCCCTGATGCCCAGTTTCAGGCGGGAGCCATTTATGAAGAAGAGTTAGCCAACCCAAACCAAGCCTACCTGGAATACCAAAAGGTAATCGACCAATTCCCCAAATCGATTGCGGCCAAACAAGCCAAAAATCACCTAGACCAACTTAAACCCCCACCCAAGCAAGCTTTAGTCTCGCCAGACATGGAAGAGGCGGTCAAACCCATGGACCTGACCGAAGCCCGTTATGGAGGACTTGATGAGGCCCAATCGAACCAGATCAAAAACAAACGACTACTGAAAAAAATCGATTATTGGTCGAACTCCGATTGGTCTCGGATGGTGATCAATACTGAAGACAAGGTTCGTTTTAAATATCAGGTGTTGGCGGCGGATAAAGAGAGCGGAAAAGGCCGCCGGATGTATCTGGATATTTATCAGTCCTTTTTACCGAAAGAATTTAAGGACCACATTGCTGCCAACGATGGGTTGATCAATCAAGCTCGTATAGCCCAATTTGATAAAACCACGGTGCGCGTGGTTTTGGACTTGGCTTCCTTACACGCGATTAAGGTTTACCCCTTTGAGTTGCCACACCAATACAAGATTATTATCGACATCGCTGGCAACCAGCCAGCACCCCCTGAGACCCCGGCGGTAGCCAGCCCACCAGCTAGTTCGAATCCCGCCCCGGCAAAAACCCCAAAAGCGCCCCTGCCCGCCAAGCCGGTTGATAACGCTCAAGCCTATGGGGTTGCCCCCAAGGCTTCCGATATGGGAGCGCAGAATGTTACCCTAAGCCAAGCATTAGGGCTTAAGGTCAAACGGATCATTATCGACCCCGGTCATGGTGGCCATGATCCAGGTGCCTCGGCCAATGGTCTAACGGAAAAATTGCTGGCATTAAGCTTGGCGAAAGAGCTTAAGGCGATTATCAATCAAGAATATCCAGGGATTGAGGTCTTAATGACCCGCGAGAAAGATAATTATTTGTCTTTGGAATCACGCACCGCCTATGCCAACAAAAACCGCGGCGACCTGTTTATTTCTATCCACCTAAACGCCAGCAAGCGCCAAAATGTCAGTGGCATGGAGACCTATTTCTTAAATCTAACCACCGACTCATATGCTTTAGCGTTGGCGGCCAAAGAAAACCAAACCAGCCTCAAGTCGATTAGTAACCTCCAAGGGCTGCTAAACGACCTCTTGACTCACTCCAAGATTCAAGAGTCCAATGAGTTGGCCAAGTTGGTGCAAAACCAAGGGGTCCAATCAGCCCGACAGACCAACCTGATTTTACTTAGAGATTTAGGGGTCAAACAAGCGCCCTTTTTTGTGCTTTTAGGGGCACAAATGCCTTCAATTCTAGTGGAGGCCGGTTTTATTACCAACAAAAAAGAAAGTGATCTCTTAAAAACCCCAAAATACCGCAGTGCCCTAATCCAGGGTATTTACCGTGGAATTAACCGTTATATGGATCAGCTTTGAAAACTTGCCTTTTACTTATTTTTACGGCCCTTACGCTCTCTGCCTGTAGTCTTAATGTCACCTCCGAAGCCTTTGCTGCCAAGGCTAGGGCCAAAAAAGAGGTCAAGTTGGTTGAGCAGGGATTGACCCACATCCAAAATCACTACCTTTTAGCCCCTTCGACCAACCTGTTTTTTCTTACCACCGCCAAGCAAGTCCCGGAGCAGGCTTCAGAAAAAATCACCGCACAACTCAAAAATGGGCTTCAATCGACCCAGCTATTTAAACAGTTTTTTGGACCCGAAAACGCCGAACAAAAGCTTTTGGAAGACCGGGCGCTTAAGATTCAAGCCGAGATCTACTTTGACTCCCTTGGCGCGGTAGCGGTTAGCGATCGAGACATTGCCAACCCTCTGGGTAATTATTTGCAGGTTGGGAGCTTTTTGGTGGGACAAGTGTCTTTGTGGCCTTGCGCCAGCTGCGACAACCAGTCCATGTTACGCCTAAAGCTGCGGCTGATCGACATTGAGTCTGGTGACATACTCTGGACCTGCTCGGTAGAGCGGGAATTGTTTGGCTTTGAAATGGCCCAAATCGAGCCCATCGCGCTAGAAATGGCAGATCAATTAGTAATCCTCTTCGACAACCGCTTCCGCACCAAGTGGCACCGCTCCCGCTATGAAAACCTAAAAGGATGAACCAGACCCCCTTAGGGGTCGGGTTTATCCAGAGGTGCGAGGTCCCGAACCGCCTGTTCCATCTTTGTACTCAAGATCTTAAGGCCCGCTTGGGTCATATGGACGTGATCAATGAAATATTCCGGCTTCGCGTCCAACTCTGGCCGACTCTCCAGCATATACACCTTTTGTTCCGCGACTACTTTTAACATCTGCTCGTTATTCATCCGAACCAAATCCGAAATCGCCCTAGCATCGGCGACGGTGGACATGCGGTCCCAGTAGTCGAGGGTCTTGGCGTCTTCTTTCCCGTTAAAGGCCGCCGAGAAGGTGATATAGGCTGGCACGGCCCCAGTTTGCTGGATCACCTTGGTCAAAGCGGTCAAATCCCGATGGTACCAGCCGGAATCGTAAGTTTTCATCGCGTCTTGGACGGCCTTTCTTTTATTTTGAAAGTCCTTTTTGGTTTCCAAATAGCTATTATAAAGCAGCGGAATCCCTACGTTGAACCCTTCAGGTTGGGTGTTGACCGCTTCATAAAAAAGCACTAAATCCGGTTTTATTTTGGCATAATAAGGCATTAGCTGATGGGCAATAGCGCCGGTCGTCGCCCCTAAAATCCCGCCATTATAAAACCGGACCGGCTTTCCGTTGGCGGTGATTTTACCCATCCGCTCTTGGAGCATATCCACCGCCGTCAAATCGCTTTGGTCAACGGTCAGCGCAAACACCACGGAGCCGCCGATACAAAGCACGTTATAGGTCTGGTCCATCGAGAGTTCGGGATAGGGGTCGGGCAACTCGCGGCGGAATCCCCAGCGGTCAAAGGTTACATCCGATTCTAACAGTTTAAACTTTGAGTTGGGCACAAACCGGCCCGGATTGGGCAGATTATGGTCTGGTGTAAATTCGAATCCCGTTTTAAGCCAACCATGGTGGATGTTTTTATACCGCCAATCGTTGGCAAACTTCGCTTCCAACGACATCCGGTTCCAAAGCCCCGCCCCACCGTCTATTAAAAAATAGGCCATCGGCAGCACCAGCAGGAACCGATACAACTGCATCAACCCGCGCACTCCCGCCCCATAGGAGGCTTTTTTGAAACTGGTAAACAAGGAGCAACCAAAGATAAACAGCCAAAAAACCAAGGGGACAAACACCGCGTAAAACAGGCTGAAAAAGCTATTGGAGCTAGCGCCCCAAGGAAGGGCGAAATGGAGGGTTAGCCAGGTCAATAAAGAAGCAGAGACGGCTAGGTACAAAAGCGCCTGGGTCCACTGCGATTTCGAGGATAACGGCGACTTAGTTTCGGACATTTCAGCCTCCTAAGACATGGCGATAGTTTCGAATGGCAAAAGCCAAAGTCTGGAAAAAACCACGACTCTCGCTTCGAACATGGACATAAAAATAAACCAGGGCAAACCAATATTTGAACATTTTGTTAGGCTTGAGATAAATTAAGCGTTTAATCAAGGGGTACGTCCAGGGCATCAAGACTGCGGTCTGGAAAAACCGCTGGAGGTTCTCGATCGCCTCCATGTTTTCTCCCTTGATTGGGGTCCCCTCATAAAAGGAACCGTGTTGATCCAAGGAGGCGTAAACCTGATCGAGGAATTCGTGTTCAATGGCATAGTTGGTCAAATCGGTTCCTGGCAAAGGCATGTACAAGGAACACCAAGGGTAGTCGGCCTTGATCGCGATGTTAAGCTCGAGCGTGGACATCGCTTGCGCCAACGATTCCCCCGGAAGCCCAACGATGTTAAAGGTTAAAAACTTAATCCCCGCATCGTGCAGATACTGGGCGGCTTTGATCACCGATTCGTTGGACAGTTTCTTTTTCAAGATCCGGTTGCGGGTTTCCTCGTCCCCAGATTCGATACCCCAAAAAACGGTTTTGCAGCCCGCATCGGCCAACCGTTGGGCATATTCGGGCTCAATAGCGACCTTGTCCGCCCGCACCAAACACATAAACTCAATACCCACTTCATTTTTGTAGCACTCCAAAAACTCATAAAGCCACTTACGATTCAGCCCAAAAATATCATCGCGAATATAAATGCGGCTGACTTCGGTTTGCGCGATTAACTGCTTACATTCGGCAATCACCCGGTCAATCTCGCGCAGCCGTACAAACTTACCATCGGTGGTTTTGTACATCTGACGCATCGCGTCTTGGAAACAAAAGGTGCATTTGTAGGGACAACCTCGGCTGGTTAATACGGTGCGCACCGTGCGATCAATCTTGCCCTCAAGGCAGTCATAAAGATGCCAGTCTGGAAAAGGGAGTTCGTCCAAATCCTGGGGTAGGCTTTCCAAGCCTCCATCAACTAGTTGGTCGCCGTTTCGATAGATTAGCCCCCCGATCCCAGCAAAATCTTGGCCGCGGTCTAGGCGATTCATGATTTCGAGCAAAATCCACTCGCCCTCCCCGCGAACCAACATGTCCACCTCGGGGTGTTCCATTAATTCGGGAAAAAAGGTTGGGTGGGGTCCTCCGAAAATATTGCCAATGCCATATTTTTTCTTAACCAGCCCGGCCATCTTGATCGCCCACAGGTGGCTGCCCGTCATAATCGAAAAGGCAACCAGGTCGGGCTGGAATTCGGTGATCATCGCATCAAACGCCTGGAGTTCGGTTCCTACCAGCAGTTTGCAATCATGCCCGCCCGATTTGACCGCCGAGGAGAGGTAGGCCGGACCGATGTATTCGTATTCAATATCTTGAAGAAAAAGAATCTTTGCCATCTAGCCTAACCTTTTAATGCGTCTGTGGGATACAAGCTGGCACCTCGGTGGATGCGCCAGTAACCGATAAATAGTCCCAAACCAATCAAAACCACCCCAAACAGGTTAATCCCCCAATAGGTTAGCTCTTTAATAAAACCGCCAAAGGTAAACCGAACCTGATGGGTTCCAGCTGGCAACTTCAACGCCTTAAAGGCAATGTTGGCCTTCCAAATCCCAGCCGGTTGGCCGTCAACTTCCAAATTCCAATCGGCGTCATAAGAATCCAAGTAAATCAACCAAGCGGCTGCCCCTGGCGGGGTCTCTACCTTGAGTTCCAAATGGTTGTTAGAAAAATCAACCATCTCGATCCCTTGCCCCTTAAGGGTTCGGGTTTCGGGATAGGTCCGTGGTTTTAGATAAATCGGACTTTGCCCGGTTTTAGGAGCCTCCAAATAAACCCCCCGGTCGAGCAGTTGGCGTAGCAGGTTGGGGTCCGCGGTGGGTGCCTGAGGTAATTCCTCAAAATCACTGTATAACTGCAACTTCGGGAGGCCACAGCCAACGGTCTTTAGGAACACCTCATTGGGTTTTCGTTCCTGATAAAATTGGGGCTCCGCCGCCGACAGGTGCAATTCTGGCGCCAGGAGTTGCATCAGTCGATGAACCGGCTCACCAATATTGTTGATTCGGTCCATCCGGTAGGGAAGGCAAAAATCGATGTTGGAAATTGGCTTTGAAGCCTCGGCGCCATAAAGAAACGAGGAAACGACCGGGTTAACCTTGGCCAACTCCAACCAGCGATTTCCCTGGATTGATTGCAGACGGTCGTTGGGGATCCGTTTTTCCTCGAAGGTAAGGGGATCCACTACCGTGGCCTCCTTGACCCGAAAATCCAAAGGATATTCTACGGCGTAGGTGTATTCCCAAAAAGACATGGCAGACTGCAAAATTACGAGCAAAATACAAATCTGCAAAAACAGCCGCAACCGCCACCGGATAGTCACCAATAAAACAAGATTAATCACCAACGTAGAGGTTAGGAACCATTCCATCGAATTATTGGGCATTCGGGCGCTGAAATGGGGATAAAGCTGCATCGCCAAGACAAAGGTGGCGGTAAAGCTAACTGCGATCGCCAGCCGCCCGCGTTGCAGGCGCAAGGCCGGGTCGTCGCGAAGAAATTGCTCGACCCCCAACCCAATCAAAATAGCCGCGAACACCTTGGTCACACAAAACAACGCCACTAGGTGCCGAAACAAGGCCATCGTCGGGAGGTAGTAGGCGCCAATCGCGACCAACGAATATTCCCCCCAGGGCAGGAAAAAAAATAGCAAAAACAGCAGCTTTATCAAAAGTGCCAACCGACTGCGAACCGCAAAAAAAGCATAAAGCAAAAAAACCAACCCTACGGTGGTCAAATAAAAATCAGTCCAGGGAATTCCCCCGATGCCAAACCCAACAAAAGGCTGAAGGGTGGTTTTTAACCCGTTCCCCCCCCAACTCAAAAAAACCTCCAGGGGCACTTTCAAGGTTTCCGGGTCTCTCGCCGGCGCCAAAAAGGTTTGGCCAAGTCTTGACTGGACCAGGAAATATAACAGGTCCCCGCAATAAATTCCAAGCATCCCGAAGGCGAAGAGGTTGGGGAAGTTAAGGGCTGGTCGGGCTTTGATCCCTGGAAAATAGGTCAAAAATAGGTAGATAAACAAAAAGCTGTAGATCAGCAGGTAAATGGGGATCCAGTAAGGCGGATTGCCCACAATGCTGGTCGCCGCGAATCCAAAGGAGATGGCGATATAATACAACCGTTTTTCTTTAAAACCCAAAAACATAAAATAGAGACCAAGGGGAATCAAATAAACCGGTCTCGAATGGGTCCAGATATTGGTGATAATGATGTTGGTTAGCGCCAAGGCCCCGATTCCCACAAAAAGCGCGTGTTTGCTGCGGACAAACAGGGACATCAAGAGATACATACCCAAGATCAAAACAAAAATTTCCGAATAAACAAAAAAATTAAAGGAAAACCAGGAGTCCGAAAGCCCCATCCATTTGCCCAGGAGCATGGAAAAGGCGGAGAGGGGAGAATTGTAGATGATGTTTAACACCTCGTCGTCGTATCCATACTGAAAATAGGGATTCCAATAGGGGAAGGTGCCAGTTTGTTGGAATTCTTGGTAGGTATGCTGAAAATAGATGAAAACGGCGGCGCTGTCGTCCCGAGGAAAGGACTTCATCGAAATAAATCCGGCGTTGAAAACCAGAAAGACCAACATAATCCCTACGGGGATCACATAGGCGGCCCAAACCCGTTCCTTCGCCTGCAATTTCATCCTTGGTCCTTGGATGTAAAATCTATCACCCGGTAGCTGGCCTTGATCCGCAGAAGCCCGTTAAAGGCTTTGAGGGAGTCGAACACAAAACGGTAAGAGGGCAACCCCCGGCTATTGCCAAAAAGGCGCATCCGGTGGGTTACATAGCACTGTTTTATTTGGTAATTAGAAATTTCGGCCCGCAAGAGCAACTCGGAGTTGATCAAGGTTTCCATGATGTTCAATTTCGGCAACAAATCCTCGATCAAAGGCCGGCGAATCAGGTGGAAGGCGCAGTTGATGTCGTCGTAAGAAATGGAAAATAGGAAATGAACCGCTTTGTTGAAAATAAACGAGGAAAACCGCCGACCAAAGGGGTCCTTGCGGCCCACCTTGGCCCCACGGACCATATCGTAGTCTTTGATAAAACTGGCAATGGTCCAAAATTCCTTGGCTACATATTGGCCATCGGAATCGGTGAAAAAAATCAAGGGGCAGGTGGCTAATTTATAAAGCCGCCGGGCGGCATTGGCAAAGCCGTCCTTTTTGTCGCGCGAGAACACCTTAATGTAGGGGTATTTCACCTGTAATTCGGCCAAAATCTCGCGGGTGCCATCGGTCGAGGCGGCTTCGTCAAAAACCATCTCCGAACCTTGGGGAAGGTATTGGAACACCTCTTCAGCCCATTCTTGCACCACCGTTGCAATGACGTCCGCTTCGTTGCTAACGGGCATCAGTACCGAAACCGGTTCTGGCAGTTCGAAGGGAGGAAACCGTTCAGACATCTATTCCTTTTTTCGCTAGAGAGTCGTTTAAGCTTGGGTCAAAAAACATTCCTTTTCCAACCACTGCACCGTTTGGGAAAGTCCTTCTTCGAGAGATTTGAGTTTTAGGTCTGGTAAAATTCGATGTAGCTTTTCGACATTTAGACACTTGGACTTAGCCCCGACATAGCGGCTGGTGTCGTATTGAATATGGGCCGGATCAACCCCGACCCCCTTAGCCAAGGTCTCGGCGAAGTGGCGAATCGAAAACTCCGCCCCCGCCCCGATGTTGACCACCTCGTTTTCCACCTTTTGGTCCAACTCGAACATGATGTGGATAAAATCGTCAATATGGACCAATTCGCGCGTCTGGTACCCATCCCCCCAAAGCAGGATCTCGGACCCTTTATGCTTATGGTTCAATATTTTATAGGCGAGATCGAAGATAAAATGCATCTGCTTTTTACCGACCGAATAATTGGGGCCATAAACGGTCGAAGGCACCAAGGTTAGGTATTTAAGCCCAAATTGCTTGGCCAGCGCCTGTTGACCGATATGCAACATCCGCTTGGTCATGGCATAAACGTACAAATCCGCGATGGGGGTGCCGGCGAGGTAGTCTTCTTCCTTGAGATTCGAGCCTACCTCGTAGGTGCAGCTGGTCCCCATGGAAACCATCTTCGCCTGTGGCTGTTGGTTGGCCCACCAACTCAGCACGTTGGTGTTGATTTGCTGGTTGATGATCCACTGTTCCCCCGGGTGATACAAACAAAAGTCCCCCGCTTGGGTCCAGGAGGCTAGGTGGAAGATGCGGTCGTATTTAACCGTTGAAAAGCGGTCCAAGGTCCCCGAACGGGTTAGGTCTGCATCTTTGCTGCCAACGGCGGTTACTCCGTAACCCTTGGCTTTAAGCGCCAAACAGAGGTTGCGCCCAATAAATCCGGTTGCCCCGGTTACAAATACTTTCATCTCGTCGGTTGGTTAGGGTAAGTTTAGGGTCTTTTGGCCAACACCAAATATTGGGCGCCGATGGGAACCTTTTCTAAAAGGGGGTCTAGCACCCTTAGAGGACTTAAAAACTTTGGGAAGAAAAAGGCAAAACTAGTGGAGATGAGTTGGAAGCCGTTTTTGACCAGGAGCGCCTTGGACTGGTTAACACTAATCGGAATCGCGTCCCGATCGACCGGCGACAGGGCCATGCCTAATTTGATGGCGGGGTTGTAGGTGTTGTAGTCCCACAGGGCGAAAATCCCGCCAGGTTTGAGCGACTCCAAAACATAGGTGGCCGCCCGGTCCCGCTGGTTTAGGGGAATGTGGTGTACCACCCCGTTGCAAAAAACTAGGTCCAATTCCCCTTTGGGTTGGTAATTTTCCAGGGTGCTAAGCACAAATTCTGGGCCAGGGTTTTCCTTTTGGGCGTCCTCGATCGAAAGCGATGAAGGGTCCACCCCGTAGATGATTTCGGGCGCCAAGATCCGCTTTAAATAAGACAAGGCGATCCCCGTTCCGCAGCCATAGTCCATGATTTTTGCAGAACTATGCCCCAGGTTCTGGAGTTTATTTTTTAAAAGCTGGACCCGGTTCTCGGCGTAATACTCCCGCCCATCGCCCGTCAGTTTGATCAAGGGGCCAATCTTTTCATCGTAACCTTCGACAAAATGATCAAATTCTGCGGTGGGTTTCTTGGAGGGGTCACTCATAAGAAAAGGCGGGAGGCGTTTAAAGGCGTAATCAAATCAATTCGGGATGAGGGATGGGCATCAATACCTGCCCACCGTTGGCCCTAAAATCTTTGAGTTTTTCCAAAATCTCCGTCTTGAAGTTCCAAGAAAGCATCAAATATACATCCGGGGCGGGGGTCTGGTCTTGGTGGTAAACTGGGATTCGGGTGCCCGGAACATAGGTGCCACACTTCATGGGATTGATTTCCACCGCACAATCAATCACCGATTCGTCTAACCCACAATAGTTGATGATGGTCGAGCCCTTGACTGGCGCCCCCAAGGCCTGAATACTTTTGCCCTCTGCCTTGAGCCCCTCAATCATCTCGGTCATCTGGTTTTTGAGGGTGGCGACCCTTTTGGCAAATTCCAGGTAGGTTTCCACCTGGTCAAATTTGCCCGCTTGTTCCGCCTGGATCATGGCGGCTAACGCCTCGGTTTTGGCGTGCCCGCCTTGATGTCCGATGTAGGCGATGCAGCTGCCGCCATGGATGGGCATCAGTTGGGCATCGTAAATTTCCAAACCATGTTGGGCTAACAGATAGCCAAAAGATTTGAGGGAATAATACAACAAGTGCTCGTGGTAGATCTGGTCGAAGGCATTGTTGTGGACCATTTCGGGCAGGTAGATAAACTCGGCCACCACCATCCCTTTTGGCGCTAGCAACACCTTGATTCCCTCGAACACCGAGTGAAGTTCTTCTAAATGAAAAAATACGCCGGACCCATGAATCACTAACGCTTGGCCTCGTTCGGCCAGGATCGCCTGGGCCGACTCTAAATTAAAAAACTGATTGCGGCACTCGATCCCTTTGTCGTTGGAGAGTTTCGCTTGTTTTACGCCCGAATCGACGTTGAGCACCCTCTTGCCCAAGCGGTGGAAATACTCCAAAAAAGTGCCATCGTTACCGCCGATGTCCAAGATATAGTCGGTAGGTCCGAAGGCAGCCCGCTTTAAGATATCTTCCCCGATTTTTTCGAAGTGAATCTTTAAGGACCGGGTGGTACCAGAAACATAGTTGTGGCTGGTGAACATCAACTCTTTGGGCACCGTGTACCCAATCTGCACCATGGTGCAGGCCTCGCAAAAATAGGCTTCCAGAGGATAGGTGGGATGGCCCGTAAATTCCTCAATGGGGACAAAATGGTTGCCCCAAGGCTGCTTTCCTAAATCTAAAACCAGCACCAAATTTTCCGCGCCGCAGCTGCGACATTTTTCAATTTGAGCAGGAGCCTTTGAAGCTTGAGTCAAGTTAACCGTTGGTTTTGGGTTCTTTTAAGTCGGGGCATCAGAAGTCCCAACACCAAGCGTGGCTTAGGTTTTCTGCCTGTATCCTTGATACCATCACCACTATCTGGTGTAAAGCAATTTTCGCCCGCTCCCCCCTAGGGCACCTTCGATTTACGCTGGACCGGCCGGTTCAGTATTCTCGTCTAAAGCCTGCTTAATGTCCGAACGGTTAAAGAGGTAGGGGAACAGGCCTAAAAGACTGGCCAAGCAGTAGGTTAGGAAAAACAAGTTATAGAGGTCCGCCCCCCCGTGGGTCCCCACCAATTCGTATAAAAAGCTATACGCCGCATGCCCCACGCCCGCCCCAGCAGGGGCCAAGGGCAAAAAGCCGAAAAGTTCGCCGAAGGGTAGGATGTATAGATGCTCCATAAATTGCGGTTGGGGGTTCAGCACCAACTTGCCCACTTCTATCAATATCCAGACATAAGTCACCTGGGTAGCCAAAGAAAGCAATAACCCCAATCCCAATTGGAACCGATTACCTCGCATTTTTTCTAAAAAAGCCTGCACCCGAAATTTGCCTAACAGGGAAACATGCCCTTCGGCCCAACTCACCAATTGGTCGAGCCAACGAAGGTGGGTATAAAAAACCAGAATAAAACCCAAGGTGATCGCTAAAGTCAGGATGGCGGTCCAAAAAGCGGCCATTCCCAGGGCCGTGGGGAGGTCGCGTCCGAAGGAACCTATGGCGGCAAACATCAATATACTCAAAGCGCCTAAAAAGCGGTCCATAAAGACACTCCAAAAAATCAGCGCCTTGCCCTTGGAGGGGTTTTCCTTAATGATAAAATAAATTTTAAGCCCATCAACACTAATCAGGCCGGGCAGCACCAATCCAAACATCTGGCTGACCAGCCCCAATTTCAAAAGCGCGCCCAACCGCATTTTAATATCAATGGCCAGCAGCAAAAACTTCAGCCGTAGGGAGTTCAAGCCCAAACCAAAGACTAAATGCAATAAAAACAGATAAAACAATACCACCGGATGCTGCCATAGGGCGCTCACCTGGCGTAGATCAAGCCGCCCGCTGTCGATTAGATACCAAACAATCAATCCCAAGAGAATCAACTTGCCGGCAAGCAATATCCTTTTTTTGGCTAAACTACTTAGCGACATCGCCGATTCTCAAAACCAAGAAGTTCACAATTCGGTCTGCTTGAGGTTGTTTAACGAAAGCCGAATGGTATCCGCCACGATTCCCAGCCCGATCAACACGGCGATCGCGGAGCCGAAGATCATGTAATACAAAGAGAGGGTGTACATCAAAAACAGGGCCATGGTCATGGCCGGGATGCAGACCACCAAGACAATCAAGATGGAAAAAAACAGAAAAAACTTGATCGGGTTGAAGTAGGTAATCCCCTGAACAATCAGCTGAATTGTTCGAAAGGAATCGCTGATGATCTTGACCTTCGAACTGCCATGCCGGAGGGCGTATTCGGTATCCACATAGCAGACAAACTTATCGAGCATAAAAAAGAAAATCGTCAAACTGGTGGTGAAGCTAAAGGTGCCGCACAAAAAGGGAAAGACCTCCAAAGCGGTGGAGCGGCGAAAAATTCGCAACCCCGAGTTCGGGTCTTCGATTTTTTTATGCACCAATTTGCGTAGTCCGTATTGAAACAGCCCCCGAAAGATTCGTTTAGAAAAACTATCGAGCTTTTTGACGTTAGCCCGCCGTCCCACCACCATGTCAAAACCCAAAGTGATTTTTTCGATCAGTTTGGGAATGTCTTCCACCTCGTAGGTGCCATCCGCGTCCGTAATGCCCACATATTCATATTGCGCCGCCCGAATCCCGGTTTTTAGGGCATTTCCGTAGCCAATATTGATCGGGTGGCTGATTAATTTAACCCCCTGCCCAAACGCCGACACCAGAGCCGCAGTTTCGTCTCTAGAGCCGTCGTTGACCACGATCACCTCGGTTTGATTGGGCAAGGCGCTTAAGGTTTTGGTAATTCGTTGCAAGGTTTCAAGAATTCCTCCAGCCTCATTGTACGCCGGAATCACAAAGCTGATACGGGGCAAGTCACTCATCGGGCAGCCGAATAAAGAAGGGGGTTAATTAGGTATTTCGACCGGTTCCCATTTTCCGGTTTTTTTAAAACGCTCGAACATAGTCAACCATATATTGAGAATGGTCAAATTGTAGGCTTTGTAGGTGACATCCTCTTGAGCAGGGTCCAGGGCGAAATGGCTTTGAAAAAACTCGCTTTCTACCGGTTTCAGGCTCCCCTGTTCCAGTTTAGGGGTGGAGAAACCCTTTTTGGGCCGGGTCACCGCAGATTCCGGTAGGTAAGGGGCCATGCTGGAGCGCAAAAGCCGTTTTTGATTTTTCCCCTGTTGTTTTTGGTGAGGCGGCAAATTAAAACAAAACTCAATAAAGCGATAATCCATAAAGGGGCTGCGAACCTCTAGACTATTGGCCATGCTCATCCGGTCCACTTTAAACAAAATATCGTCCACCAGCCAGGTCCGCATATCCACGTAAAGATGTTGATCCAGTTGGTCCCAATGGCCAACTTGGTTATAATAATCCTGAAAGCGGTCCTGGGTGCGGTAGTCCCAGATCTGGGCCTGCACTTCTGGGCGCAGCAGTTGGCTTAAATCTTGGGGTTCAAAGAGGCTGCGCCAATGGTAATGCGCCATAGGCGCGCTTAACCCACCAGCGCCTAAGAATTTTTTGAGTTTATAGTCAAAACTAAGTTTTTGGTAACTCGGCTTGAGCAAACCCGCCGCTTTTTTAAACAGGCCTTGGAGTGCTCCCGGCACCTGGGCATAAGCTTGGTAGTAGCGGTCCGCCTGATAGGTGGGGTAGCCCGCCAGGAGTTCGTCTGCTCCATCGCCCGAAAGGGCGACGGTCACCCCTTTTCGAGCGAGCCCCGTAAGTTGGAGACTCGGAAGCGAGCTATTGTCGGCGAAGGGTTCGTCCATTTGCCACACCAGCTTGGCCATCTGGGCCCGGCCAGGTTCTTGGTAAAGGCCATAGGTGATCTGCGCTCCCACCTTTTGGGCGACTTGGGCCGCAAACAAGGATTCGTCGAAACTGGACTGCTCAAAACCGATACAAAAAGCGGTTTTTTGGCGTATGCCTAGCCGGTCCATCATAATAAACACCGAACTCGAATCAAGCCCGCCCGATAAAAACCCCCCTAAGGGGACGTCGGCACGTAGCCGAATCTTGACCGAATCTTCGAATAAGGCCAGCAATTCCTCTTGCAGTTGAGCGGTAGTTTTATGCCAATGGGCCTTTTGATATTGATCCTTTAAATCCCAATAGGGTTTGATATCGAGGGTTCCCGTCTTTGGGTCGTAAAAGCCAAAATGGGCGGCCGGGAGTTTTTTGAGGTTTTTTAAGATACTTTTGGGTTCGAGTATATAACCAACACTTAAATAGTCGTAGAGGGATTCGAGGTCAACCTCAGCGCCTTTGGCCAGTTCGGGCACTGTCATTAGGGATTTGATTTCAGAGCCATAAACCATAAAGTCGGGATCTAGTGCATAATAAAAGGGTTTTTTGCCCACCCGGTCACGCGCGATAAACAGACGCTGGGCGGCCTCATCCCAAAGGGCAAAGGCAAACATACCGTTAAACCGTTTAAGGGATTCCGCCCCCCACTCCCGGTAAGCGGCCAGAATTACTTCCGTATCCGAATGGGTGTAAAGGGCTTGGCCCAAGCCAATCAGCTCGGTTCGCAATTCTAAAAAGTTGTAGATTTCCCCATTAAAGACGATCCAGTTGCCCGATGAATCGGTCATGGGTTGTTGTCCCTGGGCAAGATCAATAATCGAAAGCCGCCGGTGCCCCATGGCCCATTTGGGCCCGAACTGGTGCCCAGAGGCGTCCGGGCCACGGTGAATAATGGCGTCGGTCATCGCCTGGAGCAGTTCGGCTCTAAAGGTTCCGCGCCGGTCCACCCAGCCACAAAATCCGCACATCGGCTAACGAAAGATTAAGCCGGACATTCGTTGCCCTAGCTGATAGAAAAAATACTCAATGTAAAACCGGTCAAAACCGGTGCGGAACCGGAAGTTCGAAATGGGGGTGTAAGCCCAAGATGCGGCCCGCAGAAATTTATAAACGCCAGTGTCCCCTTTAGTTACCCGGAAAATTTTGTGATCGATAAAATAAGAACCCAAGAGTAAAAGTTTGCTAAAGGAGATCATCCTTTTATTAAACCAAGGGGCGTAATGGTCCCCTTCGGCTTCTAAGGTAATCCAGTCCTCGGTGGTTTTAGGGGGCTTATAGTCCCATTGTTCACGGGCGACCTCAAAAAGTTCCGTTCCCGGCAACGGGCGGAACTTGTTGGGCGTAAAGACCATGGTGCTGGGATTGTCTTTAATCAACCGCAGCATCAAGTCTCTGGTTTTTTTCATGTCCTCCAGGGTTTCACCAGGGACCCCCATAATAAAGTTGTAGGCGGCTTTGATCTGGCCGTGTCGCGCTAGTTTTTGGTTGACCGCAATAATATCTTCAACGGTGCAGTCCTTTTTTAAGATCTCCAAGATTCGGTTCGACCCCGACTCCGCCCCGATATGCATAATGTCCGTCCCGGCGGCGGCCAATTTGTCCAAAAACTCGTCGGACATCCGTTTGATTTCATTGACCCTGGCCCCCCTAAACCCCAACTCAACCGGGATTTTTCGGCGCGAGATTTCATCGATGATGGTTTCGACATGCTTGAGATTTACAAAGGAATCATCGTCGATGAAGTAGATGTAGGTGGCGCCAAAGTTTTTTTGCACATACTCGACGTGGTCCACCACTTCCATGGCCTCCACCTTTTCCCAGCGGTGTTTGAAGCCTTTTAGATAAGCCGGGCTTGAACAAAAGGTGCATTTGTAGGGGCAACCATAGGCCGAATACATCGAAAAAATGATTTGTTTCGACTCCAACTGGCCATAAACCGAATAGTCCTTGATCAGGTGATAGGGGATCTTTTTATAGTCCACGTATTCAAACACCTGCTCCGATGGATTGGCCACCAATTGGCCGTCCTTTTGGTAATAAATCCCTGGAAAGTTCGGCTCTGGGTTGTTTTCTTCAATCGCCTGAACCAAGAGGTCAAAGGGACGGGAGCCATAACCAGAGACGATATAGTCCACCTGCGGACAGATGGTAAAGACCGTTTCTGGATAGAAGGTCGGGTGGGGGCCACCCCAAACCACGGGAACCTGGGGAAGGGCCTGTTTAAGGAAGGCGGTTAATTCAATCCCCATCTTGATCGGGGTCCCCGACATCACACTGATCCCAGCCACCAAGAGGCCGTCTTTAATGACTTCGCTCAAGGGCTCGCGCCAGTTTTCCCCATAAAGCCGCTGATCAAAAAACTCCACCTCTACCCCCCTCGCCACCAAGTCCATGCTGGCGTAGAGCAGGCTAAGCGGGGCATGGCGCACAAAATTACCCGAAAAACCCATGGAGGGGTAAATCAATAAAACCTTTCCTGTGCGCATAAACTCCTTTTTCAAGCTACAAACTAACGGTTTTAGGGAGTTGAATCGGTAACCTCCCTACCCAAAGGGTCCGGTTTTTAGACTCCATAATAGGATCGATACCAGGCAACAAAATTTTCGATTCCCGTTTTGAGGAGGGTTGCCGGCATAAATCCAGTAGCCAATTGCAACTTGTCCATTTTAGAGAAGGTTTCAACCATGTCCCCGTCTTGCATGGGCATCAACTCTTTTTTGGCCTCGATCCCCAGGGCTTCCTCTAAGGTACGGATCATGTCCATCAATTGAATTGGTTGATGGTTGCCGATATTAAAGATATCGTTCGGGACCCCGTCGGCTTTGGGCCAATGGGCGCCAGGCTCGGCTTGTTTTTTAAGTAATTGGCAGATACCCTCTACAATATCATCCACATAGGTGAAGTCGCGGCGCATCTGGCCCTGGTTAAAGACCTTGATTGATTCGCCCTTCAAAATGGCTTTGGTAAAAAGGAAGATAGCCATGTCGGGGCGTCCCCAAGGGCCGTAAACCGTAAAAAATCTTAACCCGGTGCAACGTAAGCCGTAAAGGTGGGCATAACTATGGGCCATCATTTCGTTGCTGCGTTTGGTGGCTCCATAGTAAGAGATCGGTTGGTCGCAGGGGTCCTCCTCACTAAAGGGCAGGGCGACATTGGCACCATACACCGAGGAGGAGGAGGCATAAACCAGATGTTTAACCTGGGCTCGTCGGCAAGCCTCTAAAACATTGGCAAACCCCACTAGGTTGGACGCTGTGTAAACCTCTGGATTACTCAAAGAATAACGCACCCCTACCTGAGCGGCTAGGTTCACCACCGTATCGAATTTTTGGTTTTGGAACAATTGGCTTAAACTAGCATAATCGGCCAAGTCCATTTTGATAAAGCTAAAGCCGACTTGCCCCTCCAGCCGCTTGAGCCGGGCCTCTTTAAGGGAAACCTCGTAATAATCGCAAAGATTATCAATCCCTACCACCTCATACCCAGCTTTCAGCAAAGCCAAGCTTAAGGCACTACCGATAAATCCCGCGGCTCCGGTGACTAAGACTTTGTGCATGAGCGTCTATTTTTCGAGTGAAGTCGTTGATATGGATTTGGGACGGCACCAGAGCTATTCCAATTGCCATTTGATTTCCCATGGACGTTTGCCTAAAAGCATCAAAATTCCCAAATAGGCTCCGATTAGCGAAGCTAGATAAAAAGAACCCATCATGATTTGCTTTCTACTTTTTAGATTCGTAAGCCCGGTGACCTGGTGCAAATAAAGTTCGTTCGCTTCCTCCACACTAAGCGCTCGATTCCAAATTCCCAAACCCCCGAGGGTCCCCTCGAACTGTGAATCTGGCTCCAAACCTTTGCCCACATAAAAATGATTCGCTTTTTCATAGCGCCCCAATTCAAACGACTCGGAAGCTATCAATTGGCCATCAAAAAAGATCTGGCTTTGACCGGCTTCATAGTCAACGGTCGCGGTCACAAAAGTGGGCGCGGTCGTACCGGGGTTAATAGCCCCATTATAATGCACACTAAAGTACAAGGAGTGATGAACAAACCCTCTGGCAATATTCACCCAAACCGATTGGCGCGGGGAACGGGCCCGCTCGAGATGACCATCCCAAATGATCGGCTGGAGGCGGTCTTGCAACGCGGGGATTACCCAGAAAGAAACGGTCTGCTTTTTGTTTTCCGAAGACTTGGCATACCAATCGCCAAACTCTAAATAATCATCCGGTTGCCCAGAGAGATAGATCCCCAAATCTCGATATACCTGGTTCCGGTGATAAACCAGATTGGTATCTTCGCCTGCTATACTTTTTACGCTGTTGAATAGGGGGTAATAAGCGATCAAGCCATTTTCAAAAGGGAGGCCGCTGCCGAGGGGAGCTTTGTTGGTGAGGGGTTTGGCATTAAAACCCAGGCCAAAGGATAACAGTAAAAGCAGCCCACCGTAGATCCGGAGCTTCATGATAGCAACCTTTAAAAATAGTTCGAATCGCCGGTCAACGGGTTCAACCCAAGCGAGGACATTCCCTTAATAAGCCTTTCAGCCTTGGTTAGGGTACAAACTTCACTGCGTTGTGTCCAGTCTAGGCGCCTCGGCCAATTGGGGGCTAAACTGGTGTTTTCCTTTTTACTATAAAAGCCCGGCTAACTTCGCTTGTCCGTAACTAGCAGCGGCACTTACATGCGACAACTCGCTGGTTAAAAGCATTTTTTCAAAAGTTTCGGGCTTCACCGCCAAAAGCTCCATCCCGGCCTCCGGCGGTTTTTGGGTAGGCTCAGCTTGGTCACAAAAAAACAGGCTGAGCCTTTCGCTTAAATAGTTCGAATCTATTTGATAAGCCCCAAGGTATTGGGCTTCCGAAGACCGGTAACCGGTCTCTTCTTCCAACTCCCTTAAGGCCGCTTGGGGGGCCGTCTCGCCAGGATCAACCGCGCCAGCCGGAATCTCCCACACCGCCTGACCCAGGGCTGGGCGAAATTGCCGCACCAAAAGCAACTCTCCCCCCTTGGTTCGAGCCAAGATCCCAACCGCTGGGGTTTGTTTGATAATGTAAACGGGGCGCTGATTATTTTGGGGTTGGACCTGTAAGGAAAACCAAGGGGTCTGAAAAATTGTCTGCTGATTGTCGCCAAGGTCGCTCACTTGATCCCCACCAAGACTTCGTCCTCGGTTTGCGAATCTAAGGACTCACTCAATTTGGTTCCCTTGATCTTGCCAAACAAAAAGGGGAAAACCCCCCCAGCGCCAATGGCCAAGCGCACCACCACAAAGGCGTTAAAAACGTCGGCGCCACCGGCGAGGCCAAAGCGGCGAAACAAAAAGTCGAAAGCCGCATGACCCAGGCCAATGCCCGCTGGGGCCAACGGGATGATCGTCGAAAGCTCGCCGATAGAGACGCAAAAAATCATGGTGAAAAAGGAGGGTTCCCCTTGGCTCATCACCTGAGCGAACCATAAAAAACAGGCGGCCATCACCGCTTGGATCAGGATCGAAAGCCCAAGCCCAGCCACCAAAACCCCGGCGTGCTGTTGGTACCTTTTAAAGGCCCAATATACCCGTTCGAATAAATCGGCTTTGGGAAGTTTTTTGATGATTAACAAGACCGGGTCTTTGCCTTCGGCTGGATTTAGAAAAATAACCCCAAAAAAGACAACCAGCCCCAACAACATTACCAACAACATCCAGGAAAAGGCTTGCAAGGTGGCATTGGCCTCAATCTCTGTAGAGGCGGCGAGCACCGAAAAACTTGCCAGCACCAAAAGCCCCCCCAAGCCTAAAACTCGGTCCACAATCAAGGGGGCTAGGCATTGGGTTTTGGTGATTTGCACCCCATCGGTTTGATGCTCGGCGCGCACCGCGCGGATCAAGTAGATCCCCCGGACCCCATCCATGGTCACCGTTCCAGGCAAAACTGCCGAAAAAAAGAACCCGATCCAGTTGATCAGGTAAACCCTCCAGGTGCTAATCGGCACCCCATTGGCCCGCAACAACAGCATCAACCGTAAGGCCCCTAAGGTGTTATTAACCACTAGGAGAGAAAACACCACCAGCAGAATCACCTCTGGGTGGACCCAAAAAACCTTTAAAGCCCCAAAATTTAAAGCCTCACTCCGCCACAAGAGGTAGAGCAACAACCCCGCCACCCCTAGCCTTAAAAATTGGAACAACTTTGATTTCATTAACGGCCTGGGTGCTAAAACCGGCTAAAAAAGCGTGTAAATAAAGGGCGCGACCGCCGAGCCTTGCGATAACACCAACAAGCTGCCTAAAAAAAGCATCACCAGCACCACGGGAGCGAGCCAAAACTTTTTGTTTTCTCGCATAAAGCCCCAAAGGTCTTTTAGTAATTCCAGCATCAGTACGGCCTCTCATAGTGTTTCGGATTGACCTCTAAACTCTTATCCCAATTAGAGGAGGTCGAGGAGGTTTTGTGTCGCTTCATCGGATCCCGCCCAAAGAGCCGCATACCCAAGCCAACGGGTACGATCAATAGATAATAGACGATCCCCAAAATGATCTTGGAGTTAATCGCCCCGGCAATGGCGCCAAAGGTCATCCAGCCCTTGTACACCGGACCCAAGGCTGTTGGCCAGATTAACCCGAAAAGAATCAGCGGTCCAGCAATCACCCAAGGCCACAGCGGGAAGGACGTAGAAAGCAAAAAGGGTAATAAGCCGCCAAACAAAAAGGCCACAATCGCCCCGGTTTTAACCCCAAAATTTCGAAGCCCCTTTTGGTCTAATTCTGGGATGGGATGGAGTTTCATGATCAATCCAAGGCAAATTCGTTGCGCCAATCGTCTTTTTCAGTCCATGCGGGCTGGGCCGACTTCTCTAACAAGTAATTCTCCAAAACCAGATAGTCCATCTCGGTACGCATAAAGCAGCGATAGGCATCCTCTGGAGAGCCCACAATCGGCTCCCCGCGCACGTTAAAGCTGGTATTGATTAAAACCGGGCACCCGGTTTTTGCCTCGAAACGGTCCAGCAGTTTATAAAACCGCGGGTTGGTTTCTTGGTGCACCGTTTGAATCCGGGCGGAATAGTCCACATGGGTGACCGCTGGAATTTCCGAACGCGGAACCTTGAGTTTGTCGATCCCAAAGAGGCCCTTTTGCGCCTCCGACATGGGCCGCTGCTTGGATTGGACCACATCAGCGACCAAAAGCATGTATGGGCTCGGGCCTTTTTGATCAAACCATTCGGCAACCTTGTCCGCCTTGACCACCGGGGCAAAGGGGCGAAAGGATTCGCGGTATTTGATTTTGAGGTTCATAATCGACTGCATCTTTGAGCTACGCGCATCGCCAATAATCGAGCGTCCTCCCAAGGCGCGAGGTCCAAATTCCATTCGCCCCGAAAACCAACCGACCACTTTGTCTTGCGCCAGGATGTCGCTTAATCGCGCCAACAACTCCTCCTCTTCCAGCTTTTCAAACTTCGCTTGATAAGGGCTTAAATCCTTTTCGATCGCTTCGCCGTCAAAACGGGGCCCCAGGTAGGCCCCTCGCATCTGATCATCAGGGCCCGCCACCCTCGGTTGATCCAAGTACTGGTGCCAAACCCCCAAAGCCGCCCCTAAGGCGCCGCCCGCATCCCCTGAAGCGGGTTGAATCCAAATATCTTTGAAAATGTTTTCCCTTAATAACTTGCCATTGGCCACACAGTTCAGCGCCACCCCCCCGGCTAGACAAAGGTAGTCCACCGCCAGTTCTTCCCGCACCTTTTTGGCCAGATGGATCACCAGCTTTTCGGTCACCACTTGAATCGAGGCGGCAATATCCATCTCCCGCTGGCTGATGTCGGTCTCCGACTTTCGCGGCGGGCCGCCAAAAAGTTCGTCGAATTTCGGCCCGGTCATGGTCAAGCCAGTGGCGTAGTTAAAATAACGCTGGTCTAGCCAAAAGCTGCCGTCTTCTTTGATATCCACCAAATTGTCTAAGATCAAATCGACGTACTTGGGCTCTCCATAAGGAGCGAGCCCCATCAATTTGTAC
>Ga0208246_1000590_pt1 | contig 27162 bp, 26 predicted proteins | sample RifOxyD2_FD_184039 | JGI IMG/M metagenome (GOLD analysis project Ga0208246, IMG submission 184039) | Soil microbial communities from Rifle, Colorado - Rifle Oxygen_injection D2 (SPAdes) | ecosystem: Environmental > Terrestrial > Deep subsurface > Rock core/Sediment | place: Rifle, Colorado... | reverse complement strand
TTCCGGAACATTATCTGATGGAAAAAGATGTAGTTGTTCTTCTTCTCCTTCATCATTGAAAACATTTATTGTTTTTCTCCAACGCTTTTCCTGAGAACTATTTAATTCTCCCAAATAGCAGAGTAAGCGGTGCTTTGTTGTATGCCCCGTTCGATTGTTTTCTACTAAAGACCAGTAAACATGATCCTTGCCGTCTTTATTATGATTTTGTTTTTTTAAAAACATATTATGAGTATTTTCTAATACCCGCGCCAATATGTCAATATACTAGGTCTGTACCACACGCTATTTTAAAACTTTTTATGACAAAAATGCTGCTTTTATATGAACTAAATATTTTTAAAATCGCACTTTTAACATAATTCAGCGGAACTTGGGCTAGGTTCTGGGTACTGGGGAAAGAAAAATTCCCCGTCCTTTTCAAAAAGGGCAAGCCTTTTAGAGATTAAATTAAACTATTTTTTAATCTTAGCAATAAGCGCGGGCACGACTTCAAAGAGATCACCGACTATACCATAAGTAGCAATCTCAAATATCGGAGCTTGAGGATCTCTGTTGATAGCTATAATGTTCTCAGAAGACTGCATACCCGCCATATGTTGAATTGATCCGGAAATTCCTACTGCGATATAGAGTTTCGGACATACTGTTTTTCCCGTTTGCCCAACCTGATGTGAATACGGAATCCAGCCGGCATCGACTGCGGCTCGGGAAGCACCCACTGCACCGTTTATCAACTGCGCCAGTTCACGGATTAACGCAAAGTTCTTGGCTTCGCCCAGCCCTCTTCCCCCGGATACAATAATATCCGCTTCAGAAAGGTTAACCGTGGACTCAACTTCTTTTACAAATTCTATAAGTTTCGTCCGGGCAATCAGGCAGTCTTCTTGAATGTTTTTTGCAATAATAAGCCCTTTTCTGTTCGGATCTTTAACTGCTTTTTTAAATACTTTATGCCTTACAGTCGCCATCTGAGGCCTAAAACTCGGACAAGTAATAGTAGCCATAAGATTTCCGCCGAAAGCAGGCCTGGTTTGCAATAGGAGTTTTGTATACTGGTCAATATCCAGCTGGGTACAATCCGCGGTAAGTCCGGTCTCCAGCATAACGGCAACCTTAGGGATAAAAGAACGCCCGAGCGCCGTGGCTCCCGTTAAAATAATATTTGGTTTGTACTCTTCAACTAAAGAAACCAGAGCTTTTGCGTAAGATTCGTCATTGAAATCTTTTAAGCAATTTGAATCCACAACGAAAACTTTATCCGCGCCGTAAAGAATAAGATCATTGGCTTTTTTTGTAACATCATGTCCGATAAGGACGGCACAGAGTTCTTCTCCGAGTTCCGTAGCAAGCTTTCTTCCTTCATTTAAGAGTTCATAAACAACCGAAGCAATCTCTCCATGCCTCTGTTCCGCATATACCCAGATACCTTTATAAAGAGAAAGATCCTGATCTGATACTTTTCTATCAACCTGGATCAATATCGCTTTAAATTTCTTACAGGCGTCAAGACAGGCCCCGCAATAATTACATTTAACAGGATCTATAAACGCTTTTTTGTTTTCGAGTATGGTAATCGCGCCCTGAGCGCAAGTAGGAAGACATAACTTGCAACCCACGCATTTTTCATTTAATACTTTTATAGCCACAATAACCTCCGGATCTTATTAACTTTAATTAATTAATTTTGCTGCTCTTAATTTGCCGGTAATTTTCTCGGCTTTTTCTTCAACCGTTGCGCCTTCGATTATTTCTTTTTTTCCGCTTCTAACAGGCACAAAAACCCGATTAACAAGCGTAGGAGAACCGCGAAGTCCTATGAAATCCGGATCGCATTCTATGTCTTTCGCGCTCCATACCGCAGGCTTATAGTTTTTAGCCTTCATTTTTCCCCGCATAGACTCGATCCTTGGTTCATTGATCTCTTTTACCACGGAAATGAGGACAGGAAGGGAGCTTTCAAGAACTTCATATCCATCATCCATCATTCTTTCTACTCTTATAGTTTTTGCACTCAGGTCAACATTTTCTATCTTTTTAACCCAGGCTACAAAAGGAATATCCATCCAGTTGGCAATTCCGGGACCCACCTGCGCGGTATCGCCGTCCATTGCTTGTTTTCCAGTCAGTATAACATCGGCTCCGCCCATTTTCTTTATACCCTGCGCCAGTGTGTAGGAAGTGGCAAGTGTATCTGAACCCGCAAATGCACGGTCAGAGAGCAGTACGCCTTCATCCACACCCATACCTATGCAGGTTTTAATGGCCTGGTCCGCTTGCGGAGGACCCATAATAATAACGGTTACTTTACCGCCAAATTTTTCCTTTAAGCGTATGCCCTCTTCCACGGCATAAACATCGAAAGGATTAACGATGGCCTCTACACCTTCCCTTATAAGAGTATTTGTAGCCGGATTAATCGCGACCTTAGTAGTTCCCGGTACCTGTTTGATACATACGACTATGTTCATTGTTGACTCCTAAAAATAGTTTGCAAGGTTCATAAGGTTTGTAAGCAAAGCTTTTCTCGTAATGAACCTAAATTTAACTGTCAAATATCTTTGACAGAGCGAGATAAAGTTTGTAAGGTCTTTTTTAATTGTGTTATTATTTACCTTATCTATCTTAAAACCTCATTTTTTCGGTTTTTGCTAAGCCTCCGACCTCTGCGCATCCGCGCATCATTTCTTCGACGCTATTTCTTTTATCAACCCTAACGCTATTTCGTTTCTTTGTATCTGATTGGTACCTTCGTAAATCTGTGTTATTTTTGCATCGCGCATCATTTTTTCTACAGGGTATTCTTTCATATATCCATAACCGCCGAGGATCTGCACGGCATTTACGGTTACTTTCATCGCAACATCAGAACAGTAAAGTTTACTCATCGCGGATTCTTTTGCAAAAGCTTTGGCATCACCCGCAGCATCAATAGTTTTTGCTGTTGCATAAAGCAGAGCCCTTGCAGCTTCAATTTCTGTCGCCATATCAGCCAGCATATGCTGCACTGCCTGGAAAGAACTTATCGGCTGGCCAAATTGTTTTCTCTGTCTTGAATAAGCAAGCGCTTCTTCAAATGCGCCTGCAGCAATACCAAGAGCCTGCGCCGCAACACCAGGTCTTGAGTTATAAAGAGTATTCACTGCAACAATGGCACCCATGCCTTCTTTTGCGATTATCTGATCTTTATGAATCCTGCAATCCTGAAATACAAGTTCACGGGTCGCAGAAGCACGGATTCCCATTTTATTTTCTTTTTTTCCAAAGGTAAAGCCCTTCGTATCCTTTTCAATAATAAAAGCAGTTAAACCCCTGGAACCTCTCGCCCTGTCCGTTACGGCTATTACACTGTAAACCCGGGCTTCTCCGCCGTTTGTAATCCACTGTTTTGTTCCATTTAATACATAGTAATCACCGTCTTTAACCGCAGTAGTTTGCATGCCCAACGCATCCGAACCGGCATTTGCTTCAGTAAGACCGAAAGCAGCAAGATCTTTACCGGAGGCTATATCCGGAAGGTATTTTTTCTTCTGCGCATCGGAAGAAAATAACAAAATTGGAAAAGTACCCAGCGCGGTTGCAGCCATAGAAAGAGCAATAGCAGAGCAGACCTTGGACATTTCTTCAACAGCCAGACAAAGACCCATAATACCTTTACCCATCCCGCCATATTCCTCGGGAATATAAAGACCGCAGAGTCCTGCTTCGCCCATTTTTTTTACTTCTTCAGTCGGGAAGTGGCCTTCTTCGTCATACTTCTCCCTGACCGGTTTTATGTGCTTTGCAGCAAATTCCTTTGCCGTATCAATTATCATTTGCTGTTCTTCAGTGAAAAAATAATTCATCATACTTTTCTCTCCTTTTTCTATTTTAAAAAGCTTTCAACGCTTCTTTTGCAGCATTCAACTCTGCCTCTTTTTTGTTTTTACCACGGCCTTCTCCTAAAATTTTTCCGCTAAAAGCGACTCTTACGATAAATGTCTTTTTGTGTTCAGGCCCCTCTTCCGAGGCAATATGATAAATCGGTCTTTTTTTAAACTTTTTCTGAATAAGTTCCTGAAGCTCGGACTTATAATCCTTTGCTTCCCTTTCATCTACAATCAGGTCATTTAAAACAAATTCTTTCATGAACCTGGTAGCGTTTTCTAAACCGCCGTCTAAATATATAGCCCCGGCAAGCGCTTCAAATGCGTTTGAGAGTGTAGACTCCTTATCCCTGCCTTCTGAGGCTTCTTCTCCTCTTCCAAGGAACAAATAACCCCCAAGATTGCACTTTCTTGCAGCCCCGGCTAAACTGGGCTGACTTACCGCCAGAGATTTAACCCTGGTAAGAAAGCCTTCGTTTGCCTCCGGATATTTCTCAAATAAGTACCGGTTTGCTATGACGCCTACAACCGCATCCCCGAGAAACTCCAAACGTTCGTTAGATTCTTTTTTTTGAAGTTTGTTCTCGTTAACAAAAGAAGAGTGAGAAAAAACCGTAGCCAAAACATCAACGGCTTTAAACCGGTAGCCGATTATTTTTTGAAACTCTTCAAGATCTGTTTTTGTTTCAAAGTCAGATCTGTTCATCCAATATATTTTTTAACCGCAACAGTAGCGTTATGCCCGCCAAAACCAAAAGAATTGGAAATAGCAAGATTAACGGTTTTTTGTTTTGCTTTATTTGGCACATAATCAAGATCACACGCAGGATCCGGCGTAACCAAATTGATCGTCGGTGTAATAAGGTCATTCTTTACCGAAAGCACGGTTGCAATAAACTCAACCCCTCCGGCTGCGCCCAGCATATGGCCTATCATGGATTTTGTACCGCTTACAGAAAGTTTATAGGCATGTTCTTTAAAAACACGCTTTATTGCAGCTGTTTCCCCGGTATCACCTAAAGGTGTAGAGGTCCCGTGAGCATTAACATAATCAACTTCTTCCGGTTTTGCACCGGCATCATTGATACAATTTTGCATTGCTCTTGCGCCGCCTTCTCCGTCTGCCGGCGGGGCAGTCATATGGTAAGCATCGGAAGACATTCCATAACCTACCATCTCCGCGTAAATTTTTGCGCCCCTTGCTTTGGCATGCTCAAGCTCTTCCAAAACCACAATACCTGAACCTTCTCCCATAACAAAACCATCCCTGTCTTTATCGAAAGGACGGCTGGCATGTTTTGGGTCATCATTACGGCAGGACATTGCCTGAGCAGAACAAAAACCTGCCATTGCAAGTTCTACTATAGTACACTCAGAACCGCCGGCCACCATGACATCAGCATCTCCATATTGAATATGCCGGTATGATGTACCAAGGCTGTTATTACCTGAAGCACAGGCTGTCACAACACAAGCGCTTGGACCTTTTAACCCAAGCTGTATTGAAACCATACCTGCGGCCATGTTAGAAATCATCATGGCAATAAAGAAAGGACTTATTCTTGATGGGCCTTTTTCGATAAGTGTATAGGTCTGGTCCATAAGGGTTGTTAAGCCGCCTATTCCTGAACCTATAATAACACCCATCCTGGTAGCATCCTCTTTGGTGACATCCAAACCGGAATCTTTCATTGCCTGGACAGAAGCTGCTATAGCATACTGGGTAAAACCATCCATACGCCGGGCACTCTTTTTATCTGTATATAATGTAGGATCGAACCCTTTGACTTCACAGGCAATTTGAGTAGTCAGACGGGAAGCGTCATACTTGGTAATTTTATCCGCACAGCTGACGCCGTCACAAAGGCTCTTCCAGAAAGTATTAACATCATTACCGGCCGGGGAGATCACCCCGAGGCCGGTAACTACGACTCTACGTTTCATGATTTAACCGTGTCCGATTAGGAGTTGGTTTTTTCTTTTAAGTATTCAACGACATTCGAGACTGCCTTGATCTTTTCGGCATCAGTATCCGGTATTTCTATTCCGAATTCTTCTTCGAAAGCCATAACAAGTTCGACTGTATCCAGAGAATCCGCACCCAGATCATCAACAAATGATGCGGTTGGGGTAACCTGGGCTTCTTCTACGCCCAGCTGTTCAACTATGATTTTTTTCACTCTCTCTTCAATTGTAGCCATTTTAACTCCTCCTTAGTGTTTCTTAAGCTGTCTTTCTAGACTGCTTTAAGTAAAACCTAAACTAGCGACCCAACTTGTGGCCGAGCCGTCAGCCTAGTTTTTAACGGGGGGTTCGCCCTCCATTAAAAGATTATATATTCTAGTGAAATGAAGCCGTTTTGTCAAGTACAATTTTTCCTTCGTTTTTGCGAATATTGCTTATATTTCAATGGTTTTATGCAATTCTAACCTGTGTTTTTAAGGTAAGCAGGTGATTTCGCCTCCGCCAGTGATATTTGGCGGATCTTTCGAAGAGATTTAAAGGCTGATTGCGCTGATACATGAAAAAAATCTAAATCTACCGGTAGTAGACCTGTTACTTTCCGTTACTACATATTATGAAGAACGGGCTGGACATTTCTGCCAGCCCGCTTTTGCTATTGTTTTGCTATTTTCCTTGTTTCTGGTTTATTTTTTTGTTTAGAATTTAGAATTTCGACCTTAGTGCTTGATTTTAAGACATTACCATCCCGCCGTCAATCGCTAAAACCTGGCCGGTTACATAGTCAGCAAGGGGTGAGGCAAAGAAAAGAACGCCATTTGCTACATCCTGAGGCTGTCCCATCCTGGAAAGGGGGACAAACTTAAGCATCGCCTGTTTTTGCTCTTCTGTAAGCTTATCCGTCATTGCTGTCTGGATATACCCCGGGGCAACTGCGTTTACGGTGATATTCCTGTTTGCATACTCCTTGGCTATAGACCTGGTAATACCTAAAACACCGGACTTTGAAGCCGCATAATTAACCTGTCCGGCATTTCCCATAAGTCCGATAACCGAAGAAATATTAATAATACGCCCGTATCTTGCCTTCATCATGGTCTTTACAGCCGCTTTAGTGCAGTTGAAAGTACCTTTTAAATTGATAGCAATAACCAGATCCCAGTCCTGCTCAGACATACGAATAAGAAGCCCATCTCTGGTAACTCCCGCGTTATTAACAAGAATATCCAGCTTTCCAAGGTCCTTCACGGTGCTGTCAATCAAAGCATCGCACTCCGCCGCCACCGAAACATTTGTTTTATAAGCCGCTGTCTTTATTCCCAGCTTAGCCAATTCTTTCGCAGTCTCCTCCGCCTTTTCTATATTTACATCACAGATCGCAACATTAGCCCCTTCCTTCGCCAGAGTTTCCGCAATAGCTTTACCTATACCCTGAGCCGCCCCTGTTACCAGTGCCACCTTTCCCTTTAACATATCCATCTCTATACCCTCCAATTAAGTTAAACGATTCTTGATTTTACCATATTTAAAGGGATTGAGGAAGCGGGAAAAGCAGGCGAAGCAGATAAAGCAAGTGCAGTAAAAGAAGTAAACACAAAAACGAAAAATGACCTATATTATAATTTTCTAAGAAAGTTTCACCTAAAAACCACTGTTTTTTACTTTCTTCACTTACTTTTCTTACTGTGCTTGCTTCTTTTTCTTGTTAATTGCCGGCTTTTCCTTTTTGCTTTCAACAATCTTCAAGCAATAGAATAAACAGATCAGGAAACTTATACCGGCAGCAGAATAATTAAGTATCATATAATAAACATTATAACTTGGACTGGCAAAATACATAGACACAATTAATACACTCATAATTAGTTGAAATTTTTCATGAAAGTATTCTTTTCTGATTGCCATTTTCTTTTTATCCATCTCCCATCCAAGGGTTGAAGAAAGCATTATTATAAGGAGGAGAAGATGATTAAATGAGGGGAAAACTGATTTCAAGCCCTTTTTACTGTAATAGACAAAAACTAAGATATACAATAGAAGAATACATACTAATATGCCCCAACCAATTACAAGCATTACTTTTCTTTTTTTTGTCATTTCCCAGGGTGCATATTTCTTTGGATTTTTCATAAATATTACAAACTCCACTGCAAAGAATATAGCTGCTAACAAGAAACCCACAGCCAGCAATAAAGCCAAATATCCAAACCGAGAATCTCTCAGATAATAGACTCCAAACAGAAGATCTGTTCCTGACGCCGAAATAAGCTTTTCAAACACATATGAATAGGCAAATACCAACGAAGCCGACAAAAATATTACAGCGCACAATATATTTTCAATGCTTTCGCTTCTGCCTTTTCTTTTGTAAAACCATAACCAAGCCAGCCCTAAAGGTAAAAGCAAACAAACAACATATTTAAGGATTGTTATTATTAATTCTCCCATTCTTCCTCCACTAATTGATCAGTAACAATACTTTTCATATTCAACAGTCCCCCCGAACTATCTAACCTGATTTATTTAATTTTACTTGCCTTTTCTTTACGGTATTCGATAATCGCCCATATTCCCAGTGCGACAAAGATCATCTTTACAATTGCATGAAGGATCCACAAGGTTTTATGTTCATAAAATATTTCAACCAAATCTCCAGTTTGGAAAACTGTCATCAAAATTAAAAAATCACGCACAAGATGCTTTTTAAAAGCAGAGTCTTTCTTCACTATCTGATATACAACAAGATATATCGCGGTAAGAACTGCTATGACTGGTAAACCAAACAGTTGAATTAGAAACCAACCTCTATGAATTATATTTTCCATTTCATATACCCCTTGAGATTTATAATTTCACTAACAAAGACGCTGGGTCCCGAATCTCAGTCCGGGATGACAGAATTCTGCTTTTACGTGAGCAACGTTTCAACGTGTAACGTTAGCAACCTCAGTTTTAAACTTCTCCAACGTTTCAGTGTTATCTATATTATAGACTCTGGCTTCTTTTTTGATCTTCTTTACCAGGCCGGAGAGGACTTTGCCGGGGCCTACTTCTACGAAGAGGTCAATGCCGTCTTTTAACATTCTGCAGATGGTGTCTTCCCAAAGAACGCTTGAAACTACCTGTTTTACCAGGAGTTCTCTCGCGGTGTTACCGTCTTTCACATAGTCTGCTGTTACGTTTGCTATGATCTTTGTTGTGGGATTATTGAAATTTACATTTTTAAGTTCTACGGCAAGTTTTTCCTGCGCGCTGGTCATCAAGGTCGAGTGGAACGGGCCGCTTACTGCGAGGGGAATTGCTTTTCCTCCTGCGCCTTTGGTAAGCTTGCACATCTCTTCTACGCCTTCTTTTGTCCCCGAGACCACTATCTGGCCGGGTGAGTTATAATTAGCAGGTGCAACTAATCCTACTCTTGAAGCATCTTTGCAAAGCTGGTCAACTTTTTCTCTCGGAAGCATTAAAATTGCTGCCATTGTACCGCCGGAAGCAGCTTTCATGAACTCCCCGCGTTTCCTGACTATTTTTACTGCATCTTTAAAATCAAGGACCCCTGTTGCTACAAGCGCCGAGTATTCACCGAGAGAATGGCCTGCAACTACATCCGGTTTTGCAAAAGGTAATACTTCCTGTAATATAGCTATGCTTGTCGTAAGAATTGCCGGCTGGGCGTTTTCCGTGCTTTTTAATACGTCGTCCGGCCCAAGAAAACAGATGTCTGATATTTTCAAACCGAGAGCTGAGTCCGCTGAATCAAAAATACTTTTGGCCTTGGCAAATTTTCCAAAAAACTCGGTACCCATTCCTATACTTTGTGAACCCTGACCTGGAAAAAGAAATGCTGTTTTCATAGTAGACTCCTTCCGATGAGATTAATGCGTTATTATACCCTGAAAACGAAGTAGAAATATTCATATTAATAACTTGAAAAGCCTGTCTACTGTTTAATAATCAGTGGAATCCCGTAGCTTTGCAATCTGTGGAATCTAACCCGAAATCCTCCTAAATCTTAATATTGTGCAAGTCAAAAATGGTATGCTTTCTACTTCGGATTTTGGGTTATATTGACCATTTTATTACGGCGGCACCCATGGTCAAGCCGGCGCCAAACGCCGTTATGACAAGGATATCACCTTTTTTTAATCTTCCTGCCGCATATGCTTCGGTCATTGCTATCGGTATTGAAGCTGACGAAGTGTTACCGTACTTTTCCAGATTAATAAATACTTTCTCCGGCGGAAGTTTCATTCTTTTTGCTATGGATTCTATTATCCTGATATTTGCCTGGTGGGGAATAACAAGGGAGACATCTTCATACTTCAGACCTACTTTAAGAAGGGCCGTGTCGATAGCTCTCTCCATGCCCTTTACCGCGTTCTTAAACACTTCATTGCCTTCCATTTTTATAAAATTACTCCGGTTTTTCAGTACTTCTTCCGAGAACGGGGTTCTTGAACCGCCTGCGGGAACTTCCAATAGATGCGTTTTAGTGCCATCAGAAAAAATATAAGAAGAGAGTAGTCCTGTGTCTTCTTCCGTCGACTGTAGTACTACCGCACCTGCGCCATCTCCAAAGAGAACACAGGTGTTTCTGTCCGTCCAATCCGTAAGTTTTGAAAGACAATCAGCCCCGATAACAAGAATGGTTTTCGCTTCACCGGACACTATCATTCCCTTTGCAAGAGTAAGGCCGTAAATAAAGCCGGAGCAAGCGGCAGAGAGGTCAAAAGCGGCAGCTTTAGTTGCTTTAATATTGTTTTGGACAAAACAGGCGGAGGAAGGAAAAGCCATATCAGGTGAAACAGTACCTACCATAATTATATCTATTTCTTCAGGCTTAATCTTTGCCATTTCAATGGCTCTTAAAGCTGCCTGCGTAGCAAGGTCCGAAGTGGCGGTTTTTTCATCAGCAATGTGACGTTCCGACATCCCGGTCCGGGTTTTTATCCATTCATCGGTAGTTTCCACCATCTTCTCGAGGTCTTTATTGGTTAAGATCTTTTCGGGAGCGTAAAAACCGATCCCGGTTATTTTTGCAGATATCTTCGACATATTTTACTCCGTTTCACCATTACTGAATTTTTTTATCTCTTCGGCAATATGATCTTGGACATTGCTCTGTACAGATTCCACCGCGGTTTTAAAAGCATTTTTCATTGCTTTTACGTTGGAACTTCCGTGACTTACGAAAATGTAACCGTTAATACCGAGAAGCGGGGCACAACCGTATTCCGCATAATCGGTCTTTTTTATTATACCTTTAAACACCGGTTTTAATATCCAGGCTCCTATGGAGATGAATATACTCTTCCCAGAAAGTTCCGCTTTTAATATCGCAAAGAAATTTTTTGCCAAACTTTCGGCAAATTTTAAAACTACATTTCCCACGAAACCATCGCAGATGATAACATCCGCTTTATCGGAAAGGATATCCCGGCCTTCTATATTTCCAATAAATTTAACGTTTGTCGCTTTAATAAGTTTTGCCGCTTCAATGGTGAGATCATTCCCTTTGGTCTCTTCTTCTCCTATACTGATAAGTCCGACCCTGGGTGATCCCGCAGTTATAACATCATTATAATATACAGCACCCATTATTGCGAATTGCTGAAGATGTTTCGGTTTGCAGTCGGCGTTCGCGCCGGCGTCCAGAAGAAGAGCCCGGCCATGCTTCGAAGGAAAGAATGCGCCAAGTGCGGGACGTGCCACACCCTTAAGCCGGCCAAGTTCAAAAAGTGCCGTTGCCATAACCGCGCCTGTATTACCGGCAGAAATGAGAGCATCCGCTTTTTTATCTTTTACGAGTTTTACACCGACTACAAGAGAGGAGTCTTTTTTTTGTTTGTAAGCGTCTGTGGGAGATTCATGCATACCGATAACTTCGGAAGCATGCACAACAGAAATAGCCAAGCCTTTAGTTTTGTATTTTTCCAACTCAGCTTCTATTCCTGGTTTGTCTCCTACAAGGATAACCTCAATACCGAATTCTTTTGCGGCTAAAACGGCACCTTCTACTTCTATTGCCGGTGCGTTGTCACCGCCCATTGCGTCAAGGGCTATTTTCATGGGTTTGTCCGTTCAGGCTCAAATAAATGAGGCCTGCGGCTAAACGTCCAATACTTCTTTTTTTCCGTAATAACCGCAATTTTCACAAACTCTGTGAGGAAGCTTGCTTTGCTTACACTGCGGACATACGGATAGACCGGGGGTCTTTAATTTCCACTGAGATCTTCTGTGATCCCTTCTTGAAGCAGAAAACCTTCTTTTTGGGTTTGCCATTAACTTCCTCCTCAAATAAAAATCTGTCTATAAAGTCCATAAGTTCTGTAAGGTCCATAACGTCTCAAATTATTGTAGTATTATTAAATTAAACAACTCCAAAATGTGAACCCGATACCCAGAACCCTGAACCTATCACCTATTATTTATTCTTTTTTTCTTTTAAAAGTTTTTTTAAATTTGCGAAGGGTTTTAAATCTTCCGCTTCGCAAGAACATTCAGCCTTATTCAGATTTTTTCCGCAACCGGGGCAAATACCCTTGCATTTTTCATTGCAAACGGCTATTTCAGAAACAGAAATTAACACCGCCTGCCTCACATCTTCCAAAAGATTCAATTCATCACCCTGGAGAAGTTCCTCATCAAGGGCTTCTTTATCTATCTGTCCGTCTTCCTCAAAATTTCCTTTAACATACTTATGGTCAAAATCGGCATTAATACTTCTTTTAACCACTATACCACATCTGGCACAGACAGTCTCCAAGCTAGTTTTTGCTCTGCCTCTGACAGTGAAACTCTCTATCTTATTATCAACTTCAATGGTACATTCTACTAAACCTAGAAATCTTGCATCTTTTATATCATCTATGCCAAGTTTTTCAGCAGTCTCTGCAATATTAAAACACGAAACACCTTCTTGAAGCGTCTTTATATTGATAATCATTATTTTGCCTTGTAAAAAAACATTTTACCTGAATAAATCATTTAAGTCAATACGAAAATACCAAGGAAAACTCCTGTTTTATATATCCTCCTGAAACTGACAGGCATGTCGAGAATGACAAAAATACGAATTTGACTCTTAGTTTCTGCAAAAACAGGATGACACAGATGAAAATAAGGGCGGCAATTCTTGCCGCCCTTATTCTTTTAATAAATCCTGTCTTATTCTTCTTTTGTTTCCTTTTCCGCTTTAGGCTCAGCTTTTCCTTCTGATTCAGCAGCCTTTACTTTTCTCTTCGCCGGCGGCCTATTTACTTCTTTTGACTGTATTTCCGGGTCAAAATAAGAATCTCTGATTGCATCAATGGTCTTCAACACGGAAACATTATATTGTTTCACCAGTTTATTATCTTTATAGATAGATACTTTATTAACTATATCATGTTTACCTTGCTTGAAAGTCTGAGGACCAAATACTACCTTATTGATCACTGTTTTTTCTTTGTTATTCTTATCGGCAGAGTCAAATTCAACAATCGCTAACTGCTGCGTATCCTTATCAACATAATATCTCAATGTCTTTCCGTTTACAAACCTGTAAGTCTTGTCATTAACTTTCTCTTCTGTCTCAACAGACTCCTTCATATACTTTTTATGCATAAAATACCAATCAGGAAGTACGCTCAAAGCAATGAAATCAGCATTAATCTTGCCCATGATAGCACTGGTGTTTTTTTTGATATCATAAAAATCCGCACCATCAAAGATACGCTTACTGATTATACTGATTTCCGAAGGAGTAACCTCCTGAACTTCATACATTTTTCTTTTACTTTCCGTGTAAAGCTTTAGCCTGTTAATTACTGTAATAATCCTTGTATTGGTTTCTATTTTATTTGAGCCCTGTTCTTTTCTAGTAAAAAACTTCTTTACCTTCGCCTTAAAACTCAGATCCGGAACAAATATTGTGGTTTCATACTCTTCCTGTCTTTCTTTTGTAATATCAAAAGCAAGAAGCAATAGAGGTCTTTCTGCGGAAAACATATCAGCTTTCTTTTGGGCATCATACTGAAATCTTGATGCAGCGAAAATCCCCGGTGAAAACAAGAAGGCAAGCACCAGAATCGAAACTACTGTTCTTTTCATATCACACCCCCATAATTTCGGTTTTTAGCCGAGTATACATCACTCTTATTATATACTTTTTATCCTTGTATTTTCAAACATTAAATAGCTTTTTTTAACCGGTCAGTCCCCAGAGCAGGCAGAGAATCCTTCGTCCTATACCCGAGAAAAGAAAGCGGTATTGGTCTGTCTGCATCCGCCTCTTTGATTGACAATAAAAAACGCAACCTAAAGATATATGGCAAACAATTACAGCCCACAGGTATTTCTTCTTCTCTTATCTATTTTTAATCATAATGTCTATTCTGTGATTCTCTATGGTATCTTCAAAACCGCTGCATTTAATATTTTTTTCAGGAAGAATCAATATTTCAGAAAAATACTGCGCCAATATCTTGGCCTGTTCACCTGACATGGAAACATCCTCGCCGTGCACCTCAATATTTAAAGCAAGAGTAAAATTTTCTTTAAGATAATCAGACATTTCCTTGAGAATTGGAATACCTTCTTCGAGTATTTTTGTTTTTTCCCTTTCAATATCAAATATTTTTTTTCTGGTAACAGAAACATATAAGCCGTCGTTCTCCTGATGAACCAGCTGGTGAATAACAAAAGGCGAGCCAATGACGGTTCTCGGGTTACCTGACTGATCCACAAGATTAATCAGATATGAATACGGATTTCCCACTTTAATTATTTTGTTAGCCGCGTTTCTTCCGCTCCATTCAATGATTTCCGGAGGTTTTCCTTTTCCTTCAAATTTTTTAAAAGTTTTTCCTTTGGAATCTGTAACAATAAGCTCCCAGGTGGCTGTCTTAAAACCCATAGCTTTCAGAGAAAAACTTGCTATCGGTTCTTTTACAAAAACAGAAAGAAAGGGAAAAGCAACCTGTTGACTTGAAAGCATTTTCGGCACGGCATCCTTTAAATCAGAGAGTGCCGGTGATTTTTCAAGAAACTTCTTTTCGGTATCTATAGTCGGAAGCACTGCCTCGTTAATATTCATCTTAATTTCCAAAAGCGGCTTTTCACTCTTAACCTTAAGTTTATCTTCGCCTGTAACGGTGACATCATCGATTCGCCCCGAAGTTTTTTTAGCAGGCACAGAGCTTTCCGGCTTTTTTACTTCAGAAGTTACTTCCGGTTTTGCAGCTTCTTGAGCAAAGATTAAAACACTAAATACAATGATTAGCACAATACTTTTCATCGGTTCTCCTCTGTTAAAAACACTGCCGTTAAAACATTCTACGTTACTCACGTTGCTAACGTTCTACATTAACGTGGTATTATTATATCAATATCTCCTAAATCTAAAACTAGAACCTTTTTTCCCTCTTCTGTTCTTGCCAAATCTCTTCTTTCATCCGCCACAAAGCGTTGGCGGATTTCGCTAACGCTTAACTTTACTCACTTTTTTCACTGTATTGGCTGTTTTTGCTTTCCTTGCTTTTTTTGCTATTTCGCCAGTTTAAATCTAAAAGTAACAACACCCCATTGATCATCTTGTTTTGCTGACCTAGAAAGAGCTTCAAATTGCCAGGTCTTCAGTACGGCCATTACAATTTTGTCTAATTCAGGATAACCGGAAGTACGCTCTATAGACATTTCATCTTTCACGGCACCACTTGGAGATACGAAAAACCTTACTGCTACATCAGCTTCTACTCCTTTTTCCTTCATCCACTCAGGGTACTTCGGCATATAGGAAACAATAATACCCCTGCCCTGCAAAGGTCCGATAAGTTCTACCGATGATTTACTTACCGCAGTTTTTTCCAGAGCAGCCGCTGTTTCAGCTTTTTTAACCGGAGCTATATTTACTTTAGTTTCAACCTTTTTCAGGTCCTCATTCTTTAAATTAATACCACCGCCACCGCCGTATCCTATTGCAGGTTTTCCTCCGCCGCCCCCTCCGCCTTTCGAAGCAATTCTTGTCGTGTTTTCGACAAGCTTTTCCTCCATCGCCAGAAGTTCTCTTACTTTTTTTCTCTCTTCGGCAGTACCTACTATTTCTTTAATTTTTCCGTCATCTTTAACCCTGGTTTTCAGTTTTATACCCAAATCATCCGCTTTACTGTTCTTATCAAGTGGCGCCTTTTTTTCAGTCAAAAGATCAGACGGTGTAAGATCCCTGATCTTTCCATCATCAATTTTTCTCCCGGCATCAGCTGTTGTCAGGATATCTTTTATTTTATCCGCGCGCTTAAGCCCGACTTCATCAAATTTCAAAGCATCTGTCTTTCTGGCAACAGGCTCTTCCCTGTCGGTTAGTTTTCTCTCCTGTTCCATCAACTCATTTAGCTTTTTGCTGTCCATGGTTTTCATAATATCCGCAAGTTTTTGGTCTTTCTCTTTGGCTATTTCTTTAAACTTCAAAGCATCCGTACGCTTCAGCAGCGGAGCAGTTTTATCAACAAGCTTCCTTTCAACTTCTATTGCCTTCTCAATGTCTTTTTTTACAACATCCAGCGGTTTTTCATCTTTTGGACCGGGCATATCAGGCTTTTTGATTGTAGGCAGTGCCATTTTCATAAACTCCCAGATATTCTTCGGTTTTTCTTCCTTGGGACCCGGCGGAGCAGACGGAATAAAAGGCTCAATAATATCAATATCTGTAATAAACTTTACTTCATGTTTATCCTTGACGGAAATATATCCAAAGAACCAAAGCACCAGAAGATGGAATCCCAGACTTATCAAAAAAGAATATTTTGCTCTGTTTTCTAGAACCATTTACCTTTTTTGCTCCGTTGCCAAAGCGTATCTGGCACCAACTTTCTTCGCCATAGACATAGCTTCTTCGGCGGCGCCCCAGGGAGCATCTTTATCCGCCCTTATTACAATATATTTATCATTGTTCTTTTTTATCGTTACCAGAAGCTGTTCGGCAACCCCTTCCTTTCCCACGATGTCCTGATTGATTGCCCATTCGCCTTTGCTGCTTATTGAAATCGTAATATTTTCCTTTTCCTCTGCTTCTTTTGTAGAGGCCTTTGGCAAGCTCAGCTCCATATTCGGATGTACCATCATAGGCGCGGTAACCATAAATATGATAACCAGAACCAGACACACATCAACAAGAGGAGTTACATTAATACCGTTTATTTCTTCTTCGCTGCCGCTTTGCATTCCCATATAATTACTCCTGAAGTTTTTTCAGAACTGATAGCTTTCCCGCTCCTGATTGTTTTGCCAAATCCATGACATCCACGACACTTTCGACCCTGTTCATTTTGTCTGCAACAATTGTCACAAGTTTATCTCTGCTTTTTGCAATACGAACCCTTAGTTCCAGCCCGAGATTATCCCTGGAAATTACCCGTCCATTTACCAATATTTTATTATCTTTTGTCAGAATAATCTTTACATTCTCTTCCGTGGATTGTTTTCCCGTCGCAGCACCCGCCGCAGATTGGGTTAAGTTAATCCCTCCCTGCATTACAAAATTCGCAGTAACCATAAATATAATGACCAATACCAGACATACATCCACGAGTGGTGTTACATTAATATCGGCTATCGGTAAATCATCGTCATCCGTTTTTATTGCCATTATTTTTCTTTCCCCTTACGATCGCAAATTTTATTTGATTTTTCGCAGTCTCAGCTTCATCTAAAAGCACCGCTCCCTTTTGAATCAGCTCGGTAATACCAATCTTACCTGTTTTATAAATCTCAGCAGCTATTACAGCTCTTACATAGGTGGCATAATTTTTAGTTTGACGCGAACCAAAATTCAGAAATTTACCGATAAAACTGCGCGGGACTTCCACTTTACCTACAATTTCCTTTTGCTCTATAGAATTCTTAATTCTTTTTACAACAATTTTTGTCTCTTTTTCGCCTACCTCATGAACAATAGAGGCGAAAGTCGCACCTTCAAATCGGGCATTTACATCATATACCCTTGTATTTTTAGACAATCTAAGGGCTACTTCCTTTAATACCATATCTTTGGCGTCTTTTTCCATATTAGCCGGAAGCTCCAGACGTATAAAAACCAGAGCCAGGGATTTGGTAAATCTTTCAACACGGTTAATTGATTCCGACAAACGTTCTTCAAAATACCTGCTGTTGTAGAGCTTTGTCAAGTCGTCCAGCATCGTAAGGCACATAACCTCATCCAACTTCTCCATTTGCTTGGCCGATATATATGAATAGGTTATACTTCCGACAAAAAGACCTCCACCTATAAAAAGAAAGACCAGAAATGATATTACGAGACCGTTATTAGCATTATTTCTTATATTTTCAGTTATGACTTCCAAATCAGCAAACTTTATAATCCCTGATACATGCGAATTGATTTTAGAACAAACTTCTTCACTCTTGCTGCAAATTTGTTCATTTGTCAGGCCTTCTGTTTCCTTAAAATAATTATTTACAACAAAACCGATAAGATAAAATTTATTTTTTATCATTTCTTCATTTTCAAAAAGCTCGCCCTGTAATGCATTATCTCTGATCTTCCTTATAGAAGCGGTCATATTTTCCAAAGATTTATTTTCTTTGCTTTTCTTATACAAATCAATGTGCCCGCGCAAACTTGAAAGCTCATTTAAAATATTCTGTTTGGCAGTAAGTACCGGAATAAGGGACTGCATAGCACTCACCTGCTTAAGCATAACCAGGGAAGCAACATAAACTCCTGCAGATAAGATAATTGACAGAACAATCAGAAGGAGAAGCCCAAGCTTTAACTTCTTATGATTTTGTTCAAATTTCAATTTCCACATACATTCCTCCGTCAGAAAACTACTTTTCTGATCAATAAGTTTTTTTAACTTGCCAATTTAATCGCAGATAATCAGCCGTCCAAAAGTCCATAAGGTCTATAACGTCTTACACTATAGTGGTATTATAAATATTTGGCGAAGGACTTCTTTTCGCCTACACAAAATTGTCAGTTGTCATTAGTCAATCGTAAATGTCTTTTTACTCGCTATTTCACTTTCTTCACTTCTTCCTTCTGCCATTCACGGGTCAGGGCTACTGCGCCTGTTCGCACCATCTCTTTAATACCAAAAGGTAAAAGAAGTTCGAGTAACGCATTTATCTTATCATCGGTGCCGGTTACTTCCACGGTAAAAGTCTTTGGACTAATATCCACAATCTTTCCGCGAAAAATATTTACAACCTGCATTACTTCCCCTCTATTTCCGGAATTAACGGCAACTTTAATCAAGGCAAGTTCGCGGTTAATAAATTGTTTTTCAGTCATATCAATTACTTTAATAGTATCTATGAGTTTATTTAGCTGTTTGCTTACCTGTTCTAAAATCATATCATCGCCGCCCACTACTATCGTCATTCTGGAAACACAGGCATCTTCTGTCTCTCCAACAGTCAAGCTCTCTATATTAAAGCCCCTGCCGGAGAAAAGCCCCGCTACACGGGCTAAGACCCCCGGTTTATTCTCAACTAAAACCGATATTGTATGTTTCATTTTTTCTCCTTATTTCGTTTTATTATATTACCGTCCGATCAATTCTTGCGGCAGAAATTAACACTACTTTTCTTACAGTGATTCCACTGATTACAAGGCTACAGGATTCTCCGCCCTTGGCGAGATCTCACCACAGGTGGACACTGATACAAACTTAAAAATGTTGCGAGTTAGAGCCTTTTCCGGACTCTGTCCTCCAGTCTCAGTTCCTCTGTCTTAGAGCTTTTGCCGCGCCTCTGCGCATCTGACCTTCCGTGCATCTATCTTGCTATGCCAATTCAACATCCTTATAATCTATCGCTTCTGTAATAGCCGCGCCCGCGGGAACCATCGGAAGCACATTTTCTTCCTTAGCGACTTTAAAATCTATCAAAGTCGGACGGTCATTAATCTTAAGCGCTTTTTCAAGAGCTTCTTTAACCTCTTCCTCTTTTGTTATTCTCATGCCGGCTGCGCCATATGCTTCTGCAAGTTTTACAAAATCCGGCTGGATTGTAAGATCCACGCCGGAATAACGCTTTTTCCAGAAGAGCTGCTGCCACTGGCGAACCATGCCAAGACAGCCGTTATTAAGTATTATTATCTTGATCGGAAGTTTATGTTCAACGGCAATTATAAGTTCCTGAATATTCATCTGTATTGACCCGTCTCCGGAAATATCAAATACCAGCTTGTCTGGATTTCCAAATTGAGCGCCAATCGCGGCAGGAAGCCCAAAGCCCATAGTTCCAAGCCCTCCTGAAGTTACAAAAGTTCTCGGAATATCAAACTTAAAGAACTGGGCAGTCCACATCTGATGCTGGCCGACTTCAGTGACAACGATTGCCTTACCTTTAGTAAGGTCATAAATATGTTCAATAACAGACTGGGGCTTAAGCGCACCTTTTTTCGAGTAAAGAAGCGGAAAATTCTTTTTCCATTCATGAATCTTCGCCCACCATTCCGGATGTTTTCCCACCGTTACTTGTTTTGTCAGTTCAGGAAGAACACTTTTTGCATCTCCCACTATCGGAATATCCGCCCTGACACTTTTGCTGATAGATGTCGGGTCAATATCAATATGAATAATTTTTGCTTTCTTTGCAAAAAAAGCAAGATTCCCGGTAACCCGGTCATCAAATCTGGCGCCAATCGCGATTATCAGATCCGACTCATGCATTGCCAGATTGGAAGTCCTGGTCCCGTGCATACCAAGCATACCGATAAATTGATTATGCGTCCCGGGAAAACAACCCAGGCTCAAAAGAGTGAGCCCGACCGGAGCGCCCGTTTTTTCCGCAAAAGCTTTAAGCTCCTTGCTGGCACCCGCCGCAAGAATTCCGGCACCCGCATAGATGACAGGTTTTTTGGCCTTGTTGATTTCTTCCGCCGCTTTTTTGATCTGATTAATATTTCCTTTGTACGTCGGATTGTAATTTTTCATTTCTATTTTTTCAGGCCATATAAACTCCGCTTCTGCTTTGGCGACATCCGAAGGAAGGTCAATAAGGACAGGCCCTTTCCTTCCGGTAGTAGCGATATAAAAGGCTTCTCTGACAATTTTTGCCAGATCATTTATATCTTTTACCAGATAGTTATGTTTCGTTACAGGCCTGGTAATCCCGACAACATCTGCTTCCTGGAAAGCATCATTACCAATCATTTTTGTCGGTACCTGAGCCGTGATAGCGATCATCGGAATAGAATCCATATAGGCAGTTGCCAATCCGGTCACCAGATTAGTCGCGCCCGGTCCCGAGGTGGCAATACAAACTCCCGTCCTTCCGGTTGATCTTGCATACCCATCAGCCATATGAGCCGCGCCCTGTTCATGCCTGGTAAGAACAAGCTTTATCTTCTTACTGTCATAAAGCGCGTCAAAGATAGGAATTGCCTGACCTCCGGGTATCCCCCAGATTATATCCACGCCTTCCCGTTCAAGGCATTCTATTAATATTTCAGCACCTTTCTTTTTCATTTTAACCTCATTATTATAGATTTTGAAACCGCTACCGATCCTTTTATTCAGGACTCCTATATTTAAACCTAGCCCCCAGCACCTAGTACCCAGAGACCAATTTTTTTACTCAATATTCTTTTTAAATATCGCACCCATGTTTGACGGCGTAACCATGGCGGCATACCTTGAAAGATAACCTGTTGTTACTTTTGGTTTCAGTTTTACCCATTTTGCAAACCTGTCAGAGATATCTTTGTCTGATAATTTAACATTTAATTTTCTTTCGGTTATATCAATTTCTATAATATCACCGTCTTTTAAAATAGCTATGGCCCCGCCATCCGCGGCTTCCGGACAAATGTGCCCGATAGACGCGCCTTTTGTCCCTCCGGAAAACCTTCCGTCGGTTATAAGCGCTACATCTTTTATTTTCATTCCTGCTACAGCCGCAGTAAGAGAAAGCATCTCCTGCATTCCCGGACCGCCCTTAGGTCCTTCATATCTGACAACAATAATATCCCCTGCTTTAATCTTCCCTCCAAGTATCGCCTTTATCGTTTCCTGCTCGGAATCAAATACTTTCGCGGGACCGGAATGCTTCATCATCTCGGGAGAAACAGCCGACTGCTTAACAACCGCGCCACCCATGGCAATATTCCCGTACAAAATAGCAAGCCCGCCTTCTTTCCTGTAGGCATTATCCCAATCACGGATAACTTCAGGACTCTTAACTGAAGCTTCTTTTACAATATCTCCGATCTTTTTACCGGTAACTGTTTTACATTCAAGATGCAGGCGGTCATTTTCCGCAAGTACCTTTAACAACGCGGGAATTCCTCCCGCAAAATACAAGTCTTCAAGGAAATGAGGGCCGCCCGGAGAAAGCGAACAAATATATCTTGTCAATTTACTTATCTCATCAAATTTCTTAATATCCAGACTAATTCCCGCCTCATTGGCGACTGCAAGAAGATGTAAAGTAGTATTGGACGAGCCGCCAAACGCCATATCCACAGTTATTGCGTTTTCAAAAGCCTTTAACGTCAGAATATCTCTCGGTTTGATATTTTTTTTAACTATTTTAAGTATTTCCATTCCCGCATATTTTGCAAGGCGTAAACGTTCGGCGTAAACCGCAGGAATAGTTCCGTTCCCCGGAAGTCCCATACCAAGCGCTTCCGTTATACAATTCATTGAGTTGGCGGTGAACATACCCGCACAGGAACCGCATCCGGGACAAGCCACATCTTCAAGCGCATTTAATTCTTTAACAGTCATATCCCCGGCTTTTACCTTCCCCACGCCTTCAAACATTCCCTTAACAAGGTCCGTCTTAACATCATTATATCTTCCCGCAAGCATAGGCCCGCCGCTGATAAAAATCGAAGGAACATTAAGCCTTGCAGAAGCCATTAACATACCGGGAATTATTTTATCACAATTGGGAACAAAGACTATACCATCAAAAGGATGCCCCATACATTCGCATTCAATGGAATCGGCAATGACCTCCCGGCTGGGCAAAGAATATTTCATGCCGTCATGGTTCATGGCAATACCATCGCAGATGCCGATAACCCCGAACTCCATAGGAGTGCCGCCCGCCATTAATACACCTTTTTTTACGGACTCAACTATCTTATTAAGATGGACATGTCCGGGTATGATCTCGTTTGCCGAGTTGACAATACCAATCATCGGACGGTTAATTTCTTCATTTGTATAGCCGCAAGCCTTAAAAAGCGACCGGTGGGGCGCCTTCTCAAGACCTTTCTTCATTGCATCGCTACGCATCAAATCCTCCTTGGTAAAGCAATTCCGTTAAAACGTTGCACGTTATCACGTTACTAACGTTTCACATTGACGTGGTATTATCCACAAAAAAGTTTCAGTTTTCCCGCTCTTGCTGTGCCTCTGCGCATCTGAACATCTAAGCCTCATTTCTCCCAGAACCTAGTACCTCGACCCCAGTCCCTGTTCTTAAATTAGTTACTCAAACTTAATTATATCAAAAAAAGCTGTAAATATCTAATAATTTTCAAGGTTTTGCATTGTTTTGTGGTATGAGTATGCAGGCAGTTTGTGGGCGTTAGCCCACTACAACTACTACTAAAAAGCTTATAACAGATAAGGAAAATGAACGAGCTAGTATGCCCGCTTTAAGGTTGGACCTATTTTCCTTTTTTGTAATCATGAAAGAATAATACCATATATTGGGAATGTCTGTCAAGATTTTTGCTATTAAAGTTACGTTTCTTCAATCTTGACTATCGTGCAATATGCTGCACATTTGTCATTTTATTTATTTTAACTACTACCAACCCAGGGTTTTTAACAACTCCGTTGTAATTACCATATAGCCGGCAAGGTTCGGATGAATAGGTTCAAAGCAGAAATTACGCGAACGGTATTTTAAGTGTTTTTGGAAAGCCTCATGAGTTTTAACATGGCGGGTATTAAATATTTTTACCATCTCATGCACACTCCCGATATAATTTTCCAGCAAATTAAGAACGGCTCTTTCTCTTGAATTTTCTGTTTTATTGGTGCTCATATAAAAAGGGTCTATCAGTATTATCTTTGCTTTTGTCTTTTTTTTTGTTTCAGAAAGGATAGTGAACATATTTTCCCTGAACTGTTCAGGCGAAACAGCCTCACAAGTCTTATCAAGATACCTGTGAATGTCGTTAATTCCTATTTTTATAGAAACCCAATCCGGCTTCAGGCGTATCACATCATCATCCCATCTGTTTACCAGGTCTTTCGAAGTATTACCGCTTATCCCGGTATTAAAAAACTCTATTTTTCTTTCAGGATATTTCGCAGTTATCGCATCTACAGTCATTTTTACATAGCCGCTCCCGAAAGGTCGGTTTTGAGTCTCCCTCCCGCAATCCGTTATTGAATCCCCTATGAAAACATACCTCTGTCCGTTCTTAAGCAAAAATTTTGACATAGCACTCTCCCTTTTAAAAAGATTTCACTGAGACATGTGACAGTTAAAACGTTACACGTTATCAAGTTACTCACGTTCTACATTAATGTGATATATTAAATCAAACAACTCCTTAATGTAAACCTAGTCCCCAGAACCCAACACCTAGGACCTGTCAGCCTACTGTTATTGAATAACAGTAGGCTGTAAACGATAGACTTATTTTCTGTTATTATATCCCATTCAAATTAATTATTCCAATATGTTTTAACGTAGTTTTTACAATTGTTTTATGAATTCAATTGAAAACCTGTCTGAATTGTTATATTATAAACACTATGAGTAAATTTGCTTTCTGTTTGATAATGTATTGCATGTTGTTTATCTTGCCCGGATACTCTGAAGTTACTTTCACAGAATCTACTGTAAAACTTACTATTGTTAATTATGAATCTTACCTATATCCTTCCACCCCCTATGAGACATGTTATCCGTATGACAAGCTTGATTTTAAGGCAGTAAAGTTTAAAGAAAAGACCGGAATAATTTTTAAAACTTTAATTTTAGAAAACGAATATTTAAAAATAACTATTCTTCCTGAGATGGGAGGCCGGATATACGAATCAATTTACAAACCTGCAAATAGTAATATGTTCTATACCACGAATGAAGTAATACCCGTCAGAATATACGGCGGTGGAACCGGGTATTTGCTGGTAATCGGCGGGATAAAATACGCCTTTCCAAGTTTTGACCACACTCCGAATAATAATACGGTATGGAAATACAAAGTAACTAAGAATGAAGACAAGAGTATAAGTGTTTTAACTTACGATACTGATATGGAAACTGATTTAAAAATATCTGAAACAGTTACACTTCGTCCCGGCACGTCAAAGATCGAGATAAATACTTTACTTGAAAATCCCACTCCATATAAAAGAAAATACTGTTACTGGTTATGCGCCGCAATGGACAATAATGATAATATGGAGTTTATTTATCCGACAGACAGGATGATCACGCACACGGATGACTGGGGAGTACCCAAAAGAACGCTAGTAAGCTGGCCAATATATAGAGGGATTGATTACAGTAAATTTAAAAACTGGGACAATCAACAGGGTTTATTTCCTTTTAAAAATAAAAACAATTTTGTAGGTTCCTACGATCACGGAAAAGAACAGGGTATAGTCAGGATTTACCCTCCTGAAATTGTTAACGGGACAAAAGTATGGTGTAACCCGCGGGATCCAAAAAATACAAGCCAAACTTTTGAAATATTTGGCGGATTGCCTGAAACTCAGGATGATTATACCTACATGGAGCCAAAATCAAATGTTCAATGGAAAGAGTATTGGTATCCGATAAAAGATACTGCGGGATTTATTTACGCGAACAGTTCCTGCGCAATAAATTTAAAGAAAACGAATGAAAAGGAATTTTCATTTTTTATCGCCTCAAACATAATATTAAACGACGTTAAATTACGTTTTTCCGGAGATAAAAAAGATTTGCTTGAAAAAACTATAAATATTTCGCCGTCAGAATCAACAAAATTACAGGTAATATCCGGGGATAATTTTAGTAATGATTCTGAGATTAATATTACCGGAACTTCTTCCGATAATAAAGAAGTGGCTCTTCAGGCTTTACAGTGGGTATATTATAGAGGTATTATAGTGGTCAAAAAGGAGACAGACTACTATGCAAGACAAAAAGCTATATGAATACTTACTTGGGATAGCAACCCCTTGGGTTGTAAGCCGGATTGAACTGGATGTGAAAGGTCAAAAGGTTGATATTTGGGCTGAACATCAAAATGGAGAGAAATGGTTGTGTCCAAAGTGCAAAGAGTTACTGGCAATTTATGATCATGCAGAAGAACGAGTATGGCGGCATTTGGATAGTTGCTCATTCCGGACATATTTGCATGCTCGTATTCCCCGCGTGAACTGTCCAAAAGACGGGGTGTTGCAGGTAGGTGTGCCGTGGGCAGAGGCAAAGTCTAGATTCACACTGCTTTTTGAACGGTTGGCAATTGATGTGTTGAGGCAGTGTGATATAACAGGAGTCACGAAAATACTAAAGATTAGCTGGGATGAGGCATGGCATATTATGGAGAGAGCGGTAGCACGAGGAAAACAACGAAAGAGTAAGAATGTTGTAAAACGTATCGGTGTAGATGAAAAAGCGATAGCCAAGGGGCATAAATACATGACTCTGGTGTGTGATTTAGACAGAGGAACAATAGAGAATATTACGAATGACCGCAAGCAAGAAAGCCTTGAAGAATATTACATAGGATTAAGCCAGGAACAGAAAGCAGGCATTGAGGCAATAGCAATGGACATGTGGGATCCCTATGTTGGAGCAACTCGAAAACATATTGTTGAAGCTGACAAGAAGATAGTGTATGACCGTTTCCACATAATGAGTCACATGGGAAAAGCGGTAGACACAGTACGTAAGCAGGAACATAGAGAGAACCTGTTAAAAGGAGATGAAACACTTACGAGAAGCAAATATTTGTGGCTGTATAATGAGAAGAATATTCCGGAGAATAGACGGAGCGAGTTTGATGTATTAAAGGCAAAGGGGCTCAAGGTGGGGCGTGCCTGGGCGCTCAAGGAAACACTACGAGAGCTGTGGAGTTATAGCTATCTTGAGTCAGCCCGTAAATTCTGGAAACGCTGGTATTTTTGGGCAACACACAGCCGACTGGATCCTGTTCGGAAAGCAGCTGAGCTTATCAAACGACATATAGCAAATGTGTTAACATATGTGCAACACCGAATTACTAATGCTGTCAGCGAAGGATTAAACTGTAAAATTCAGACAATCAAGAAGATGGCATATGGATTTCGGAATCAAGAGCATTTTAAGACGGCAATTTACTTTCACTGTGGAGGGCTTGAACTTTACCCATGCTAAAGCCTGAAGAGCC
>Ga0208246_1000580_pt1 | contig 27886 bp, 19 predicted proteins | sample RifOxyD2_FD_184039 | JGI IMG/M metagenome (GOLD analysis project Ga0208246, IMG submission 184039) | Soil microbial communities from Rifle, Colorado - Rifle Oxygen_injection D2 (SPAdes) | ecosystem: Environmental > Terrestrial > Deep subsurface > Rock core/Sediment | place: Rifle, Colorado... | reverse complement strand
AAATCTACGATTTGGAGCAATACGGCAACGAGCAGAATAGGAACTTTCTTGTCGGGTGCATATCGAGAAACCATCACGATGCTAAAAATAGCTATCGCATAGCCAACAGGCCAAAAGAATCTGCCCGATGCTCTGAACTGATGGATAAGAGTATCCATAAAACTTGGGTAACTAAAACTGAGTACTTTGAATGTTCCTATGTAAACTTTGTATGAGAGTGCATAAATAAAAAACAGGAGAAGCAAGATGAGCATAGCACGGTGTCTTTTGAAAAAATCTGTATCATATTTTTTTCTTAGATAGAGGGCATAGACAAAAAGTGCTATAAGCCCTAAGCCTAAATAGTTAAAGCCTTCGTATTGCCCCGGCATCTCGGCGTTTGGGATTTTTAAAAATGCTCCGCCATAAAATGGGGAGAGAAGGTTCATGGAGTAGTAGCCCCATCCGAAATCTTGAGCAAAGCCACTTTTTGGAAGTGGAAAAATAGTGAGATAGGACGTAGCGGCTATGAGAAAAATAGGTAGAAGAAGCTGAATAAGGTTTTGTTTTAACTCTAGTTTTTTCAAATTTGTTGCAATAGTCGTAAAAAAGATAGCCAGAGACATAGTAAAAATATAGATGTTGATATAAAACGCTACAACTAAAAGAGCTGTCCATAGCAGGGGCTGATATGGTTTTTGTACACTTCGGATGTAGAGAACAAAACTTAAAAGAATAAGATAGTGTGACATAAGCGAAATATGTCCGAGTCTTGCAAGAAGTGCCGGAAATAAGAGTAAGAATATGCTTAAGGCTATAAGGGTTATCCATGAAGTTATGTTTAGACTTTTTATGATGAGCCATGCAGAGACGGCTTGCATCATAAAAGAAAATGCTATCCAATAGCCAAAAGGGTTGAATGGAAAAAAATCTTGTGGGACAAAAAGTTTTAGCATCGATGAGTAGATAGGAATGATGTCTACAAAGGTGCTTCTTGTTCCTATGGGATAGTTGAATGCATCTATTTTGAAAAGTGGAAAATGCCAAGGTTCACTGAAGTAGGCATTAAATCCTGCTATGTATTGCGTTATGTCATCGTGCTGGCTTGTCCAATAAGAAGAGTTGCCTGCTATAAAACCTGTGGGGAAAGTGTAGTGCAGAAAAAGCAGCGATAGTACGAGTGCAAATAAAAAACCTCCCAGAGAATCAGGACGAGTAAGAGTGGATTTTAGTTTTGTAATCATCTGGTAAATACTCCTAATAGTTTTTGCGCATTTTGTTCCCACGTAAACCATGTCATTGTGTCGGAGGCAGGATGCGTGTTTGTGGTGTATAAATCTATCCATCTTATTATCGTCTGTGCTAGAACTTTAGGGTCATTATCGTTGGGAAAATAGTATGCATGTTCACATGCCACTTCACGAAATACGGGAATGTCTCTTGCGATGATGGGAAGTTTATGCTGTGCCGCTTCTATGAGAGGAAGTCCAAAGCCCTCCCCTTCGCTTGCAGCGATGAGACAAGTGGATGCAGCGTAAACTTTTTCGAGAAGAGTATCGCTTATGCCCTCAAGCCAAAAGAAATGGATGTTGTCTTGAAGTTTTTGAAGTCGTGTGATGGTTGATTCTACCATCCACCCTTTTTTACCGACAATTACAAGTGTTACTTCTTTTTCTTGTGTTCTTAGCAGCTCAAAAGCTTTTAAAACCTGTTCATGACCCTTGCGAGGTTCTATAGTTCCCACCATTAAAAAAGTAGTACCGGCACTTAGCTTGGAGAGCATCTCTTTTTCTTGCTCACTGATTTCATTTTTGACACTTGATGCTTGGATATCTGCTCCTAAATGAATGGGAATGATTTGGATGTCATCGAGTTTTTTAGGTTTGTTTGTTTGTACCCATTGTGTAAGCTCACCGGCTACCGTATCTGAAATACATATAAGCTTGTCTGCCATGTGTGTGATGTTCTCAAGCCACTGTGTGTGTGTTGCTTCGACATAGGAGGGGAAGAAGTTTGGATTGGAGATAGGGAGAAGATCATAGACTAAAAAAACCATCTCTAGCCCTGTAGCTTTGTATCTTTCATAGAGACCGTTTTGTCTGTTTTTCATAACTTCATCGGCACACAAGTCTAATCCGTAAAAAATATCTCCATGCGCTATATCGATAGGTTCATCCTCCATATCTAGATGTTCTAATCCCAATAAAGTGGCTGTATATTTTCTAGCATATCTATAAAGCGGCTCATGTTGGGTTGGTGAAAAATAGACGGGTTCTATACGAAAACCTGATGGAGCGTTTCTGATAAGCTCTATAAGCTGTGATCGTACAACTCTTTGTATCCCTGTTTTTAAATCAACATAAACTATGGAAGAGATGTCAACTAGAATCTGTTTTTGTTTTATCTTTGGCGCTGTTGAGATAGCTATGGCTTTTGCGAGTTCTGCTATGTCATAACTAGATAAATCTTTAGAAGTTGATATGGATGAGAGGAGTGAAGTGTATCCAAATCTTTCTTTTTCATAAAATGCTTCAATTGCTTTAGTATATTGTCGTGCGCATTTTTTTGGGTCATGTTCTTGTGCTACAAGTCTTTGGGCGTTTTGTGCCAAAGCGGTTCTTTTTTGGGTATCGTTAAATAGCAATTCTAATGCTCGTGTAAGGTCATAAATTTCAAAGTTATCTTCCAGCATCAAAACCGCATCTTTTGGAAGTTCTGATAAAGAGCCGTGTGAATTGGTGATGGTGGCTAAAGCATAGTTTAAACAATCCAATATCGCAGCAGATGTTTCACCTCTTGAGGAGGTACGAAGCTGAACACCTACATCGGCGGCTAAAAGGTAGTTTTTAAAATCATCGTCGCTTACCCAATTTGTTATTATGATGCTTTTTTGTGAAATGTATTTTTTCATTTTTGCATTTAGCTGTATGCCGTAATCACCTGTGTGCATTTTGCCGACAAAAATAAGAATGGAATTTTTGTTTTTAGAGAGAGTAGAGTCAATCCACGCATCAAGAAGTTTGTCGCTTAGTTTGTTTGGTTCAATCAAGCCAAAAGTACATATGACAAAAGCATCTTTTGAGATGAAAAGTTTTTCTCTTGCTGTTTGTTTGTCCCCTTGCTGAGGTGCTTTTCGCAATAAAGGAATAGTACACCAATCATTTGCATTGTTTTTACCGTACCATTTTTGGGCTAACTCTTGTGAGTGTTTTGAATGAACAATAACACCTAGCGCATTTTGCAAGAGAGATAAATTGCACGGATATTTCCATAGAGTTTGGCTCTTTTGGGATGCTTTTGCAAATTCTTCTGTAGCTTTGTATCCATGGGAAGTATAAAGTAGCTGCATAAGAGTCGATATGTTGCCTTGTGCCATATATTCTAAAATATGGGATAGATAAAAGTCATGTAGAACTACTATGCCCGAAACTTTTTGTAATAACTCAAACATATGAGAATGAAATGTTGAGTTGCCAAAATGGTATAAAACTCTAGTGTACTCTTCATTGTACTTGAGAAAATGCTCTACTTCTTTTATGGTGTATTGTGAAGCTACTTTTTGGTCTATTTCATTTTTGTTTACAACTATGAGTTCAATGTCATAATCAAACGAGAGTTCTTCCAAGAGTTCAATACTATATCCACTGATGCCTGTTTGATGTGGAGGAAGCGGAGAGAAATAGGCTAATTTTGGCTTGCTCGGATGCGTTAGAATAGTCTCTTTTTTTGTGAAGTTTTTTTCCATAAACTCTATGGCTTTTTTTGCGCTCTCATTCCATGAGAACTTTTTGCTTTGTTTTAAAGAGTGGTTTTGAAGCTCTTTTAAAAATGCTTCATCTTCCAATGCTTCTTGTATTTTTTGGCGCATAGATTCTGGCGACTTTGGATCAAAAAGAGCTTTTTGATTGCCTATGACTTCGGGGATGCTTGTGGTGTTTGAGCCTATAGTAGCAGCTCCACATGCCATGGCTTCAAGAGCCGGCAAGCCAAAACCTTCATGAAGTGAGGGAAATACAAAAAGGGTGCAAGTGTTATAGAATGCTATCAAGTCATCATCACTTACATAACCTGTGATGATAAGCTCATCTTGTTTTAATTTTGCTTTTTTAGCTATATTTTGAAGCTTTTCTTTATCTGTTTCATGCACTTTGCTTACTATGACAAGTTGGTAATCGTTTCGTATATATTGGGGAAGCTTGCTATATGCCAAGATAAGATTTTCAAAATTTTTTCGCTCATCAAATCCCCCCGGAGCGTACATGACAATTTTTCGTATAATGGCGTATTTTTGAAATAGATTTTGAATTTGTTCTTCTGAGGGCTTTATGGGACGAAAGTTCTCATCAACTGCTGCGGAGATATTTACTGTTTTATTTTCTACTAGATTTAGTGCTTTTGTTCCTTCTTGTTTTGTTGCTTCTGAAATACATAGCAATAAATCTGCTTTTTTGAGCGAGTCTATTTTTCTTGAATAATACTCTTGTTGCAATTGTGTCGGCAAATATTTTTCAGGTGTTAGATATGGTATGAGGTCATAAAGAATAATGGCTGTTTTAGTGTTTGAAAATCTTCCTATTGAAGTGACGGCATCATCTATATAACCCTCAAAAAGGCTTGTTACTAAAACTATATCTGGGTTTAGTTGTTCTAAAAAATATTCTCTTATGTATTCGGCTGCTCTCGTTTTAGCAGTATTTGACATTTCACACTCGGAGATAGGAGTCGGTGCTTGAAAGACACGAATTTGATTTTGTGGTATCAAATCCTTAAATGCTTTGCGAATATTTAAAATACTCTCAGGAAATGCTACATTTAGCACAAGCCATATTTCATGCTCTCCTGCATTACGAGCTATGGCTAAGGCTAATGAAAGTGAATAGCGACCGATGCCACGAAAACGACTACTTGTTTGCGAACCTTGTAAATCTATGACTATTCGCATTATTGCACCTCTTTTTGTTTTTTCTCAATGGCTGCGTTAAGGTCATTGTAGATTTTTTTAGTTCGTGGCGATAAAGTGTCTTGTGAGATTGGATAGTGGATGCCTTGTAGTGGATACGGAGCAACTCCAATACGCTTAAGCCTTGCTTTTAGTGATGGAAAGTGATTTAAGATATTTGTAATTTGCATTTTTAGTTTCGGATGAGCATTGATATGTTTTTTAATTTTTAATGCTAAATTTTTGAGAGTTTTTCTTGGTCTGCTTGCCGGTGAGAATGTGAGCCAAGCAGTAGCGCCTAGTATAAACCATCTGGCTATTTTACCTGCAATTCTAAGAGGTTTTGTTACTTTCCACGAACGGCTGTTGACAACCATAATATAGTGATGCCATGCATGAGCGGCTTGGGTTTGTGCTTGTGTGGCTTTCATATCTGCTTGATTGGCTTGGGCTTGGGCTTGTGTGGCTTGGGCTTGGGCTTGTGTGGCTTTTATATCTGCTTGGCTGGCTTGGGCTTGTATACTAGATAAACGATTTTCGAATCTATTGACTAAAGTTTCTAATGATAGTCCGTACTCTTTGTTAAATAATTCATCAAAATTTGAGACGATTTCATTATGGGCTTGTTTTTGAGCAATAACGGCATAATCCGGACTAACGCCAATTATGACTTGCATAAGAGTAGCTGACATAGCATCATGTAATTCTTTTGATTCCTGCAAGCGTAGCACTTTTGTTCGCCAAAAACCATAATGTTCTGTCAAAAAAGAGAGCAATTGTGATGGAATTGGGCGAATATGTGTCGGATCTAGATAAAAACTAGCTGTGGCTACTTGAATATTCTCGGCATTTGGCGTCTCCAAGATAAGAAGTCCGCCCGGTTTTAAGACTCTTAATGCTTCTTGAATAAGGAGTTGCAACGTATCAAAAGGAAGATGCTCTGCGATATGAAATCCTGAAACTATGGAGCAACTGCTGTCACTTAGCTCTTTTAGTGCTTCCATGGCATCTTTTTGTGTTGCTTGTAAGCCTTTACTTCGGCAAGATTCTAGCATCCCTGCATCTAAATCAACACCTTGCATCAGGTAGCCGTTCTCGCTTAAAAGCTCTAGCCATTCACCTCTTCCACATCCTAAATCTATTGCGTTTGGTTTTGTATCAAAATCTTTTATTTTTTCAGTGAAAGGGAGATAAATTTCTAGGCGAGATTTAATAAGCTCTCTGCTTCCTCTATATCTGTCTTCGAATGCTCGATAAAAATCATTACTCGGTATAGTAGTTTTTATCATTTGATTACCTCTTCACATGATATTTGTGGATGAAGATTGCAAAGCCCGACAAACTGTTCGCCTACTATTCCTGCTACTTCAAATTCGCACGCACGGTCTATCCAATGAGAACAGTTTGATAGATGGGTGTCTTCTGAGTGGACGGCTGCCGTTATACTGTATTTGCCGCTTCCAATATTAAGCGGCATTTTATAGTTGCAGATATACTCTTTATTTGCTTTAAAATCTATATTTAATTTATGATGGTATGTATTTGTACCAAAAATATCTTGACCGAATTTATCACGCAACATTATACCAACAGTCATATTTGGAATATTGATATTAGAACTTATTTTTACTTCTAAATTTGCCATTTCTCCTGAACTTATTACATTTGAATTTGACAATTCCCCTTTTATAGAAACACTAATGATTTCTATCTCAAATGTGCCAAAAGATAAATTTTGAGAATCTTTAATACTCTTCTTATCTTCTTGATCATTTAGCTTTGAGATGAGAAAGTTATAAGTGTTTATGACATCTTCGGGATTGCCCTGCTCTACAATTTTGCCATGGTTTAAAAGAAGAACTCTATCACAAAGGAGTTTTAGAGAGTTTAAGTCATGCGAAACATAAATGATAGACATATTTTGTTCTTTTCTCTCTCTAAGCGCTTTTGTACATTTAGCTCCAAAATGAGCATCCCCTACACTCAGAGCTTCATCTACTATAAGAACTTGGGGCTTTGAAAAAATCGCTATAGAAAACGCCAATCTCATTTTCATACCGGACGAATAGGTCAAAATAGCTTCATTTATATAATCACCCAACTCTGAAAAAGCCATTATCTCTTCTGCTCTTTCTTCACACTCTTTTTGACTCATGCCAATAAGTGTTCCATTTAAAAAGATATTTTCATACCCTGATAGCTGTTCATGAAAACCTGTGCCTAACTCTAGCAACGCGGTAACACGACCATGTCTTATAATCTCTCCACCGGTTTGCGTTGTAACTCCGGCTATAATTTTTAAGATAGTTGACTTACCTGCTCCATTAACACCGATAATACCTAAAGTCTCTCCTTCATAAAGGTCAAAACTTATACTATCATTTGAGATGAACTCTTTATGGTATGTTTTTTTTGTAAATAACTCTTTTAGTCTATAAAAATTATTTTTATAAATTTTGTAAATTTTAGTTATATTTTTTACTTCTAAAATTTTTTTCATACTATCTCTTTGCTTTTTAATATCAGTTCTTTTGTACTTTCGTGCCAATCCTGCCAGATAAAGTCATTTACGGGCTTAATATTTTGGTTTTTTATTATACTTAACAAACTATGCGTATCTGACAAGTCGAAATAAGTCGCTTTTTCTTTTGCTATCTCTCTGTGAATGGGAGTATCGGATGCGATAACAGGCAATTTGTAAAAAAAGCTTTCGATAATAGGCAAACCAAAACCCTCGGCATGTGAAGCAAAAATGAGTGCTTTTGAGTTTTTATATGCATAAACAAGGGAGTTGTCATCTATATCTTCAAGAAAAAAAAGCTTTTTGCTGTACTCTTTATGCGATTTGATTCTCTTCATTAAGCTCTCTGTGTTCCAGCCGATTCGTCCTATCATGATGTAAGTGACATCCTCATTATTGTCCCATAATCTGTCAAATGTGTCTAAAATATAGGAGTGGTTTTTTCGTGGTTCTATTGTGCTTACCGTCAAATAGGCGTTAGCGGTTTTAAAGTAATTTTTGAAGGAGTCAGGAACTTTTTTTTCGTCATACACGGTACTGAAATTTGTGCCTAAATAAAAATAATCAAACTTTTCTTTTTCTATATTTGGGTTGATATTCTCTTTGATATATGCGTATGTATCCTCCTTGACGCTCTCCGATATTGCTATATATCCATCAATCTGTTTTGTGGCTTTTTTGTACCAATCTTTAAAAAATATAACTAAATCTTTAGTAAAAAATTCCGGGTGAATTAAAGGAATAATATCATAGATAACCGCCACAATTTTTACGCCGCTTTGCCTTAAATTTTCTAGTTGTTTATAATTATTATCTAGCCAAGTCGTGTCTATTAGAATTAAAATATCATTTGATTTTGGGGTTACTAGCTTATCTATATTTATTTTTTTTGAAAAAAGAATTTTATCAGTCAATTTGTTTAAAAAAATGCCTATGTTTGGGTGATATAAGATATCTTTGAATTTTGTCGGCAACATAAAATCTAAAATGTGTCTTGTCTTTATATATGCTTGTTTTAAAAATAATTTAAAACTGCGATTTTTTTTATTAACTTCAGGAAAGGTGCTAAATGAGTAGTATTGATTTGAGATGGATACGACTGAAATGATATCGATACCCAGCTCTTTTGATACTTGTGGGATATTTTTTACAATATTTTTTACAACTCTCTGAATACCTGTATTAAGTCCAAAATTGTAGGTATGCGTACAATCTAAATATATTTTATTTGGCATGTTCAAATAATATCTTTTATAGTTGCTGTCATTCTTTTATATAAAAAACTTGCTGAAAAAAGGGTAATGAGAGTAATAATACTTAATATAATTAAATCATTTATAGCCGGTGCTTTTGAATATAAAAATATCTCTTGATATATATTTGCAAAGTAAAAAAATGGGTTATAAACCAAAAGGAACGGATATTTCTCAGAGAGCATCTCTTTCATGTAGATAACAGGTGTCATCCAGAACCATAACTGAACTACAATAGGAACAGCCTCTTTTAAATCTTTGAAAAATGGGGTAAAGAGAGAGAGTATAACTCCTAGTGCAAAAGCAAAAATTGTTTGCAAAAGCAGAATCGGTATTAGATATAAAAAGGTTACGGTTATTGGATGGCTTACTAAAAGCAAAAAAATCAGGGCTAATAAATAAGAAAGCAACAAAAGGGCAAATTCTGTGATTATAATACTTAGCTGATAAACATAAATAGGTACGCTTATCTTTTTTATAAGGTTTGATTTCTCTAAAATGGAGTTATTTAATCTTATTAAAATAGTGCTAAAAGATGTCCACGCTAAAAGTCCTGGTACTAAATAAATACTATAGGCATAACTGTTGTCTATTATATTTAGCTTCATTTTCATAAAATCAGAGAAGATAACGGTGTAGATAAGTATGGTAATTATTGGAGAGAGAATGTACCAAACCTGCCCTAATCCAGTACCTACATAGCGTTCTTTAAAATCTCTTTTTGCAAAACTAAAAGCTAATAAAATATTGTGTTTCAATTAATTTTCTCTTTCTATAATCATTATCAATTTTGATTTTGTTTTTAAGGAGCTTAAAAAATGTTGAACATTGTATCTAAAAATCGCTTTAATAACTTAAGCGATAAAATCATCATCAAGTATGGTGCGTATCGCGGTAAGCGTAACTACAGCGTTGCTAAAACTACCGCCTACAGGGTTTGTGACATCAAGATAAAAAGTTTCATCTTCTTCTACATCATTATCTCCGATTATCTCAACTGCAATAACGGCTTGTGTTTGGCTAGGATAAAGATTTAGCGTATCGCTAATAGCTATATAATCTTCGCTTGCCGTAGCCGTACCGTCTCTTGTGGTATAGTCGACGCTTAGTATCTGATTTTGGTCGCTTCTTAGTCCTGTAAACTCTAATAAAAAATATGCATAAGCAGTACCCGAATCATTTTCATCTACCTCTTTTTTAACATCTTGTGCTTTTGTAGGGGCATTTTCATAATGGGCTCTTTGTTGCTCATCAATCCACTCTTGATAGTAACTTAATTTTTGCCATGCAGCAATCTCCCCATAGCTGCTATTGTTTACACTATCGATATCCGGATGGACACTGCCCTTAGATAAACTCGTCGTATAGCTGGCTATTCCTGCTATTTTGTCATCTATGAATGCAGGTCCGCCGCTATCTCCTGATGCTATCAACCCTTCTTGAGAACCTACTCCTATGTGAGCAGTGTTCAACAGTCTGCCTACTGCATCGTTTGCATAACTGCCGTTATCAAAGTCTGCAATAAATTGAGTACCCTCAGGAGCATGCCAAGCAAGTGTGGAACCTAAGTAATAATTTAGCAAATCTATATCGCCATCTATAGTGTTATCTGCCATACGGCGTGTCGGTGTGCTAGAGCTTGTTTCACTTCCTTCACTCCCAGTACCGGCTTTTCCATAGCCTACCATAGTAAAAAGTTGATTCTCAATGTTATCGTTGCGGTATATGCTATAACGCTGGGCATCAATAAAAGCAGAATTGTTAAGACGAACGATTGCCAAATCTGCTCCCGTGGTTCTACTGCTATAATCAGGATGAATAGTAACGGATTGGGCTAGAGAAGATGTTTTATTTTGAGTGATAGTTTCAAAAAATATCTCCGTATCGGCAGCTGCATTGACAACATTAGTATAAAGGTGTGCAGCCGTAAGTAAACTTCGTCCATCGCTTAACAACACACCGGTTGCGTAATGGTCTCCGACACGAATCCTAACTACACCATCGTAGCCAAGACCCATAACTGCTTGATAACGGCTGCTGTATGGGGAGTAAGTTGTAGAAGACATTACAGAGAAACCTCACTTTTCAATCGAATCTAATTTTGATTTTTTTAGTTATCTACTCTTCTCTTTTATAATCATCATCAATACGGACGATATCATCTTCACCTAAATAGTCGCCTATCTGTGTCTCTATGATAACCAAATTTAATTTACCGGCGTTTTGAAGTCTATGAAGCTCTCCCATGGGAATATATATGGACTCATTTGCTCTTAATATAACTTCTCTTTCGCCCAATGTAACAATGGCAGTTCCGCTTACAACCGTCCAGTGTTCGCTTCTATGGAAATGTTTTTGAAGAGAGAGCCTGCCTTGCGGCTTTACCTCAATGCGTTTTATCTTATATTTTGGATTGTCTTCAAGTATGGTGTATGTTCCCCAAGGGCGGTGAGCGGTTAAGTGAATATTGTGAAGCTCGCTGTCGCCTCTTATCTTTTGAACAATATTTTTTACTTTTTGAGATGAGCCTTTTTTTGATATAAGCAGTGCATCTCCCGTATCGACGATAATGAGATCTTCTATATCTACCGTTGTTATTTTTCTCTCATTTCCGTAAATCAGGTTGTTTTTACTATCTATCTGAACATACTTTTCATTTATGCTATTGCCGTTTTCATCTTTTGGCAGTTCATCATAAAGTGCATCAAAACTTCCGACATCCGACCAGCCTATGTCTGATGGAACTACCTTAACCTTTGAGGACTTTTCCATAACGGCATAGTCGATGGAGTCTTCGGGAATGTTAAGCATACTTGCTTTATCTATTTTTATAACTTTTTTTGACGAGGTTGAAACCTCGCTTCCGTGGGCATTATGGTTTGACGAGGTTTCAACCTCGTTTCCTAAAGCTTTTTTACATGCTTCATAGATCTGCGGTGCATATTTTTGCAGTTCATCCAAAAAAACTCCCGCTTTAAAACAGAACATTCCGCTGTTCCAGTAGTAGTTTCCTGCCATTAGATACGCTGTAGCTTTCTCAAAGTCCGGTTTTTCATGAAAAGCTTTAGCGTCAAGTCCGTCTGCTTCTATATAGCCGAATCCGGTCTCTGCGAATGTAGGTTTTATGCCGAATGTCACAAGATAATCACTCTTGGCAAGATCTTTTGCCTCTTGTAAAACTTTTCGGTATTGTGCTTCATCTTTTACTAGATGATCCGATGGCGTGACTAAAACTATCTCATCTTTTTCAAGAGCCAAACATGCAAGGGCTATTGCCGGAGCAGTATTTCTGCCTACAGGCTCAAGAAGATATTTGGTTTCGCTACTATTTATATTATTTATCTCATTTAGCTGATCTAGTGCCAAAAAATATTGTTCGGAATTTGAGACTATAAAAAGCTTATCGCAAGCCGCTGAGTTTCTTTGGAGCGTTAGTTGAAATAGTGATTTGTCATTAAAAAGTTTTACAAACTGCTTTGGCATAAGAGTTCTGCTTATCGGCCAAAGTCTTGTACCGCTGCCGCCGCATAAAATAATATTTGTCATCCATAATCCTATAATTATTTAGAGGATTGTAGCAACTCTCTACTGATTTATCGATTAAAGAAAATTGTTTTAACAACTCCTCAGCACTATTTTTGTATAATCGCATTTAAATTTTCCAAAAGGTATTCCATGCGCGGTTATAAAATTTTTGCCGGTTCTGCCAGCACTGAATTTGCAAAAGAGGTTTGTCAGATCTTAGATGTTCCATTGGCTAAAGCCGATGTTAAAAAGTTTAGCGACGGTGAAATTTCAGTTCAAATCGCAGAGAGTGTTCGCGGTCGTGACGTGTTTATAATCCAGTCTACAGGAGCACCTTCTAACGACAACTTAATGGAACTTCTTATCATGACTGATGCTCTTCGCAGATCAAGCTCTTCTAGCATTACTGCCGTTGTTCCGTACTACGGATATGCAAGACAAGATCGCAAAGCCGCTCCTCGTGTTCCCATCACCGCAAGACTTGTTGCAGATATGTACCAAGCTGCAGGAATCGACAGAGTAGTTACTATCGACTTACATGCAGGGCAGATTCAAGGGTTTTTCAATATTCCCGTTGACAACCTTTACGGCTCTGTAACTTTTGAAAACTACATAAGAAGTAAAAATCTCAAAAATCCCGTTATAGCTTCTCCTGATATCGGCGGCGTTGCACGTGCTAGATACTTTGCTTCACGCATGGGGCTTGAGATGGTAATCGTCGATAAGCGTCGTGAGAAAGCAAACGAGAGCGAAGTTATGAATATCATAGGAAATGTAGAAGGCAAAGATGTAATCATGATCGATGATATGGTTGATACTGCCGGAACTATGGTAAAAGCGGCAACTGCTCTTAAAAACAAGGGAGCAAATTCTGTTATGGCATGTGCGACTCATGCCGTTCTTAGCGGAAAAGCTTATGACAATATAGAAAACGGCGAGCTTGATGAGCTAATCGTTACAAACACGCTAGAGTCTAAACCGCATGACAAAATCATAGTCTTAACCGTTGCGCCTCTTTTTGCAGAGGTTATCCGCAGAGTTTACCACAACGAAAGTGTTAATTCACTTTTTGCATAACCTAAGGGAATTAATTGAAAAATATTAGAAACTTTTCTATCATAGCACATATCGACCACGGAAAAAGCACTTTGGCAGACCGTATCATTCAAGAGTGCGGCTCTGTAAGTGAGAGAGAGCTTGGCAAGCAGATGATGGACACGATGGACATCGAAAAAGAGCGCGGCATCACCATAAAAGCGCAAAGCGTTAGACTTGACTATGTAAAAGACGGCGAGCATTACATACTTAATCTTATCGACACTCCGGGGCATGTCGACTTCTCTTATGAAGTTAGCAAATCTTTGGCTTCTAGTGACGGTGCGCTTCTTATCGTGGATGCGGCTCAGGGTGTTGAAGCTCAAACAATCGCAAATGTCTACATGGCAATGGAAAACAATTTAGAGCTTATTCCCGTTATAAACAAGATAGATCTTCCTGCCGCAGACCCTATAAAAGTTGCAGAAGAGATAGAAACCAGTATCGGTATCGATGCAACGGATGCGGTGCTAGTATCTGCAAAAACAGGTATCGGGATTCGTGAACTCATAGATGCTATCGTAGATAGGATTCCTGCACCTGTGGGAGACCCAAACGCAACGACAAAAGCTATCATTTACGACTCTTGGTTTGACTCATATCTGGGTGCTTTGGCTCTTGTTCGTGTATTTGACGGTGAGATAAAAACAGGGCAAAAAGTAAGACTTATGAGCAACGGCGAAGAGCATGAAGTGCTTGATTTGATGTACCCTCATCCGCTTAAACGCAAAAAAACTTCCGTTATAAAAACAGGCGAGATCGGCATCGTGGTTCTTGGTCTAAAAGAGGTGCATGTCGTAAATGTAGGCGATACTATAACCGATGCAAAAAATCCGACTGCAGAGCCTGTTTTAAAATATGAGCCTGCTAAACCGTTTGTTTTTGCGGGAATCTATCCGATAGACACCGATAAATTTGAAGACTTAAGAGATGCGCTTGATAAGCTAAAACTTAACGACTCTTCACTCTCTTACGAGCCTGAGACTTCCATAGCACTTGGGTTTGGGTTTCGTGTCGGTTTTCTGGGAATGCTTCACATGGAAGTTATCAAAGAGCGACTAGAGCGAGAGTTTGATCTAGATCTCATCGCTACGGCTCCGTCCGTTGTTTACAATGTCTATCTTACAAACGGCGATATGGTCGAAGTGCAAAACCCGTCCGAACTTCCGCCTATAAACTATATAGACAGAATCGAAGAACCTTATGTGAAAGCTACGGTTATTACGCCTACCGACTATCTTGGAAACATCATCAATCTTTTGGTGGCTAAAAGAGGGATGCAAGACAAGATGACATATCTCAATGAAAACAGAGTTATGCTTGAGTACTCACTTCCTATGAATGAGATCGTAGTCGATTTTTACGACAAACTAAAATCCATCTCTAAAGGTTATGCGAGTTTTGACTACGAGCCTATCGGGTTTAGAGAGGGAGATCTTGTTAAGCTTGATGTTGTCGTTGCAGGCGATGTGGTGGATGCGCTTAGCATTATCGTTCACCGCTCGGCAGCCGAATACCGTGGTCGCGCTCTTGTAAAAAACATGAAAGAGATAGTTCCTCGCCAGCTTTTTGAAGTGGCGATTCAAGCTTCGCTTGGGAACAGGGTAATTGCCAGAGAGACGGTAAAGTCTATGGGCAAAAATGTTACCGCTAAATGTTACGGCGGAGATATTACCAGAAAGCGAAAACTGCTAGAGAAACAAAAAGCAGGTAAAAAGAGAATGAAGTCCATAGGAAAAGTTCAGCTTCCGCAAGAAGCATTTATGTCTGTTTTAAAGATGGACTAGGAAGATGAACTTTTCTCTTGGCGAATGCCAAAGCTTTAGTGAGAGGAATTTTTTTGTGGACGCGTTCGCAAAAAAAGGAGACTCTATCATAATAGAAGTTCAGCTTCCGCAAGAAGCATTTATGTCTGTTTTAAAGATGGACTAGGAAGATGAACTAAAATGCGATGTTTGATGTGTGAGAGCTTATCGCTTGAACACATCTGCCCTTCATGTCAAGACATATTTTTAGCTCCATCGCTTTACAGAAGAAAAATCCTCCATAACATAGAAGTCATCTCTTTTTACAAATATAGCGAAATCAAAGATCTGCTTCATACAAAACATACGGATCTCGGTTACTACGTCTACACTATTTTGGCGAAAAACTCTATTGCAAAATTTGCCGCCGAATTTGACTACTCGCATAAAGTTGTCTCCATTGCCGTTGATGACCATGTAAAGAGCGGTTATTCACACACGGCGATACTAAACAAAGCACTGAAATCTAAATACATAAAACCGATATACGGCAAACTTAGAGCAACAAACAGAGTAACTTATTCAGGCAAAAGCAGAGAGTTTAGAATCTTAAATCCCAGAGCATTTGAGTTAAAAGATTTTAACGGCAGTGATGTAATTTTGGTGGATGACATTATTACGACAAACTCTACATTGACTCAAGCCATACAAGCGGTACATGGCAAAGAGCGAAACGTCCTATTTTGTGTCACTCTAGCCGATGCAAGTATAAAATAAGGTGTTATTCTATATACTTTTTTCCTATTTTTAAATTAGGGTTTTGTTGTGAAAATATCTCTTGTTTTGATTTTATTTATCTCTCTTTTATTTGGCGATGAAGTCGGTCTTAGTAATCTGCTTTCCCAGTACAGAGAAGCCGGAGAGCTTTACAAAGAGACAAAAGAGGAAAAATCCGGTCATATCATAGTTTTTTCACGCTCAGATCTTGATAAAATGCAAGCTTATACGCTTAATGACGTACTAAAAACAGTTCGGATGTTTACCCTCAGGAGTACAAAATTCGGGATGACTTCTCTTATAAAGAGTCCCTACTCCGAACAATCTATGTCAAGCATTAAAATATTTATAAACTCTTATGAATTAACATCCATTACTGCAGGCACGGGCTTGGCTCAGTATGGAAAAATGGGACTAAACTTTATAGATCACATAGAGATATATCAAGCCTCCAATACTATCATCAATAGCGGTGAACCAGGCAATATGATTATTAAAATGTACACGAAAGATCCGACAAGAGAAAATGCGACGGTTGCTCAAGCTTCTGTGGATTCAAAAGCAGGCTCAAGAGTACAGCTTATAGAGGGGAAAAGTTTTGATGAGTATTCATATTTGGCAAATATTGATGTGAGCAAAAACAGTTACGACGACTATAGGCTAAACAACAACAGCGAGTTGTCAAAAGACGGTTATAGAGGACAGTTTTATCTCAATTTTTCAAAAAAAGACGATTATGAGATAGAAGCAGGTTCGGCAAGTGAAAAAGATGATCTCTTTGCAGGTTTTGGAAGTTCCATAAACGAGGGAGAAATGGACATGAAAAGCTATTATGCTCAATTTACAAAATATTTCGACAACGATATTAAACTTATACTCTCAACATCTTATGAGGCCGTGGAGCTAACCAACTCCGACAATGTCGGATTTGCACTCTTAGGCAACAGCATAAGCAAAAATCTCTTAGTCAAAACAGGTTCTTATACAAACAGCGCTATTTTAGAAAAAAAACATAACTACAAAAATAATAACTTTTTATTCGGTACGCAGGTCAAACTAAAAAACTTTTTTCTTGATGATTTTAAAAGTGAGGGAGTGGCTCAGATAGAAAATTTAGGTCCAAAACATGTGGATTTCTATGCTCTTTTTCTTGAAGATGCTTATGATATTAATGAAAATCATCAGATAACACTCGGTGCGAAACTGGATCATTATGAGAATCACTACGGCGGTTCATCAACGGAGGATGTGCTTCGTTTTGCTTACATTGGAAGAGTCAATGAAAATTTTGCATTTAAATCTTTTATTCAAAAAGGGTACGTTTACCCAATTTTTGCGCAAACTACTTTTGCCCCAATCTACAATCCAAACCCATACTTAAAAAGCGTAGACACTTTAGTCGCAAAGGTTGAGAGTGAGTATAAAAAAGACAGCTTAACTCTCACCTTAGGCGGCGGAACTTCAAAATCTAAAAACGGCATTATTTATGACGGCACTAAAAAAATGTACGTTAATAACAGCCAAAGTTCTGATTTTAAACAGTTTAATATAAACGCGACCTACAAATTTAATGCCGACAACAAAGTTATAACGGAGTATTTTAAAACATTTAAAGAGAATGCCCATTTCAGCCCGGAGAGAGGCATATTGGTGCAGTTATATAACAGAGTCAATAAATTTGATATCTACAACGAACTTGTATACAGATCTTCATATACGGGAACTGAGGGCATAAAAATGGATACGGGATACGACTACACGGCAGGCGTTATCTACAACTACAGCAAACACATAGACCTAAAACTCAAAGGTGAAAATATATTTGACAGAGCAAGCCAGAGCAGCATATACGGCATAAGAGTTCCTGCATTAGAGAGAAGAGCCATCTTTACTATGGAGTACATGTTTTAAATGAAAATAGTTGCAGGTATATTGACTTTACTCTTTACGCTTTTTGGACATGAGCATACAGATAGTATTAAAGCAGATATACTTGAGAAAGTGTTTACAAATATATCTATAAACAAAGAGATTATTATCTGGTCGGATAATGAAAATTTGATTTTAGAATTTAAAGCAAAAGCAAATTTCGCCACTGCTTCAAAGTGCGGCGATGCTTATCTCCTTATCTTAGAGAACAAACAAAATATAGACAAAGAGTGTCAAGAAAAAGCGATTTTCGTTATGAACTATGCTCTTTTAAAAGAGATTCCACAAAGTTTCGGCGCTATATTTTGGAAAAAAGGAAGACCCAACATAGTCATTATCGCACCAAGAGCAAAGGCAAGATCTATTAAGATCTCAGAGAAGCTTGATGACTATCTGGAAGAGAAAATATGGTAAAGAGCAAAGATCTCGTTATTTTCTCACTTTTGCTTGTTTTGGGCATCTCATTTGCCTACATATACAATGAGATAAAAACCACAAAAGAGGATATCTTTACCCGTGTTGAGAGAGATCAAATCGAGCATATTTCAAGTATCTTGAAAAATATAGAGAACGATTTTATAAGCTCCCTTGGCATAAAGAATGAGTATGATTTGTTAGAGAGCTTTAAGAACGAAAAAAATAGAAAAAAGTATGAGCATATAGCATCTTTGCTTATGACTCCAAATATAAAATATGCCTACATACTGCAAAAAGACGAGACAGGCAGATTTAGATTTTTACTGGATGCTTCAAAAACCGACAAAGCCGGCTTTTACCAAAAATTTGATGTTGACTCTTTCGAATATATGCAGGCTTATACAACAAAAATGCCTCAAATCATAAAGCAGAAAAATATAGAAAATCTCTATATTACGCTTTTGCACCCAATTATAATCAACGGCGAAGTTATAGCTCTCTTTAGTGCTGACATCACAACGGAGATTCAAGATCTTATACATAACTCTGTTAAGCCGCTTGAGAACTTTTTTATTATTTTGATAATTATAGTAATGCTCTTTATGCTTCTGATCATTTTGCAGCTCTTTCACTACTTTATCACTAGAAAAAGAGTCTTTACAGATCCGCTTACAAAGACATTTAACAGAAATTATCTCGAAGAGCTTCTACATGTCATAAACCTAAAAAATTACAGTATCGCCATGCTTGACCTTGATAAATTTAAATCTGTCAATGATGTTTACGGACACCAAACCGGCGACTATATACTTATACAGACTAGTAAAATCTTTAAATCCTCTATCAGAGCAGGCGATATACTTGTAAGATACGGCGGAGAGGAGTTCTTGCTTCTTATTCACAACAGAAACGGCTCTGCACTAGATGTTTGCGAGAGAATCAGAGAAAGCATTTTCTTGGGAGAGTATTTTTATGACGGCAATGAGATAAAGACAAGCGTATCAATAGGTCTGCACAAGCACCCGTCTTTGGAAAAAAACCTTTATGAAGCGATTAAAATAGCAGATAAAATGCTCTATCTTGCCAAAAAAAACGGAAGAAACAGAGTAGAGATCTATGATGAAAAAGCACTCAGTGAAGAGAACTGCTCTTCTAAGGATATAAGTTTTGTAAAAGAGGCGCTTGATGAGGAGAGAGTCGTCTGCTGTTATCAGCCGATATACGACTATAAAAGCGGTGAGATTTACAAATATGAATCGCTCGTTCGAATCATCGCAAGTGACGGCAGAGTAGTATTGCCGTTTGAGTTTTTGCCACAAATAAAAGGGACAAATATGCACTACAAACTCACTCAGAGGATTTTGCATATTGTTTTTGAAAAAGTTATTGAGAGCAAAAAAAATATCAGCATCAACATCAATTTTTCAGATCTTACAAATCCGGATATCCAAGAGACTATCATAAGCACTCTTTCAAATGATCATGAACTTGCATCCAAAATTACATTTGAGATACTAGAGAGCGATGAGATAGACGATGTTGAACTTTTTAAAGAAAAAACGAGTCTGCTTCACTCTCTTGGAGCAAAAGTTTCAATAGATGATTTTGGAAGCGGCTACTCAAACTTTAAAACCATCATCGACATAGAGGCTAATTATCTTAAAATAGACGGCTCACTGATTCAAAATATTGATATAAATATCAAAGATTATAAAGTCGCAAAGAGCATTATACACTTTGCTTCGCAGAGCAACATGAAGACTGTCGCGGAGTTTGTACACTCAAAAGAGGTTTTTGATAAGCTGGTTGAATTAAATGTCGACTATATGCAAGGATTTTATATATCTCAGCCTAAAGCCACCCTTATAGAAAAAGAGGAGCTTTTTCTATAGAGAGCTTTTAAAATCTACTTGATTAGTTTTTTAAACAATTTGTCTACTTCTTTGTTTATCTTCTCTTGTACATTTTTCCCCGCCTCTGTTTTCATGAATTTTTCAAAATCTATTGTCACTTTCGGAGAGCCTATATCTCCTTTGAGGATTGCGTTAAATTCATCTTTTTTCACTTTAAGCGCAAGGTCGGTATCTATCTGTTTTGTTGTCGTATTTAGCTTTGCCTCTTTTACTTTTATGGCAGCATTGAGAGAGCTAAGATCAAGCGAAGCTAAAACATTTTCCCTATCTATCTTTGCGTTTATGTCACCGTTAAAAAATTCTTTGTACATGTCAAACTTTGCAAACTCTTTTACACCGTCAAAAATTTGATTTTTCGCAAATTTTGCTTTTGAGACTTTTCCCTCAAAAACACCATTTCTTTGAACCGGATTATAATCAACTTTAGCATCTAGCACAGCAACAAGCAACTCAGGAGATTTGAACATATAAAGTAATTTTTCAATCTCTAAATTTTCAACTTTTGCTTTTATGGAAGCAGTCTCAAAATCTTTTAAGAGCGCTTCAAAAGCAGTGTTTGAGGATGCAATATCACTTTTGCCATTCACCACAAGGTTCTCTTTGTCGCCTTTTATATCTCCATCAACTTTCAATGCGCCTCTAATATCCGCACCCGTGATAGGTTTTAAAACCTCAAGATCTTGGATATTTAGAGTGTATGCCGCATCCACTTTAAAAGGCTGCGGCACTACTTTGCCCCAAGAACTTATTTTAAACAGGTTTGAGAGAAAATCATATTTATAATCTACATCATCCCCTTTGAGTTTTGCGTTAAGATCCATAGAAAAAGTAGTTTTAGGAACAGTTACATTAAAATCACTCTTCATATATCTAGGGTCGATTTTCCCGTTTTTACTCTTTAGCGTTATCTCGCCATCCATCTTATGCGATATAAGATTTCTAAAATTTACCTCAAGATCTACATCTGCGGTTGCATATGGATTTTTTGAAAACAGGTATAACAGCGATGCCAGTTTCGCATCTCTCATTTTCATGGTAAATGAAGCAGGAGCGAGATCTGCGAAAGTTGCATGATAAGCGGATTTGCTATTTCCTATATCTGTCATACCGTCTATATTCATAAATTCCAAATCACCTTTTACTGTTCCGTTTGTAAAAAAAGTTCCATTAAGAGGTGTGCCGGCAAGCTTGCTCAAACTCTGTAGATTTTGAAAGCCGACTTCATATGAAAAATTAAATGAACGCAAAAAGAGTGAATAATTCCCCTTTGCTTTTATGGAGTTGTTTTGATTTAGCACTAAAACCATCTCAAAATCAGTAGTGTTAAACAAAAATGTAGAAAATCTGCTCTCCAGCTGAGTCTTCTCTTGTATTTTGCGTTCAACAAAAGGTTTTATAAAGCCGTTACCAAAAGGGGTAAAAACAGCCACGTATATAATTGTCAGCAGTGTTGTAAAAACTATGCCAATCCATGCCAAATATTTCATTTTGTCTCTCCTCTTTAAACATGCTATATAATGATACAATATAAATGATTTTTTTTGGAAACGACACAGTTGATATATACAGACTAAACTATGTTGATACAATGTGTTTAACTTTTACTTGACATTGTTACACTCAATATGTATAATTGTGTCATCTTTTTAAAAAAGGAGTGATTTAACAACTATGTCCAAAGATAATAAAGAAGAGATTCAAAACGAAAATGTTGAAAAAATCGAACTTGATGAAGCTGCTGCCGAAGCTGTTGCAGTTGAAAACGAGTTTGATCTTTTACAAGCAGAGATGGCTGAACTAAAAGATAAATATGCCAGAGTTCATGCTGATTTTGAGAATATCAAAAAAAGATTAGAGAGAGAAAAATATACGGCTGTAGAATATGCGAATGAAAAATTTGCAAAAGATATGATTCCCGTACTTGACTCGCTTCAAGGTGCGCTTAACTCGGCAAACTCCGATGCGAACAGCGAAGAGCTTTTTACAAAACTTAAAGAGGGGATTGAGCTTACTCAAAAGCAGCTCATCACGTCATTAGAAAAACACGGTGTAAAAATGGTGTCACATGATGAGCCGTTTGATCCGAATATTCACAATGCGATTCAAAGTGTTGATAGCGATACGGTTGAAAGCGGAGGGATAGTTCAAACTTTTCAAACAGGCTATAAATACAAAGACAGACCGCTCAGAGAAGCGATGGTAGTAGTCGCCAACTAGCTATTTGAACGGTTGTTTGCTACTTAAGTAGCATTTTAAAAAATGGCGGAGTGTTACAATTCCGCTAGAAAAATAAAATCTGACACTGAAGTGTCAAGCTTTAGTGCCTTAGCGGTTTCTCCTCTTTGGTCGAGGGCTAGCTATGAATTAAAATCAAATTAAGGATAAAAAAATGAGCAAAGTAATAGGTATAGATTTAGGAACAACAAATTCATGTGTTGCTGTTTATGAGGGTGGTGAAGCGAAAATCATCCCAAATAAAGAGGGTAAAAATACAACTCCTTCAGTGGTTGCATTTACGGACAAAGGCGAAGTTTTAGTAGGAGATCCTGCAAAACGTCAAGCTATCACAAACCCAAACAAAACAATCTCTTCAATTAAGAGAATCATGGGTCTTATGATGAATGAAGAGAACGCAAAAGCGGCTCACGATAAGGTAACTTACAATATCGTAAACAAAGACGGCATGGCTGCGGTTGATGTAGACGGTAAAATCTACACTCCGCAAGAGATATCTGCTAAGATTTTATCAAAACTAAAAGAGGATGCAGAGGCTTACCTCGGTTCAACTGTAACTGACGCTGTTATCACAGTTCCGGCATACTTTAACGATGCACAAAGAAAGGCTACAAAAGATGCAGGAACGATTGCAGGTCTTAATGTTCTTCGTATCATAAACGAGCCTACGGCTTCTGCACTGGCTTATGGTTTAGAGAGCAAAGCAGATGAGAATGTTCTTGTTTACGACTTGGGAGGCGGGACATTTGACGTTACTGTTCTAGAGATTAGCGACGGCACTTTTGAGGTTTTATCAACTGACGGAAACGCATTTTTAGGTGGAGACGACTTTGACAATAAAATCGTTGATTATCTAAATAGCGAATTCAAAAATACACACGGCGTAGATCTTAAAAATGACAAAATGGCTTTACAACGTTTAAAAGATGCAGCTGAAAATGCTAAAAAAGAGCTTTCAAGCTCAACTGAAACTGAGATTAACTTACCGTTTATCACTATGACGCAAGCAGGTCCTCAACACTTGGTTATCAAACTTACTCGTGCGAAGTTTGAGAGCATGATTGAGACATTGGTTGAAGAGACTATTTCACATATCAAAACGGCTATGAAAGAGTCAGGTTTAGATAACAACGCTATCAAAGAGATTATCATGGTCGGTGGTTCAATCCGTGTTCCACTTGCTCAAAAGATGGTTTCAGACTACTTTGGCGGCAAAACTCTAAACAAAAGCGTAAACCCTGACGAAGTAGTTGCAGCAGGTGCGGCGATTCAAGGTGGAGTTTTAAGAGGAGATGTTAAAGACGTTCTTCTTCTAGACGTTACTCCGCTTTCCCTTGGAATCGAAACTTTAGGCGGCGTTGCTACTAAAATCATTGAAAAAGGAACTACGATTCCTGTTAAAAAATCTCAAATCTTCTCAACTGCTGAAGACAACCAACCTGCAGTTAGCATCTCGGTTGTTCAAGGAGAGAGAGAGTTTGCAAGAGATAACAAATCTTTAGGTCTGTTTGAACTCGGCAACATTGCAGCGGCTCCAAGAGGCGTACCTCAGATCGAAGTTACATTTGACATCGATGCAAACGGAATCTTAACTGTTAGCTCAACAGACAAAGGTACAGGCAAATCTCAATCGATCACGATTAGCGGAAGCTCTGGACTAAGTGAAGAAGAGATTAACAAAATGGTTAAAGATGCGGAGCTTCACAAAGCTGAAGACTCAAAAAGAAGAGAATTGGTAGATCTTAAAAATCAAGCTGATGCGCTTATTGCACAGACTGAGAAGTCTTTAGGTGAGATCGGAGATAAAATCAGTGCTGATGAGAAAGTAAAAATTGAGTCTGCTATAACGGAACTTAAAGATACACTAAAAGATACAAACTCGACAAAAGAGCAAATCGAAGCAAAAGTGAAGACTTTAACTGAAGCAAGCCACAAAATGGCTGAGCAAATGTACAAAAAAGATGACGGTGCAGCACAAGCTGATACGTCAAAGAAGAAAAAAGATGACGATGTCATCGATGCTGAAATAGAGTAAAAAAGACCTGCTCCCGCATTTTCATGCGGGAGTTTTTCTAAAAAAACGCATCAAACTTCTTAAGATAAATTATTAACTGCTTTTTAATATTTTTAAATGTAAAATCCCCTATTTTAAACCTTAAAAGGAACCACGTGTTTTATAAATATACCTTTTTTCCTCTTCTTGTATCTCTCTTCTTTTTTGGATGCAGTGCTTCAAATCAGAATGCGCTTGGCAATAAATCTACGCAAAAAAGCAGTTATGTAAGTCAAAGCGGATATTACTATGCTTTGGTTGAAAAAAATAACAATATTTGGAAAGTGCTTGACATTCAAGTCACTCCGATACAAATGCGACAAAAAACAAATCAAGAAATTCTTAAAATAAACGAATCTTACACTCAAGTAGAACCCAATTTTGATATTAACAAATCAAATATTTACGAGTGTAACGGTAAAAAAGGTGCTAGAGAGTACACCGCATGTAGCAGTAACCTAACAGATACGCTCAGTGCAAAAAATATCTCTGAGCTAGTTACAAGCTCTAAAAAAGAGAAGTATGTCGATGAAGATCTTATTAAAGAAGTTATCAAGCAGACAAACCTTTTTTATGCGATTGAGAACAAAAAATTCGCTCTTGAGCATGAAGAGTGCGATCGCCTCTTCTTAAGCGCTAAAACAGCCGATGAGTTTGATGCTTTTATAGAAAAATATGCTTCTTACAAATATGCTTCTACGCTTATTCCTATTGCTGAGAGAAACCGAGACAATCTAAAAATGCAGGAACAAAGAAGAAGAGAAGAAGAGCAAAAATACGCAAAAGTGTATGAGCAAAAAGTGCTAAAGAGTGAAAAACAGCTCGAACGTGAGAATGAAGCTTTGGCAGATATAGAAGAAAAAGCTATAAGAAACTTCCAAAACACTATTGCGAATTTTAGAAAAACTCTGAAAAAAGGTGTTGAAACAAACTGCGGTCCGATTCTTGATATAAAAAATTCATCTATAAAAGTCTATTTTCCGGTAAAAAATGTCGGAAACGAACATTGGATAGATACAAATAAAATATTTCCAAAAACTCACGGCTGCCGTTTTGTCAACGGCAACTATGTCGCACCGGCTACTTTTTAAAGAGTAGCCATATTATTAGAGTTTTAATAAAAAAGTGTAAACAATAGTTACTTTTTATTGAAACTCTTGCAATAACACCAAAAATATATCTCCGTTTTATACATTATTAGAATACAATCAAAAAAAGTAGAAGTAATCTAATGAATGAAAAATATCTTCTCCGCTTTATAACATTCGCTCCGATAGTATTTATTCCAAGCATAGTTTTTGCCATCTTTTTCATCAATATTTCACACACACAATATATTTTCAACAACAGTTCTAAAAATCTTCAAGAGGAGTTGATGCTTAAAGAAAAAAATATTACCGCTTCTAAAGTAAAAATGGCTATCTCTCTTATAAACTACGAACACTCGACCATAGACGAGAGATTGCATATAAAAGTTAAAGACAGAGTAGAAAAAGCTTTTTCTATCGGCTCAAATATTTACAAACAAAATAGAGATAAAAAGAGCGATACAGAGATCAAAAAAATGATTTTAGACGCGCTTCGCCCGTTGCTTTGGAATGACGGAGAGAGTTTTATATTTATACTCGATAAAGAGGGAAATTTCGTCCTCTCTCCTAAGTATCTTAGACATATGGAAGGCAAAAATATAATCGACTTTAAAGATGCAACCGGCAAATTGGTTATACGAGAAGAGATTAGAATCGTAAAAGAAGAAGGTGAGGGATTTTTATGGGACACCTTTACAAGAGCCAATAGAGATATAAACACACAGTACAAACAGCTGGCGTTTGTAAAAGATTTTGAGCACTTTAACTGGTATATGGGTTCTGCGGAATATCTTGATACTACGACTCATGAGATCGAAAAAAGCACACTTACCATACTTCGCAACATAAACAAAAATAGCCAAGATTACTTTTTTATCTACGATATGGACGGAAATATCATTTTGCACTCTTACAACCCTGAACTTGAAGGAAAAAACTTTTTTACCTCATCAGATAAAGTCCATCACTCCGTAGTTGAGCAGTTTATAAAAAATGCCAAAGAGGGTTCTAGCAATTTTGTATCTTATTCATGGGAAAATCCAAAAAATGGAAAATTTGAGACAAAACTCTCTTACGTCGAGAAAATTCCTGATACCAATTGGGTAGTAGGAAGCGGTTTTTATACAAAAGAGATAGAAAAGATTGCAGAGTCTCAAATAGCAGAATTACAAAAGATAAATGAAGCTAAGCTGATAACCATAAAATTTTACTCAATTATATTTACAATAATATCAATTGTAGTCTCAATATTTATCTCCAGAAAACTAAAAGAGAATTTTGACTGGTTCAAAAAAAATCTAGAGTTAAAATCAAATCAGCTCCAAGAGCTAAACAGTGAGCTTGAAGAGAAGATAGAGCAGAGAACGCATGAGCTTAAAGAGGCGTATGAGAGAATGCATCTCATCGCAAATACGGACTCTTTGACTCAGATCCACAACCGATACTCATTTTTAAATGCGTTTAACAGTGAACTGGAAAAATATAAAATTTCAAAAATCGAGTTTTCTTTAATAATGCTGGACATAGATCACTTTAAAAATATAAACGATACTTTCGGACATGATATAGGCGATTATGCTATTGTCGAGATGACTAAGATAGTCAAAGAGTGTCTAAGGAATAGTGACATATTTGGAAGAGTAGGCGGAGAGGAGTTTATGATACTTCTGCCGTATACTTCGCTTGAATCTGCCAAAGATATTGCGCAAAGGATTAGAAAAGAGATAGATGAACATCGGTTCAAATCCATTAATAATATGAGCGTCAGCTTGGGTGTTGTTGAGTATAAAGAGGGTGAAAGCGGAAATGAAATGTTAAAAAGGGTCGATATTGCTCTGTATGAAGCAAAAACACAGGGTAGGAATATGGTTTTTGTGCTAGAATCTTAAGCTTTTTAAAATAGTAGGTTTCATTATGCGACAACAAAAAGATTTTATTTTATATTTCACGCTATTTGTTACTTTAGTGCTTCCTATATGTATGGCTTTGTATATGCAAAATTTTGCTGCATGGAAGTATGAATCTATGCCTCTGCACTCGTTTTTAGAGGCTTCAGGAGCGGTTATTGCGATTATGCTCTCTCTTATTATCTTTATTATCCATCAAGAAAAGCTTGAATTTAATTATCAGCATTATGCATCATTCGGACTTATCAGCATGGGTATTTTTGATGCTTTTCATTCTACGGTCGGCATAGGAGATACTTTTGTATGGCTGCATGCATTAGCCGTTTTTTTCGGCGGTATTTTTTTTAATCTTGTCTGGCTATCAGAATATAGCATATCAAGAAAAAAATATTTTATTTTTCCTATTGCTCTATTTTTCATTTCTGTTTTTATCGCTGTCATATCAATTTTATATCCGCAAATTCTGCCTCAAATGCTTACTAAAGATGGAGAGTTTACAAATATAGCAAA
>Ga0208246_1000578_pt1 | contig 27918 bp, 27 predicted proteins | sample RifOxyD2_FD_184039 | JGI IMG/M metagenome (GOLD analysis project Ga0208246, IMG submission 184039) | Soil microbial communities from Rifle, Colorado - Rifle Oxygen_injection D2 (SPAdes) | ecosystem: Environmental > Terrestrial > Deep subsurface > Rock core/Sediment | place: Rifle, Colorado... | reverse complement strand
CCCGCCGACCCGGCGCGGGCATGGCCGTGCCCAAAAACGCCGGGTCCGCGCCAGAGGCCCCAAAACCCCCGGTCATCCTTCCCTTTAGGAAAATTCAAAAGACAATGGTTTTTGTGGCTCGATTTAGCCCCAAAAAGGGCCTTGGTGAGCATAACAAAAGAGCTAAAGGAAACGGGCGGTTGCGCAGGCTCCTTTTAATTTAACGGCATTTTAAAGGGGGATGTTGCTCAGCCGATTTTATCCCTAACCTGTCAAGCTCGTGGTGGCGACATCAACAAGCGCATCCGTCAAAGGCTGGGGCTCTAGCCGATGCCGCCGGACGAGACCTGGGAGACTACCAGACCCGGCAAGGCTCAAGATGGGGGATCAACCGCCGCCCCAATTGTAGATGGGGATGGAAAAAGGCAAATACGGGCAGGTTGCAAAGAGGTTGCAACCTGCCGCTGAAAGCTTGCAACCTGGTTGCAAGCTGATGGATTGGGCATTTGTGAGGGAAACAGCAAAGGCCTGTCTGGGGTGTTTGCAGGCAGTTTGCAAGCAAACTGCAAACTTCAAAACCCAGGTTGCAACCAAATTGCAGCCTGTTTGCAGGATCATCGACCCTCCCAATTTGGGCGGTCTGGACTTTCAACCTGGCCTTAACGTTAGGGTGATGCAGAAAGAGCAGTCCACTTCGCTTGCAAAGGTGCTGCGAATGGCTTTCCTTTGGTGGACTAAAAACCATTGCTAAATTCTCAGTTAGGCCAAGCCAACCCCCAAAACGCTTTTATCGATTCAAACCCCTATGATGGGGAGGGCGAGGGCTTGCCCTCTCCCTGGTGTTTAAACTGCTACTATGGTTGTTTTTCCCGAACGGGCAAATCTCAATTGCCCAAACGGGAAAATGGCATTTGCCCCTTTGGGCGAATCGCCAAAATGCCCAACCGACCTGGGGAGGTTTGGGCGGTACCGCGAAAAACAAGTTCCCTTGCATTCGGCTCCCTTGTGCGTCTTAAGCAGCTCAAAACAGGCTTACAGTCCTTAAAATACTCCAAGGTGGGCAATTTGCCTGGCTGGAGAATTGGTGTGTTCTGGGCCTGTCTAGGCCAGAAATTGAGGGCAGGGTTTTGGGCCACCTCAACAAACTGGGGTGAACAATGCTCCTTCCTTAGCTTTTATGGCCTTTGCGGTCTCGCTCATTAAAGCGTTCCAAGTCCGAAAAAAAAGTGACACCGCCTCAGCGCCCTTTGGGCGCTGCCATACGGCGGCATTCTTTTTTTTCTGCCTTGTCGGCGCACCACCCCGAAAAACGAAGACGTTTTTGGGGATGCGGTTGCGCCTAACGCTTTATGACTCCCCCGCTACAGGCAGTGCGCGCTTTGAAGCAAAAGCCGTTCCAGTTCTGCGCCGTGCGTCCGTGAGGCTCTACTAGTCTTTCCTTCCCCACTCAGTGCATCGTCCGCAAGTTCCGTCTTCCCTCCATCAATCCCGTGTCGCCTTACTCCCCACGCGCAAAACTGTACGCCGCTTTGCGGCTCACGGCTTTGCAGTCAAGCGCTGGCACAAACGGCGGGCCTTCACGCCGCACGTTGGCGGCGATTTCCGGCCAGCGCCCCCAAAGCTGGGCGCTGAACCGCCGTGGACGAGCGCCTTCGGCGCAAGTTTCTTTATTTTTTCCGCTGGGCACGCGGGGTCTTTATGACCGCGGCCCAGGCGGAAAAAATACGGGGTTCCCGTCAACGATTTTATCAGGAGTCCAGCCCATGAACGCATACTACAAGCCTTTTTACACGGTCCAAGTGCTAAGCCCTATCTCGCCGCTCGCTGGCGGCGAACTGGACCAACAGCAAGCCCAAGAACTGCGCTTTTTGCAAACTCAGTTGTTCCAGCTGCAACGGCAACAGGGCAGCGAACTGGACCAGCTCCAAGCTTTAAAACGCTTTTTGAATCAACTTTAAGCGAAACGGGGAAAAAGCCCCGTCTGCCGGGTGTGGTGATCCGGCACTGACGAGCCAGCCAGCACAAACAATAAACAAACCAAGGTAACACCATGAGCAACAGCGAAAAGCATTTCTTCTCATCCATCGACAACAGCTTAGACATTACCGGGCTTTTGGGGGCTGACCCCGAAAGCAAAGAACTGGAAACCAAAAACGGCAAGGTTTTGGTGGTCGAAATCCGCCTAGCCGTTCCCCAGGCCAAAACCGAAGAACCCGCTTGGCTGAACATTGAAGCCTGGAACGGCAAAGCCAAATATCTGGCCACCTTGAAAAAAGGGGATCGGGTGCGGATTAAAGGCTCCTTGGCCATGGATGCCTGGACCACGAAAGAAGGCGAAAAACGAAACAAAATCTATGTCCTGGCTGAGGAAGTAAGGAGCATCCCCAAATTCCAAGGAAGCCAAGCCTAACAGCGAAACGGGGCAAAAGCCCCGTCTGCCCGGTGTGGTTGCCGGGCACTGACGAGCAGCCAAAGGAAAAACATGAACGCAATGGAAAAACTACTTACCCTCATCCGCAAGCACCAGCTCACAGGGGCCGACCTAGTCGACCCTGAACGCCTTAGCAACCTGGACTTTGCCACCCTGGGCGCATTTATAGAATTGGCAGGCCAAAGCCAGCAAATTGCCATTTTCGAGCAATTGCAGCAGGTGGAGCAATCCGGCGGCGACATCTTCCCCGTTTTGCGCCTTTGTGCCTTGGGCTTAATCAAGGCTTGGGACGAAAGGCAAAAGCAAATCTCCAATTCACAAGCCAAAGATGCCGCCGAAATCGCACTTGCCAAGGTGCAGGGCAAAGCAATTCAGCCCCAAAAGATCGGTGAAGACTGTGGCGGTATCTTTGATGCCTGCCCGGTCCTTGATCTTGCCTTTGAGCCTGGACGCTTTTCAAATTCCACTCGCTTCAAGGTGCAAATCCGCAAGCATACCGCCATCCGCATATTTGGCACCTACGAGGGCAAGCCATTTGACCAGGCCTTTTTCCATGGTGAAAAGGCAGAATACGATTCTTATAACCTCAGCTATACGGCCCCAATCTGCGGAATCACGGAAAAGACTGTTTCCTTTCAGCTGGACAAGGGCGAAGGGTCCAAAACCAAACGCCTCAGCTTGATTGATTTCGCATGGAGAAACCACGATTTCGACCTTGGCGCAGTCATGGCCCGCAACGCTGAAACCCATCAACACATTTGACCCAAGCCCTAAAGCGAAACGGGGCAAAAGCCCCGTCTGCCCAGCGTGGTTGCCGGGCACTGAAGAGCAGCCAATAACCCAAACCAAAAACAAACCATGAACGCACCTACACAAACAATTATCGCCCTGAGCGAAGAACAAGCCGTTTTACTTTGCAACCTTTTGGGCGAAGAAGCCCGCCTTGAAGAGGATGCAGCAGGCCAAAACGCCAAATTCCAATTTCTGCAAGAGACGCGCAAAGCCCTTTGCCTGGGCTTTGGCTGGGAGTTCGAATTCTAAACAAGCGAAACGGGGCAAAAGCCCCGTCTGCCGGGTGTGGTGATCCGGCACTGACGAGCAGCCAAAAAATCAAAGTGAGGAAGCCATGTATCAGCCAATTCTTTTCAAAGTTAGCCAAATGGCCTTGTACGAAATCCTGGAAAAAGCCGCTGACCGCATCCGGTTAGCCGTGATCTTTGCCGCCAAAGGCGACAAGGAAACAGCCCAAAGGGCACTTATGGCCGGGCATCATCACCTGGACGGCTACGCCGTCCAGCTTCGCGCCCAGCTTGCCACCCATTGGCGCAATCTGCGCTTTGATGCCCGCTACTTGGCCATTGATGAGGAACCCTCCCGCTACCGGGTAGAGATCACCAGCGCCAAGGGCAAACGGGTTTACATCCTTGATGCCGCCAGCCGTTACCAGCTGGAGCGCCAAGTTTACAAACTCGCCAAGGCCCAAGCCGGGCAAGCCCGCCTTGTGGCCACCTGGCAACCCAAAACCCAAATTCAAACCGCAGCCTAAAAAACCAATCCAAGGTAAACCATGAACGCAATCAACAATCAAACCGACAAAATCCAAACCATCCAGGCAGAGGCAACCGCTTTAATCGTAGAGCAACTGCAAGAATTTGAAACGACTGGCCAAGCCCCGGCTTGGCTGCAACCCTGGGATGAAAACGGCGGCCTTGCTTGGCCCTGCAACCTGGACGGAACCCCCTACAGCGGAATCAATGTCATTCAACTTCTGGCCATCCAAAAAAAACGCGGTTATCCACGTTCCACCTGGGGCACCTATAAAGCCTATCAAGATAAAGGCGGCCAGGTTCTTAAGGGCGAGAAATCCGGTTCCATCTTCTTTTACAAGTCCTTGGTCAAAGAGGCCAAGGATGAAAACGGCAACCCTGTGCCCGCGCCCTTAGATGATGCAGGCCAGCCCCTGGACAGTCTGCAAAGGCAAATCCGCATCTTAAAATTCTACAGCGTCTTTAATTTGGCTCAAACCGACTTGGAACAGGCTCCCGCGCCTGTTCCTTCCGAAAACTTTGCAGGCTTGGCCGCAGCAATCCGCGCCGCTGGTGTGGATGTACGCCATGGCACAGATAAGGCTTACCATGATCGGCAAGCGGATTTTATCCGCATGCCCAACCTTGAACAGTTTCACAGTGAAGCCGCATATTGGGCTTCTTTGGCCCATGAGTGCATCCACTGGACGGGCAGCCCTGCCCGCTTGGCCCGCGAAAAAGGCAAAGCCTTTGGCGATGAAGCCTACGCCATGGAAGAACTGGTTGCAGAATTGGGGGCAGTGATGCTGCTGGCGCAATTCGGCATTAAACCTCAGTTTCAAAGCACTGCCTATCTAGCCAGCTGGATCAAAGCCCTGCAAGCCGATCACCGCTTGATTTTTAGGGTGGCTGCCCAGGCGCAAAAAGCGGCCAGCTTCTTCACCCCTCATTAGCTAAGCAGCGCCCGGCTTGCCGGGCGTATTTTCGTTTGACGATATTAGCGCGTTGCGATAATATCTTTTAACAAAGGGATTCGATGATCAAGAGCTTTAAAGACAAACGAACGGAGCAAATTTTCAAGGGCATTGCCGTAAAAAAAATGGATATGACCTTACAGGCAAAGGCGCAAGCAAAGCTTTTCATCTTGGAAGCCGCCCAAGCCTTGACAGACTTGTATCAACCGCCAAGCAACAGGTTTGAAGCCTTGGGCGGAGATTTGAAAAACCACTACAGCATTCGGGTTAATGTCCAATGGCGCATTGTCTTTGCCTGGGATGCCGGAGCGGTTGAAGTAACCTTAATTGATTACCACTAGGGGGCAAAATGACCGGATTTATTGAAACCATTCCTACAGGCACCTTGTTGTTTGATGAATACATAGCTGGGGCTGGGCTAACCAAGTACCGGGTTGCCAAGGCAACCGGGATCAGCCCCGCAGCTTTGGGGCAAATATGCAGCAACAAGCGGGCCATTACGCCCATTGTGGACTTGCGCCTTTGCACCTTCTTTGGACTGACTCCTGGTTTTTTCTTACGTTTGCAAGTGCTTTACCAGACTGCCCAAATCACCCGCGAAATGGGGATGCAGGTTAAAAAGGAGGTATTCCCCTTAAAGCTCGCCTTGTAAGGCTGGCCTGTTCAATCCCAACCCAGAACATCCTACCCGGCTTCCTGGCCGGGTTGGTGATCCCCTGCAATAGCCCGGCAAGACCGGGCTTTTTTTTTAGATTGTTTTTCAAATTACGTTTGACGTTAATAACGCTATACGTTATTATTTTATATCAAAGGGAAATATGATTCAGAGCTTCAAGGACAAGGAAACTGCCAAAATCTTCAATGGGTTGTTGTCCAAACGTTTTGCTAATGACATTCAGAAAAAGGCTTTGGTGCGCTTGGATTGGATCGATAGGGCTAGAAACCTGGAAGACCTTAAAACGCCACCATCCAATCATCTTGAAGCCTTGCTTGGAGATTTGAAGGGTTTCTATTCCATCCGCGTGAACCAGCAGTTCCGTTTGATTTTCCGCTTTGAAGCCGGACAGGCCTTTGACGTTGCATTAACCGACTACCACTAGGGGGCAGCATGACTGAATTTATCGAACTTACCCACCCCGGCGAACAGCTGCGGGATATCATGGAAGAATTGAACCTGAGCGCCTACAGGCTCGCGCAACTTATCAGCGTCCCACAGTCCAGGGTGGACCAAATTATCAAAGGCAAACGCTCAATCACCCCGGATACTTCTATCCGGCTTGGAAAGCTGTTTGGGCAGAACCCCAGCTTTTGGCTGGATATCCAAAGCAGTTTTGACCTACGCAAACACCAAAGAGAGCTGGGCGACCTTCCAGAAATCAGGCCCCTTGAAAGCGCATAATCTTACTTGTCCGGCATCAAGCCGGGCAGATGATCCCCTGCAAAAGTCCAGTGCCCTGCACCAACCCCAGACCTTCCTACCCGGCTTCCTGGCCGGGCAGATGATCCCCTGCAAAATCCAAGTGCCCTGCATCAAACAAAGCCGATTTTTTTGCAACCCGCTTGCAAAAAATTGGGCCTAGCCCTGTGCAAAAAGATTCCACTTCCTTGCCTGCTGTTTTTGCGTTTGCTGATGATTTTTCCCCTAGCTCTTTCGGTTGCTCTGTCGGTTTCGCTCACCGGGTTTTGATGTCGTTTTGCTCGGGGGGACTTGGTACGCGCTTTGCGCGAATTGGTCAGAGATTTTGCAAGGGGGTAGTCCCTCCTGGTAAATAGAGATTTGGGCTCGTTTGGCAGCACACACCACGCAAGCTCTTCGAGCTTGCAGAACTGCACAAAACAAGGCCTATCTATCTGTTTAGATAATGCTTGACAAGTGATATACGCTGCTTTACCATCGCTTTACCGCCAATGTTTTTTGTTTTCTAACAAACTGGTTATTTAATCTATTTTTACGCTTTACCATGGATAATTCTAAAAAACGCATTGTCAATTTCAAATTGGACCCAATTGCACTGCATAAAATGGATCAACACTTGGCAGAAAAAGGATTTACCAACCGCTCTGAATACATCCTTGCTTTGGTGCAACGTGATATGTCCGATGAATCAGAATTGCCTCAAACTACCAATCGGCTTTTATTGGAATTGCATCATCAGATGATAGGGCTGGGTAATCAGTTTAATGATGCCTTCGGCTTGAATTTTAAGTCAGGGATGGCTCCCTCCAAATATGAAAAACTGAAGTTTGCCATTATGCATTTTGCTTCCTTTTCTATCCGCAAAAACAAACAAGATTATGACGAATTCAAATCGATTTGGATGGAATTGTTTAAATCCGATGAGCAGATATAGTTGACTAACCATAGTTTGTTTAATACTTTCTAGGTCCATAGTTTTTCGACCTTCAAACCCTGTTTTGGAGGTCTTCCATGTCCAATCTTTCAAACTCCTTTGCTTCATCCCATGAAGGGTTTGAGGTAAGCGTCCATCAGCTTAAAATGACCTTGAAGATGCATTTCATGCTCTTCCTGGTCTCTGCGTTGCTGTTTCTTACAGCATTCTATTTCTTTGTCCTTTCCGACTTGACCCTCTACCATTGGCATCTTGCCAAAAGCCTAGCTCTGTCCTGGATTGCCAGCCAATTGGGTCCAATTCTGGCCTATACCAAGTTTCGAGTAGAGATCGTCCGCCCTGGTTCGGGTAGGCTCGTTGAGACCGCTCTGGCTGATTTGCAGTACTACCCGCAATACATGTTCGCCCTGAAGAGCGAGCTATTTCGTTTTTGCACGGAGCATCGCTTTGGTTTTTATGCGAGCTTCGCAGCCTGGGCAGCCTGGCCGTTGATGGTCTATCGGTACTCGAAAAAAGCGAGGAAGCAGCGCGAAGACAAGTTCATCCGTGGAGCAAAGCTGATCAGCGAGAAGGAACTAGCTAAACAGACCAAAAAGCAAGGGGATTTGCCCTTTGGTAAGGTCAAGATGCCCAGGGAAAACGAGGTGCTGCACACCTTGATTGTTGGAGCGCCCGGCAGCGGTAAGACCGTGCTTTTAAGCGCATTATTGGAACGCATGATCGAGCGCGGGGAAAAAATCATCATCCACGACTTCAAGGGCGACTTCACAGAGCGCTTCTACAACCCTGAACGCGACCTGATCTTTAACCCCTGTGATCAGCGCGGCATAGCTTGGAACATCTTTGAAGAAATCAACCAAACAGGCCTGCTAGCGGCTGGCATGGACCTAGATTACATAGCTTCTGTGCTGTTTCCTGCAAACCCTGGCTCTGAAGCCATTTGGCATGAAGCGCCTAGATCGGTTTTTAAAACCATTCTACTGCGTTTGATCGAACAAGGTAAAACCACCAATGCCAATTTGGTCAAGGCGTTGGCTCTTTCAGAGGAAGATCTACAAGAGTTGATTGATAAGTCCAAACTGGATAAATCCGCTTTGCGTCATGTCATGGGTGGGCGCTTCACTCAGTCGATCCTGGCCATCCTGTCCGCCAATACCGGATTTTTTCAACTCATGTCGGATAAAGGAGATTCCTTTTCCATTGGGGACTGGTTGGAGCAAGGTTCTGGCTGCATCTTTTTGCTGAACAATAGTCTGACCAAAGAGGCCATCAGGCCTGCCCTGACGCTCTTTTTGGATATGACTTCAAGGAAGCTTCTGAGCTTTCCCGATGCCGCATACAGCAGGCCAAGGTCATGGCTACAAAAGATAATGCTTCAACACCCACCTGTGGTCAAAGAGCGGCGCATCTTCTTCCTATTAGACGAATTGGGCCAGTTGAACCGCTCTGCTAGTGTCAAAGATCTGACCACACAAGGGCGGTCTAAAGGGGCAGCAGTCTTCATGGGCATCCAAGACATTGGGCAGTTGGACCGAATCTACGGCAAGGAGGAAAAAGCCAGCATCGTCAACAGCTCCAATAACTGTGCTATTTTTAGCCTCAACGAGCCTGAAACAGCTAAGTACTTTGCCGACAAAATCGGGCGGCAAGAAGTCCTTGAGACCAATGACAGCAAAAGTATGGGGGCCGCATCAGTGAGGGATGGGGTTTCCATCTCCAGTGGTAGGCGGGAGCTATATGCGGTTCGGCCTGACGGTTTCCTCAATCTTCCCCGGCTGCAATGCTACCTTCAATTAAAAGACCATAATACGGCGTTGCTCCACCTAAACTTTAAAGATCGTCCTGCATTGCAACCCTCCTTTGTGCTTAACCCAGGGCCGGAATTCCGGCGGTCCTTTTTGGCTATGCCTGCCTTGAAGTCGAAAGATTTTACTCCCACTCAAAAACTGGAACCGGAGAAAATCCAGGACCTGGATTCCCCAGATTATCTTTCCTAGTCCAAAACCTAAGGATCATCATGAAAAAGCAAACCAATCCAAATCAAACGCCCAAAACCCGTACCCCAAAAACCGCCAAGACAACCGAAATAGGGAAACTGCAATTGAACCCGCTTGCCGAACAGGAACCTGCACCCGCCTTGGTCTCTGTGATGGAGGGCAAGATCAACGGAATTGCCTGCCAGGTTGTTGTAGCCAGGGAGCTTCATGCCTTTTTGGAGTCCAAACAGGATTACTCGAATTGGCTCCGAAGCCGGATTAAAAAATACGGCTTTGCTGAAAAGCAGGATTTTGAAGAGTTTTCGATAAAATTATCGAAAACCTCCAAAGGTGGTCGTCCGATTCGGGAATACCACCTTACCCTAGACATGGCCAAAGAGCTGTCCATGGTCGAGCGGACCGAGAAGGGCAGGGAAGCCAGGCGCTACTTTATCGACTGCGAGCGGAAGTTGATTGAGTCCACCCCTTTGCGGGGTAACCCCGCATCCAGGCCCACTGCTGTTTCCGATCCCAAGAAAGAAAGCGGGGAAGTCAGCTCCCTGCAACTCGTTCGGCGTATGCGCAATCGGCTGGTCTCTCTGCGTCAGCAGCAATCCTTTGTTACCAAGTCCCTGATCCGGGCTTTGCAAGAAGAATTCTACGGGCTGCGGTCCTTTGATGCACTGGGCGCAGAATTGATCTTTGACAGGCTAGACAAGGACCTTTCCCTAATCATTGAAGAACTGCCCCAGGATTCCTTGGATTCTTTGGATTCCATCCAAAATTTTCTTCCCGAATCCAACTAACCCTAACCTAAAGGACCAATCATGGCTAAAAGTAACTACCAACGGCGCGTTGAAGCCATTAAGAACATGCGCGTAAAATCCCTACTGCTGGAACAGCAGACCGATGCCGAGCTTTTGTTGGGCGAAGCCGTCCGGCAAGCTTGGCAGGCCGACTGGAAGGACTTTGACCTGGCCAAGCTCAAAAAGCTGGCAGACGAGCATTGCAAACCCTTGTGGGGCAAGTGACATGGCCACCCAAAACCACGGAGGCCGGGTAGCGGCTGCCGCAACCAAAGCCAGAGGGGGCGGCGGCAGGGCCGGGGCTGGGCCAGACTACCTCACCAAGGATGATGCATTGGCCGTGGCCATTTCCAACGGGACTGTGAACAGCGTTGAGGAGCTGCAAACCCGGCATTACTTTGACAAAGACCCAGGAGCAGCTCTGTTGGAGCCAGACCGGGCCGAAACAGGCAAGGTGGACCACGAGGTCCACTTTACTGCCAGGGGCAAAAGCTCCCCTGCCTGGGAAGAACTAGGCGACCGGAAGCCCAACAAGCCCCTGGGAGCCGCCATAGCCAAATCCCATTGGTATGGCAGAGGGGCTGAGAGGTTGGGGCTGGCCGGAACCATCAATACCCAAGACTACGTCAAGCTCTACAACGCCCTGGATACCGAGGGAAACCGCTTGATCCACAAGCTGGCTGCCCGTGCCGACCGCAGGCACACCTACGAACTCAGCTTTGCGCCGCCCAAATCCGTGTCCATTGCCGCCTTGCATGTGGGGGATCACCGCATCATCGAGGCGCACAACAAAGCGGTGCATGTGGCCTTGGACTACATCGAGAAGCATCTCTCCTTCTACCGCAAAACCTTTAAAGACCAAACCAAAACCCTGCAATCAGACAATCTAGTGGTGGCGGTGTACAACCACACCAGTAGCCGGGACAACGACCCCCAACTGCATTCGCATTGCGCGGTGATGAACATGACTCACTGCGGGGAACCTGTCTGGCGCTCCCTGGTTAACGATGCCATGTACCAGTCCCAAACCTTTTTGCAGGAAACCTACCGCTCTGAAATCGCCAAGGAGCTGGTCAAGCTGGGCTACTCCATCCAGGTGGAGGACAACGGGCTTTGGGAGCTGAGGGGCATTCCTCAAGCTGCCTTGGACCGTTTTTCCAAACGAGGCAAGGCCATTGGCGGGGTGCTGCACGAATTGCGCAAGATCATGCCCGATGCCTCCAAGGCCCAACTGGGCAATGCCGCCAACCACCTCACCCGCGCGGGCAAGGATTACAACATGACCTCTGAGGAGTTGCTCAGCTTGTGGGAAGAGCAGTTTCCTAGGCTGGAGCTAAAACAAGCATTGGCGCAGGCAGGCCCCACGATGGTACCCGACCTGCCCAATCCTGGCGAGTTGCTGCATCTGGTGGCCAAGCATATCACCGAAACCCAAACCAATTTTAGCAGGGAGCTGCTCTTTGGTGGCACACTGAAGCTGGCGCAGGGGCAATATTCCCTGGCCGACCTGTTGCCTGCCTTTGAGCAGTTGGTGAAGGACGGCGTGATTCTGGACTTTTCCAAACCCGGTGAAAAGCCGGACTTCAAAGGCAAATACCTCACCACCCAAGAGATGTTGGAAAAAGAGCGGGAAGTACTGAACCGCTTCGAGGCAGGCCGGGGGCAGGCGGAAGAGCTGCTGCCCAAGCCGGACCTGGAAGATCACCTGGCCAAGGGGAAGTTTGAGCATCGGTTGAACGAGGATCAGAAATCCGCTGTGCGCCTGATCCTGGGTTCCCAAGACCGCTACACCCTGATCCAGGGGGATGCAGGCACGGGCAAGACCACAGCGGTCAAGGCTGCCCGCGATATTTTGAAAAAGGAAGCGGGCTGGTTTGGCAGTTCCAAGGCAAACTTGGTGGGTTTGGGCTTCACCGGGCGCAGCGTCTCTGAATTGCAAAAGTCGGGCGGCATCGATGCCTATACCATCGACCGCTTCTTGCACATGGACCGCAAGGACCTCCCGCAAAACCCCTTGTTTCTAATTGATGAGAGTTCCATGGTCAGCAGTGGGCATTTCTTTGCCCTTACCGAGCGGATTGACGAGTTGCAGGCCAGGGCTGTGTTTGTGGGTGACGGCAAACAGTTGCAATCCATTGGCGCGGGCAGGCTCTTCCGCGACCTACAAGAACGCTCCCAGGTGCAGAAGACCGAGGTCAACCAGCTGGTGCGCCAGCGCACCGAGCATTTGCGTGAGGTTGTCACCGAGATCAAATCCTTCATGGATGGCCGCGACCAAGCAGGCATCCAAAAAGCCCTGGCAGGCCTGACAGCCCAAGGCCATTTGGTTCAGATCGAAAAACTGGAACTAGCCGAACGCCCCCAGAACTGGCGCGAAGCCAGGGTGGCGGAAAATGCCAACCTCTACACCCGGGTCGTTTCCGATTACCTAGCTTCCCGGGACGCGGGCAAATCCTGCATGGTCGTCACCCCCGAAAACGCTGACCGCGCCGCCATTAACGACGGCATTCGCGCTGCCCTAGTCGAACGCGGTGAGGTCAAAGGCCCCGGCACCAAGCTAGAGGTCTGTTTTCCGACCAGCTTCACGGGCTTTAAGCGGTTCGATGCCGAAAACTACCATATCGGGGATGCGGTGTTTTTTCGCAAGAGTGCTGGGGAGCACAAGGCCGGGGAAAGCGCCTACGTCACGGGCTTCGACCTGGACCGCCGCGAAATCCTGATCAGCAAAGAGCGCCCTGAAATGGACCCGCACCTGGACCCATCCGCTAGGCGGGCTGGGGTAGGGGTGCCCCTATCCCTCACTCATCACGCTGGGGACATCAGTCTCTCGCGCAGTGTGGATAAGGATTTTGCCGTAGGTGACGAGATCGTTTTTTTGAAAAATGACAAAAAGCTGGGGCTGGACAACGGCTGCGTTGGGGTCATCAAAGAGGTGGACCAGGTTGGCATCAAAGTCCGAACCCCTGAAGGCAAGGAGATTGGCTTCCAGCACGAGCAATACAACTATTTTGATCACGGATACGCCTTTACGGCCTTCAAAAGCCAGGGGGCCACCTGCGACCAGGTGTTGTATGTCAATACCGACCTGAAAGGCCCCAGTTCCAACAGCGAGACCTTTTACACCGCTGTTACCCGCGCCCGTGATGAGGCGGTGTTGTATTCCAATAGCTCTGAGCTGGTGGACATCGCCAAGGCCTTTGAAACCCGGCAAGAAAAGACCTCAACCTTTGAGTTCGAGCAGGGGGCAGGTGCCAAGCAAGGCGGTCTTGGTTTGGGGAAAGAGACGCAAAAAGATTGGGGCCTGGACGAATCCAAAAACGAAGGGAACCGTCGAAATTTGGATAATGGAAGAAATGAAGGCAGAGACCAGAATCAGGATGGGAGACGGCATGAAGGCAACGAACGCAATCTGGACCGGGACTTTGATTCATTCCGGGATTTGGACCCCCTTAACCATGACCGCTTCCTGGACCCAGTCCGCGAGCAACAGCGCCGCGACCAGCTTCAACACGAGCCTTTATTAGGGCCGGAACAGGATCAGGGAATGGGGATGGATGAACCGGGTTGGGAGCATGGGTTTGACTTTGGGCCAATATAGTCAAAACATATAATGCCGCACCGAATGAGGTGGTATAAAGAATCTTGTGTGAAATCGATTTGAACGATCTTCGGTAGAAAAAAGGGTGTTTCCACCTAAGTGAGGCGTCTACTTTTTTTGAAAACGGTATCCGCTGTTTCTGAACGATACTTGTCAGGAAAGAAGTACTCTAGCCAAGCTTGCAGAATTTCCCACATCTCGGCTGCTGAATATGGTAATGGCTCACTTCCGGTCACTTTTTCTATGAGTGCAATAGCGTCTCTAGTCGGCAGTCCAGATTGAGCTGCGGCATCCACCAATTGGACTATTGGCATCCCCAAAAGCACAGCTGTCAAATAGTTCTTAAAGTGGGATTGGCTTAGGCCTGGAGTGATTTCCAATGCTGCCAAGTCATCACAAGCAGCAAGAAACGCGTTTTCAACTATTCGGCGACGTGCATTAGTTGAGTCGAAGTACACATCCCACAATTTTTCAGGTGCTCGACACTTTGGCAACCAGACAGTCGGGACACTGGGCGCCTCTCTGTTGTCGAATGATACAGCGCTGCTCATATTTGTCTTTATTTCCAATACGTTCCGTGCTGTAGTATCGTAATATTCTTGATCCACCAGGATCGCTGTTGAAAGCAATCGTGACTCGAACTCCGCTAGAACATCAGCCGCTTCTGTGGGTGAAATCAAAATTTCAAGGTTCGGCGGTGTTTTCCATCCAAGGGCCTTCCCTGTTAGATTTGCAGAGCCCACAAGCGTTACGTCGTCAAACCGAAATAGTTTTGCGTGCAGTAAAGGGTGTACCAATAATTTGGAGTTAGCCCTATCAACCAAGACATTAAAAATCTCAAGATCGCAAACCCCTTGAGCAATTTCCATTGGGATCCACCTTGAAACCACAGTTATAGGCGTCTCTAGTGGCATCTCGTCCAAGACTTTTTGCAGAACATAGGCCTTGATAAAGGGCGCAATGAGCAGAACCTCCCGGCGTGCTTCTCGGGCAGCCTTCAATAACATGTCTCCAAGAACCATCCTGTGTTCACTCCTGATCGTCATTGAGGAAGTCGTTGGCCATGCGCCCCCAATCGTTCCTCATTCGCTTTAGCTTTTCCCGATTTGGCATGTCTTCAATCTCCTGTCTAGCCCAAGCTGCAAACAGCATTTTCATGGTCTCAGAGGCAATGTGGATACGCTCAATTAGATCTTTATCAGTTGAGTCGGTAGTTGCACCATCAAGCGTTTTTGATAAGCGTTCGTAAGCGGGATGAGAGCGATTGAACGCTATTTGCGTAATTCCAGGCTGCTGTTCCACAGAAAAGAATGCTTCCATTTCGCTGGCCATCTCTACAAAGATCACCTTGCGATTACGCTGCTTGGCAACCTCAGCGATTTCCCTAGCTGTTGTATCTGGGTAATTCTTGTTGTTGATGAGATCCTTGACCAGAACTCCTGCAGCTGCGTCATCGAATTCTACCGTATCGGCTGGCACAGTATGGCCTGTTGCCGCCCGTTCCTTAAACTTGGTGGAAGCCCTGTCTTCAACTGTCGGTTCTTCGTATCGCGTTCGACTTGGCGATCGACTTCCTTTAGTCTGATCCTTTAGCTTTTCTCTGATCTGTTTCTGCGTTGTTTGGATGTATTCGATGATTCCTATTAAAGCCACTCTGGGGTCACCTTCTTCCGACAAACGTCGCTTGAAGTCGAGCAAGCTCTCCCCAGGTTCAGCTTCAGACTTCCAATCAAAGTTGACCATATTCGAAAATGTTGTGGCTGCCTGTTTGTTGTTTGTCACGCCAAAGACTTCGTCGAGAGAAGATGGAAACTCAACCTCAATTCCCCACCATCGCTCAGTCGGATCGTATCCAATTGCCCAGGCAGGATCTAATCCGAGTTCCCGGCCTTCGCGGACTATCGAAACTCCGATGTTCATGGCAGCATGCTTTCCGTAGGGTTTTGCACCCCGGTCGGTTCCATCTTGCGGTACTGTTGCTTGAACTGCCCATGCGGCTCTTACAGTCACAACATGTGTTTTTTCTTGATATTTTATTGGGAATTCCTGGTCCGTCTCTCCATACCGTTGGAACATTGGCGTTTTGTTAAATGGGACAGGGGTTGAAGACGGGGTTAATAGGTACATCGGATCATTCACTTTAGCGTCGCGCTCAACTATTTCATCACCGAATGCGACCAACCGAATTTTTAAATCCCCTTGGCTTAGAAATTTGCGATACATTCTGCCAACTAGGACTTCTGTATGATCAAGAGTAGTTCGAGCTGTTTTCCAGGTCAGTCGTTCTTCATCAAACTTGCTCCAAACCACTAAAGTACCAGTAGTGCCGAAACAACGCCCTCTTTCTCTCCATTCATTAGGAACAGCTTGAATTTTTGCAGGGGGTACAATTTTCATGTGCCCTTTCTCTATCTCCTCAACGTCAAGGTAGCAATGAAGCGCATTGTCCGGACCACTTTGCCATGTCCAAACGTCGATTCTTTTTCCTTGTGAGATCGACGAATTGGGAAGTCCCATTCCAAAGCGACCAATACCCGCCCGATCAGACAAATGCGTTCCGTTACCGAACTGTAAAGCAAGGCGTAGGATTTCATCCGACATGCCCGAACCATCGTCTAGTACACCAATTTCGCGAATGCGGCGAGTCCGGTTGGAGTTAAGAATCACGGACTCCTGAACGCAGAGCACTTCAATGTTGTGAGCTCCAGCCTGAACCGAGTTGTCGATTAACTCCGCCAGAGCAAAGGCAGTGTTTCGGTACCCACTATCCCGCATTGCTCGAATGGCGAGATGCACTGGAATGATATGGCTTTCTTCGTTGTTGTTCATATCTTTTTGCTCAAGGTTCATTCCAGATATCCTCCCAGTTCATAAAGGCTTGCGCTATGTTGCCAAATCCAGGCAGTTGTGGATCTACGACCGTCACTATTTCCGCTTCTAAGTTGCCTCCCGCGCGTGGTCCCCTAATTGCTCTGCCCACCATTTGGCTGAAAAGAACTAGGGAGCGAGTGGGGCGCGCGATAACGGCGGCGCTTGTTTTCGGTGCATCAAACCCTGTGGTTAGCACTCCATAGTTACAGACTACAATAGGGTTAGTACTTGAACTTTTATATTTAGTAAGAATTCTTTCCCTTGATAACCTATCAGTAAAGGCCGTCACTGCGGAGGATTCGGTCCCCCGAAGTTGCAGGATTGAAGACAATAGGTGAGCGTGACTCACTGTAGAAGCAAAAACAATGACTCGGGAATGACGTTTACAAAGATCCTCTATTGTTGAAATAATGCGGACACTTCTGAGTTCGCTTGATGCGAGCCGCTCTAAAACCGACTCCGGAATCTCATGCTGCTTTTTAATAGCATCTAAGTCCTCTTGGTTCAACTCAAAACCAGGCTCCACGTTGAGTGTTCGGAAGGTTGGATGAGCAAGGTACCCTTCCTCAATCAAAAAATGTACAGGGTTTTTATCCCCTGGCCCCCTCAGAATAACTTTATGATAGTCAAAGAAACGCGATACGGCTTCGTCTGCTTCCAGGTCGGCCCACGTTCTGCCAGGTGTAGCTGATAGTCCAAGGAGACCATTTCCGGGTTTTTTTTCATACAGGCAGGACGCCAAAGCACTGTAGGTTGGAGCTACAGCCTGATGTGCCTCATCAATGACCGTCAGGACAGCCCTATCTCCGAGCCGAAGAATCATATTTCCATTTTTCTTCGACAAAGCATTGAGCTTCCCGAATCCCGCTACAAAGAATCCTTCAAGCGCAGTTTCGACATCTGGTTCGTGCTTACCCCAATACCGAAAGACTCGCGTATTGAATGCCCCCAAAGAGGACCACGCCTTCTCGAATTCCGCTGCAGCCTGCTCTAACAATTCAGCGCTCTGCGCTAGCCAAATAACTAGCCGACCCGGATTCTGCTGCAGAACCTCGGTCACAATGTGCATAGCCGTCCGGGTCTTGCCCGCACCTGTGGGCATGTGAACTAGGACCTTGTATGGGGGTTCGCGTAATTTGGCAAGCGCCTCGTTTGCTACCATTCGCTGGTGGGGAAAAAGGCCGTAATTTGGATGGATTTCGGTCACATCGTCTTCAGCGTCTCCTGGTGCCCGCTCAGGAATTACTACTCCAAAAAACTTTCGAAGGGTAGGCTCCCATTCCGCTTTTGAGGCTCTCGAAAAGATTTGGTTATATAGGGAATTGTCCTTAACCCTTATCTCCAAGTTATCAGCAAGCTCCCTGGCTTTTGCCAAGGGCAACAAATCGATCAATTGCCGACGATATCGGGTGTTCCGCAGCATCTCCAGAGGTTCTGCAGAATTGAAAGCGAGTTCAACGAGATTTTCTCGATTGAGGAGTTCGGGGTTTAAAGCAGAAAGCACATTGACTGTCTGAGTTCCAATGAACTCCTTCAGTTTAAATTCAGGGGCCTCATGCAGTACTGATTTAATCGATATGCCGGGAGCCCTAGTCAATTCTCTCCTTTTAACCTACTTGTGACATGCTATACATGATTTAGTTAAACCGTATAGGTCATCCATGTCAATAGGATCCGTATTCGGCCGAAGGGGATTTGGTTGGAGTCGTGCCTGCATGCGTAACAGTCTCGTCTCATGTTCAGCCTCAATAGTAGCAATTCGCTCTGGTCGGGCTAGGTCTTCCAAGGATTCCCCTTGGCTCCATGTAAATGGGGAACCACTATCTTCAGCTGTTTTCTCATATCGTTTCGCTTCTTCAAAAGCTTGCGGGTGCCTTGCTAACAGCCGAACCCATTCGATCTTTCTCTGGTAAAAGCAAAACGTACATCCAGAGCGCGAGCGCCAACTGTAGTAGTTAGGTAGTCCGATTCCTGCTGCATCGAGTAGTTCATGAACTCCCACTTTATCCACACCAGCCTCTTTAAGAGGAAAACAAATTGATAAATTTGGATGTTTCGATGTGTAACCTTCTCGATATTGCTCATCTGCTCGAATTGCAACATAACTAATTACCACGTTTCCGGCATCAAGTGTGGGTTTCAGCCATTGCTCAAATGGGCGAATCTTCAGTTGCTTAGTACACCATCTTGTCTGTGGGGACGGCAGAAAATTGTTATATTGCTTTAGCCAAAAATCGAAGTCTCTTTCCGGATTTAACCTTAAAATCGATTTTCCGAGGAAGCCTTCCAATAACCCTAGGAACTCATATACCTCAGGTAGCTCCTTTCCTGTGTCGGTAAAGAAGTAGTCGATATCGAGGTCAGGGTAGTGCTGCCGCATAAAGACCGCTAGCGCAGCACTGTCTTTTCCCCCTGACAATCCAAGCACATGCTTCTCGTTAGTTTGCATGGCAGTTAAGACTCCAACGTTTCGCTTATAGTTTCCGGTGTTCTATTATTTCCTTCTGTCAGAAAGCGTGCACTCAGTTCGGCTAACGCAGCAAGTATTATGTTGCGTCCATGTTGGTTCGACTTCACTAAGGCATACTCTATTTGAGTTATAACATTCACAATTGCGCTACGGTCTGTGTCTTTAACTGTGAATTCTCCAGCTACAGGCGTTGGACGACCATTCATGCCAACGACTACTGCCATGGCTTGACGCTTGTCTGAGCGACCCTTTATGCGTGCATATGCTTCTGCTCGAATGAATCGCTGAGCCATGTCCGCTATCTCAATGGATGCCCTATCAAGATCTGCATCGACCCAATCTCGAGGTGGTTTGCTGCTCGCTAAACTAGCGATTCCCTCTATGTCTTCTTCGTTCCCATTAAATCCCTTAAGACGAACTATAAAGGCATCTAGCCGGAACTCACCTGTCAGTTGGTGTATGTTTTCAGCCCTGCATCGCAATTCTGCAAGTGAATGAGGAGCTGCATTCGTAACCTGCAGTTCTGTTAGCATCATACGCTGGAGACGCGCTAACATTTCTGGGTATGCTTGTGTTAGTTCCTCCAAACCTGCACTAACGAGTGAAACAACTTCTTTGGGAAGTAACTTTTGCGAAACATCGGACTGCCCACTCAGTTTAAGTATGTCATCAAAAAGAAACTTATTCGGATCAGAAGCTTGCTTAAATAAATCCCTGACCTTTATTGCGATTGTTGATAGTCGAGAAGTTCGCTTCACCCAGTGTTTAAGATCAAAATAAATCGAAATCAAGCCACGTGCAACATCGACCGAAGTTAGATGCACAAGTTGATTTTCTTTATCCAACCTCCGCACTACCTCAGCTAAGCTTGATAGAATCTCTCTCGACACATCAGTGAACTCCATCCATCGAACCTGAATAGAATCGGCATTTTTCGTAATATAATCTATGTCAAGGTCAGTAAATCGAGGTTGAAATATACCTTCACGATAAAAAGAAAGTCGATTCTGATGAGCAAGCAGCAAGGCTACACCAAGAACCGGAAGTAACCCACTCTTGACGCCGAAGGGAGGAGCCTCCCACATTTTAAAGACTGCATTCATTCCAACAGGACTTCCAGAATTTTCTGTCAACAGTTTCACTGCTGCATGGAGAACTGGCAAAACTCTGCAGCAGTCTTTTTCTTCCGTTGGAAGCGCAAATACCCAACTTTCTTCTGTCTTTTGATATAGTCCTGACTTGAGTAGAATGGAATCGAAAAGGCCACCCTCTGCCGGATATCCGCATATCCCGAGTTTTTCTTGTCCTGCATTTTGCACCATTTGTCGAAGTAGATTTTTCTGTGCCGCTATAGCGTTCGAAGATGGTCTTTCTCGGTTTAGAAGTTCGTTTGGTAGTTTGGGGGTTAATGCAAATCTCGTATCAGCCAACCGCGATGCCAGAATATTCATTTGCGCAATGGAAAGCTTCGAAGGAGAAGCGTCTTCCTTGTACCATTCCGCGGAATGGAGCATCCTGCGAAGTTCATTCTTTAAGCGAGACTGCGTGTCAACAATCCGAGCATGGACTTCTCGACGAGCTATCGAATCGCCACCAAGCTCGGGACGTTCATCTGCAATTTTTTTTAATGCTAATAACTCACGCGCTTGTTCTACAACATGCCACGAGGCATGTGAAAGGCCAATAATGAGGTCGTAATCGACCGATTCAATAGCCTGCTTGCAAAGACGTTTGGCTAATTTTGATGTCTCATTTTTTGTTGGAACAACGAGAAGGCAGTATCCCATTGCGCCACTGCCAATTTGTCGTGATGAAACAAACTCAGGCAACTCTGTGAGAGAAATGAGATCTACTTCGAACCATCGAAGAGACCCTGTGTTGTGATAATGTCGCTTTGCGATAATTGGCTGCAGTTCAGCTAGGTTTCTCAGTTGACCGAAATCCACATTTCCGACACCTTCTAAGGCTTCAGTGAGTGCTTGCTCAATATCAAAATCACTACCTGCGTAGATAGTGTAAGCTCCTAAGTGCTTTCTAAATAGAATGAATGACCAAGTTCGAAGTTCCTCCAACGCAGCTTGGACTTTGTCCGGTGTCTCGTACGTTGAAATGCATGTTGATAGCAGTAAGGGAGTTGCCCTTAATCCTGATTGCTCTCGAAACAGGTGAAACAAAGCGATTGTCTTGAGAATTTGCATATGAAGCGGACCAGCTCCCAAGGCTGCACAACGCTCAATCACTTCTATTGCCATAGACCACCTGTGTCCGTCGGGTGACGCAAGAATGGCAGGCTCAAGATTGGCGCGAAGGTATTCCCATAGACGTTCAGGAAAATAGAGGTCATTTTCGCCAGAATCCTTCAAAAAATCCTGGAAACCGAAGGGTTCCGCAGAATTCAGAAAACTGAAGAGGCTTCGTTGGTTTTGTCCAAACCGACGGCGAGATATTGGTCCTAACAAGCATGTCACAGCAGGGTGGAGTGGCCAGCAGCGACCAAGGACATCCTCAAGGTTGGCAGGTATTCCTGGTCGCCCAGAACGAACAGTCTCCGCTGTAGATTGTACTATTTTTTTGGAAAGAGAACTTTCTGGTTCAGACTGAATAGCTCGTGCAATTAATTCAATCTGCTCTTCACCAGACGCATTAACAGCCAAGTCCACAAATCTTCCTTGAACCTTGGACCATTCGTCCCGAACTTCTCTTGACAAACGGCGTGCATATTCATCGAAAGCTTGGTGGAGTATCCCCACAACAAGCAATCGTCCCTTGCTCCTTGCAGCTGCTTCTGCCAATTGCTGGAAAAGAAAAATGTCATCATTATCGCGAGCGGCTCCTTCAAGAAACTTGCCCATTTCGTCGATAATGATTAGTAATCCACCATAAGCACTCGGTTTATCTTCGGACAGGTCTTTCAAAGCTAACATTATCTGAGAATCGGTCCAGCGTTCCGAACCTTTGGAACGTGCGAAACCGTGTTGTACCAGAGCGTCACCAATGACCCGAGACAGAGTCCCACGCTGACCAACCACAGGGAGAATTCGCCAGCCTTGGCACTGAAGGGGAAATGAGGATCTGAGCAAAGATATGATTTCATGTGGAAACGACTGATAAGCCAGCTCTCTCATTTCCGTATCACCGTTTAACAATGCGCTGAATGCTAAGGCAAGACTGGACTTGCCACTTCCATACGGACCGGTCCACGTGAATGCACCTTGCCCTGTTGTTACAACATGTTTTGCCATGGCTGCCAAAACATCTGCGGAAGATTTGGGGCACGCGAAACCTTCAAGAGATCTCGGATCTCGCAGGTCGGTATCAATCCGAATTGATAATTGAAATCTCCGGGTAATGTGAACGCGATTAGCAAGACTCATTATTCCACCTCTATAGCACTTTGAACCTCGAAATCTTTCCTGATTAAAGCATGTCTGTCAGTCTTGTTTAGTGATCTTGTGCGTAGAACTTGCTTCAGTCCCGCTGTTTCTGACCAGCGAAATACCCCTCGTGTCGTATCTTCAAGCCTAAGGAGGCGATCTGCAAGGTCAGATTCATCCAGAAGAAAAACGCGTCCAGGTGATCCAGATTCATGCGCGATCATCTCAAATGACAAGGTTCTAGTAGTGCCCATACGCTCCCAAAACTCGTCTAAGGCCACTGCAAATACTCCGATTGGCAGGGAGGGTTTGGCCCCCTTCATCAAGTGGTAGTTACCCTTGATTCCTTGAATCAGCCCAAGCTCTGCTAAAGGTGATTCCAAGGAATCCTCAGCAGTGCCTTGTTTTCCGGTCATACTGATTTCATATGTGCGGACGAAACACTCAACATCCCGCTTTACGGTTACTTGAGACACTCGCTGCCAATTTTGGCTTTCTGCTAATTGGAGAAGCCCTTCCACCAAGTTCTCCCGCCTAAAGCTAGCCCCATAAAAATGGCTAAACACCCAATACCAAGTGGTTTTTACTGGATGTTCATGGGCCGTTCCCGCACAAAGAAGCCAATGTAGGTACCACAGTGAAGCAGGGCTCTCAAGGTAGGGATCAACTCCACTGGGGCCAAATATTAAATCACCATCTGCGGTAGTTGCGAGCAAGCCTGTAGTTAAATCTTCTTTGATAATTCCTGCGCATGTAGCCCAGTGTCGCATCGACGAGACCATGTTTTTACCGACTCCGAATCTTGCAATTGCGTCATCATCACGAAATATCTTCTTGTTTCTGATGGTTTCACTATCCTCGGCGACAGCATCATAAGCCTTCTTCAGCCACCCATAACGTAGTGGGAATGTCTCGTGACCGGAAAAGAGCGGTCGGTAATCTGATTGAAATAAGGGGCCTCGTCCCATTTTGTCCTCCTGGACGCATCATCCAGGTGGACACTATCTAAAATACGCAGTAGTGTCAACTGGAGATAACTTCCAGTTGCAGTGGTAGACGATAACCATAGAATTCGATGGAATGGTTACATTCGCATGAAAAAAGCCTCAATCTACTTAGATTATCAATCAACTACACCTGTTGACCCTCGCGTTATTACGGAAATGCTGCCCTACTTCTTCGAAGTTCCTGGGAATCCACATGCTTCCGAGCATGCTTTTGGATGGATGGCTAATGCTGCCATTGAACAAGCGCGTTCAACCATTGCCTGCGCCATTGGCGCGGACGAGGATGAGATTCTGTTTACGTCGGGAGCGACTGAATCCAATAACTTAGCGATCCTAGGTCTTGCGGTTGGTGCCACCTCGAAACGCAATCGGATTTTGACTAGCACCATTGAACACAAGTCTGTGTTATCTGCAGCTCGGGCAGCTGCTCGGAAGCTAGGTTTTAATGTAGAGTTGATACCCGTTAACAACCAAGGCGTTATACGGCTCGAATGCCTAATGAATATGCTCAAAGACGATGTTTTGCTCGTATCTGTCATGGGCTTCAACAACGAAGTGGGTAGCCCTCAACCCATTGCCGAGATTGCAGAGCTTTGTCATGGAGTTAATGCTGTTTTTCACAGCGACGGCGCCCAAAGCCTTGCAGCTGGAGTGATTGATGTAGGAAGAATCGGGCTGGACATGTTGAGCCTATCAGGTCATAAGATTTATGGTCCAAAGGGCATTGGAGCTCTATATATCTCCCGAAATCTGCATAGTTTTATCGAGCCAATCATCTACGGAGGAGGGCAACAGGAAGGGCTACGATCAGGGACTCTGCCCGTTCCTCTCTGCGTTGGTCTTGCCAAAGCAGTATCTTTAATGAAAACAGAGGATGCTCTTGCAGAGCAGATTCAAATTGCAGCTCTCAGGGATCGATTTGTAGAGCGTCTCATTAGCATTTTACCTGGAACTCGCCTAGTCGGGTTGACAGGGAATGCACGGCATCCTGGGAATGCCAATGTGTTTTTACCGGAGGTTGATGCTGCCGATCTGCTCACCCGGTTGCAACCACGAGTTGCGGCATCAACAGGTGCTGCCTGTACTTCGGGTATCCCAGAGCCGTCCCATGTCCTAATGGCACTAGGTCTTTCTCAACAAGAGGCCGAAAGCTGCATCCGCTTCAGTTTTGGTCGGTTTTCCACTAAGGAGCACATCGATTCTGCCACAGATGCCATCCAAGAGGTATTAGGCAGGTGATAGTAGTCGATAAATCTGCACTCTCTGCTCCCCTTCTAACTCAGCCTGCGACGGTTTGAGAACCTGGACCTAGTCGGCCCTTAAGAACGCTTCAGGCCCTGCGTTTAAAATGAGTGACACTTCAACTTCTTGTTCTGTCACGCCGAGATACTTACATCATCGATATAACAGTTTGAGTAGACCAGTCTATTCCACCTTTCCTTAATTCTCCGCCAAGCTTTCCATCGCGCAGGACTAGTATTCGGTCTCCGTATATGATTGCTTGGTCAAGGTTATGTGAAACAATGAATAGAAATATTTTATTAATTCGATGAAATTCCATCGCAGGGGGCTTTGATCCGGGTTGCCGTTGACGAATACCTAGCCCGCCAGAATGCGGATTGGAAACAGGATTTGGCCCAGGCAGTTGGCCTTTGGCGTGATCGGGATGATCTGCCCGATTTCGAGGCCCTGCGCCGGGATTGGGACCGATGAAGGCAATCCTGATCGACACCTGCATCTGGGTGGACGTGCTGCGGGGAAAACCTGTGGCCGTGAGCTATGTCCAAAGCCTGGAAGAACGCCCCCTGATCTCTGCCTTGGCGGCAGCGGAACTGGTGGCGGGCGTTAAGGGCAAGGATGAACCCCAGCGTCTAAAAGCCCTGTTGCACTCCTTAGAAGTGGTGGACGTGGACCTGACGGTGGCGGAACTGGCAGGCCAAATCAAAGCCGAATTTGGCCCCAGCCATGGAACCTGCTTGGCCGATGCCGTAATCGCGGCCACGGCGCAAATCCACAAAGCCGACTTAGTCACGCTGAACGTGAAGCATTTTCCGATGTTGAATTGCGTTAGGCCGTACTGATCAATTTTGAAAGTTGTTATGACGATTTTTCTTGCCATTTGTACTTTGTGCCGTTACTATTAACACATGATCAGTAGCTTTAAAAACCATTTTACCGAGCAAATCTTTGACTTTGGCGACCAAGCAAAGGTGGAAGGGATCAGCAGCAGGGAGAAAGCCAAGGCTTTTTTCTGGTTGGGTGCTCTAAACTATGCATCTTCACCGAATGACGTGAATTTGGCTCCTGATCGTCCACTGGAACGCTTAGAGGGCAACCTTTGGAGACTGCACAAGCCGGAAGGTTGGACCATTACTTTTGAATGGAACAAGGGCGATGCTGAATCGGTCTGTTTGGAACGAAAACAATAGGAGGTTACAATGAGACTACCCAAGGGAAGAAGGCCCGTTGGCCCCGGCGATATGATCCGTGAGATGATCCTGGAAGGGTACAAACTAACCCAGGGAGAATTGGCGGCCAAGCTGAATATCACTAGGCCAACCCTCAACCGGATCGTCACTGGCGCAAGCTCAGTCACGCCCAACATGGCCTTACGACTTTCGCGCCTTACGGGTAGCACCCCGGAGCTTTGGCTCAACGCACAAAGGGCGGTGGACCTATGGGCGGAACTGCAAGAGCATCAAGAGGAAATTGAAAAGATCGCCCCTTTGGCGGCGAGTTAGTTGAAAATCACCGCTTCCGCCAGGAGCTTGCCTTGAACTTGATTAAGCCTTTTTGCTGTGTTAATTTTTAGCGAAACCAATTGGGGTGACATGAACAACCAAGCGGAATCAGGCCAAATCAGCTATAAGAAAATTATGGCTTTAGGGGAATCGGAAGACTGCAATGCGGTGCCGGAGCTTCTTGTCTATCTTGCTGATGGATCACCGCTTGAGCAAAAATACGCTGCATCGGCGATTAAGAAATTGGCGCGAATTTGCCGCAAGACTTGCAACCAGGCGGTGCCTGAGCTTGTGAGGCTCTTGGATTCAAACAGGCCTCAAGTGAGGCAGTATGCTTTATCAGCCCTGGACAGGCTGGATGTTTCAAACCGCCACGAACCGAAATTGAAGCAAGTGGCGGAAAACGACCCTGAAGATTATTGCCGCAAGGCCGCGTCAAAGGTGATTTCACATCTGATTACTGACACAGAAAACTTATAGGTTCCCATGAACAATACAGTGGCTGTCAATGCTGATTCCAACCCAAACTCTTATATCCAAACGACTTTGATACCTGGGGAGTATATTGTTCATCAGTTTGATGTTTCTAAAAATGCTCAAAATGTGTATCGGGGAATCCCCCTGAGCCTTTTATTCGCAGCTATCTTATCGTTTATCATAGCATTATTGTTTCACAATCAGGTGGTTATTCTAGTCCCATTTTTTCTAGTCGCAATAATTGCAGGGCCATTTTCCATCATTTTTGGACTGTTTTCCATTAAATCCGCCTTTGCCAGTAGTATTTACGAGCAAACTCTTACCAACAAAAGACTGATCTCCATTTCTACTCTGATAGGGCGTAGCTCAACAGAAGTTAGGTTGGCAGAAATTGAGTCTATCTATATAAACCAAGGCGTGTTTGCTCGTGCTTTCAATTACGGTAATATCATTGCTAGGGGGCGTGGTATTGGAGGCACTTCTCTCATTCTGCTAGAGAATCCAAGCGAAGCCAAAAAAATGATCGAAATCGAGGTTGAAAAAGCAAAGGGTGGGGCTATCGGGGGATAGCCTCATGGGTGCTTACAACCATTTTTATCAATCAATTAGCTTTTTTACGCCTTCTCCAATTCCCTTGCCCATTTCTATCACCTCATCTGCCATATTGCCAATATCGCTTGTCACGGAATTCGCAGACTCTTTTATATCATCAATTCCATTGCCAATTGCAGAGTTTTCAGTTCTAGCGGCATTTCTTTCATCCAAGGACTCTAGCTTTTCCTTAAAGAACTTCTGCCTTTCCGGCAAATAGGCCGATTCATTTAGCACCCCATCCTTACTGGTATGTTTCCGTTTCAGTTCTTGATCATCTGCCCTAAACATTGATCGGATCATATTGTGTTGTTCATCGGCTGTAGAGTTGGCATAGGCTTTGGCATCAAAACCTGCGCTCCACCCGCTTAATTTTTCCGCAACTTCACCTACAACGTTATTCTTACTGTTCCACCCGCCTCTGGCTTCTACACCAGCTCCCTTGCTCGTGCCAGCGTGTTTGGTAGTTAATTGCTGAGCATAAGATGCCATGGCATCGTCCTGAGCAACAACCGCTGCCTCATCCACCTTGCCATCTTTGCCGATGACAGCCTTGGAAAAGTTCTGATCGTCATTTTTGAGCTGCTGCATAATCGTGTTTCCATCGGTGTGCATTCCCCCTTTAAAGCTCCTGGAGGTGTCCGTCTCGCGGGTGTCGATTTCCTTAGCAGATTTGACGTTGCTTTGGGTGTCGCCCGTTTTGCTGCGGCTGGCCTGGGTTGCATCCAGTTCGCCTTTGCCGGACT
>Ga0208246_1000577_pt1 | contig 28008 bp, 28 predicted proteins | sample RifOxyD2_FD_184039 | JGI IMG/M metagenome (GOLD analysis project Ga0208246, IMG submission 184039) | Soil microbial communities from Rifle, Colorado - Rifle Oxygen_injection D2 (SPAdes) | ecosystem: Environmental > Terrestrial > Deep subsurface > Rock core/Sediment | place: Rifle, Colorado... | reverse complement strand
ATATGTTAATAATTTAAATAACTCAAAACATTCGTCGCTTCGCTCCGATTTTACTGCTTTACAGGGGGTGGATACCTTAGAGCGGATTCAGTGGATACTTTGAACGGAATATACAATAACCTTATAATCTACTGCAATACGACAGAACCGATAGCGATAAGCGGACAGGGTGAAATGAAAGGAATAATATACGCTCCTTATAGCGATATATCAATAAATGGGCAGGGTATAACACTTAGTAATGTATTTGGAAATAATGTATCAATAAATGGACAAGGTAAAATAGTGGGTGTAAACTACAAAGAAAAACCGTTATTGCTTGCATTAGCGAACTTAGCACCATCGGCTGCATTTTTAAAAGGTGAAATATACGCATATCCAAACCCTGCAAAGAACGGACATCAGCCAATTATACATGTAGAGTGCGGAATAGCCGACTTAGTTGAAATAAGAATATATAACATAGCAGGTGAATTAGTACACAAAGATGAAATATCTACAATGCCAATAATTAAAAACAATAAATATGCCTATGAATATACATGGGACATATCCAACAAAGCATCGGGAGTGTATATATATTTAATACGGGCACACAAAGCCGGTGAAAAGACAATAAAAGTATTAAAGAAGATTGCCCTAATAAAATAAAGGGTAGAAGGATGGCCCGCCTACGCTGAAGCTTCGGCGAGGTGAAAAAACAATATGAAATGGCGGAGAAGAAAATACTTTATACAGCCGGGGTTTCAAAGCAGGGTAATATCAAGATTTATATTGGTAGTATCTGCAATGATAATACTTACCATGGCAATCACAGTAGCATTTTATGCTTATCAAACCAAGAAAGAAACAGGACAATATTTTTATGTAACAGACCAGGTAGGTAGTGACCCAAAAGTAGTAGATAGAACTAAAATAGTATTACCGGCATTAATCACAGCCGCAGCAGTAGGTGTTGTACTAACAGGCATATTCGGATTATTCTTTTCACATCGTTTAGCAGGACCTGCCTATAAAATACAAAAGACAATAGAACAACATTTACAGGGTGAAAAAGTAAATCCCATAATATTACGTAAAAACGATGAATTCAAAGACCTCGCTGAAGCCATAAATAAACTATTAGTAAAATTTTTAGACAAATAATTCTCAAATACAATTATAATCCAATTCCGAATCATAAAAATTAAACGGTTCTACCTTGCCTAAATTAAAAAAATATGGTAAAATTTACATTATGAAAAAGTATATATTTGTTATTATTTTTTTTGCTTTTTTAACACTTCTATTTTTACCGAAAATATTTTTAATGTCTCATATGCCAATAACACCCGGTCTTGGCGGTAGCGATATAACAGATTTAAATTACCCTTATAAACACATCTTGTCTCAATCAATAAAAAAATTTGAAATACCGACATGGTCAAATCTGACATGGTGCGGATATCCATTGCATGCCGAAGGACAAGGAGGATTTTTTTACCCTTTAAATGTTATCATCTTTTTTATTTTTTCACCTGATATCGGATTCAATCTATCAATTATTATAAACTTTATCCTATGCGGTTTATTCAGCTTTTTATTTTTTAATGAAATCGGGTTAAAAAGACTCGCATCAATTATTTCTGCAACAATATTCTCGTTTTCCGGATTTTTTTTCTGTCATATCCAGCATTTAAATATGCTTAATTCAGTAATTTGGTTTCCTTTAATATTTTATTTCTTTGAAAAATATTTTAAGACCGGAAAATTTAAATACATTATTTTTTCAGGTATTGCTCTTGGAATACAAATTCTCGCCGGTTTCCCGCAGTTTGTATATTACACCATAGTCCTTTCTTTTTTCTATTTTATTTTTAACCTTAAGAAACTGCCTGTCTTGCGAGCAATTATATCTTTTTCTGCATTCATAATAATCGGACTTTGTATTTCTGCTATTCAATGGTTACCTACGCTGGAACTGGTAAATTTTACTGCAAGAAAAACCGGTTTTGCCAAGGATGCCGCTAGATGGTGGTGGTCATATAATTTTAGCGATATTATTACATGGATATTTCCTTTTAGTTACGGTTCACCTTACGATAACAGCTATATCAAAATGCATTCTATATTTTTTGAAAATTCATTTTTCTTTGGTAAAATTGCTCTAATAATTGGACTCTTCGGATTATATTTTAATCTAAAGAAATTCAAATATTTTGTTTATTTGATAATAATTACATTGATAATTTCTCTTGCATCTTCGCTTGGTATAAATAAATTATTAGATATGATTCCTGGATTTGAACAATTCCGTTTACATCAAAGGACATTAATATTCGCAGTTTTTTCGATTTGCCTGTTTTTGGGACATTTCATAAATAAATTAAAAAGTGATTTCTTAAAAATATTGATTTTCATTTTAGTTATTATTGAATTACTTCTTTTTGCTCAAAAACAAAATGCCTTTTACAATAGAATAAGCTGGTTATCCACACCGCCTTCCGTAGATTTTATTAAAAATGATACCGACTTTTTCCGTGTGTGGAATATAAATTCATTTAGCAAAGCTTCACAAATTGCTAACGGCTTTTCAGGAAACCTGATAACTTACTTTAACTATAAAAATTTTTTACAACCAAACTCAAATATTATTTGGAATATTCCTGCGATAGAAGGTCATGGCGCTCTCCGCCCTAAAAGATTTTATGAAATCTGGGATAAAATGGTAACGAGCGGTATAGGTTTTGAAACATTAAGATTCATCGGATTTGCCGGCGGAAAGTACATAATTACAACTTATAGCTTACTTCCTGATTTTGTTACATTTAGAAAAGATTTTGAGTTTTATGAAAATATGCCAACTATCAAGATTTACGAAAATAAATTATATTCAAGAAAAGTTTTTTTTGCCAACAATGCCATAGTTTTACCGGAAAACAGGATTATAGATAAATTATTTGAGAAAAATTTTGACATTTTCAAAACCGTAATTTTGGAAGAATATCCCGATAATTTCCGATATGAAGGAACCGGGAGCGTCAATATCAAAAAGTACTCGGAAAAGGAAATAGAGCTTGAAACAGAATCTGACGAGGGCGGTTTTTTGGTTCTAAACGATACTTGGTATCCGGGTTGGGAAGCATATGTTAACGGTAAAAAGTTTAAAATATTCAAAGCAGACTATTTGTTTCGTGCATTAGAAATCCCAAAAGGAAATTGCTCAATAAAATTAGCATATAATCCAAAATACTACAATATCGGCAAAATAGTCTCAATATTCACTTTTTTTTGCTTGATTTTTATTCTATTTTTTTATAGAATTATAAAGATATGACTTTAGAAGAGCAATTATCTAAGATAAAACGCGGAACAGTTGAAATAATTTCCGAAGAAGAACTGATAACTAAATTAAAAAGCGGCAGGCCATTGAGGGTAAAGCTAGGTGTAGATCCGACATCTCCTGATATTCATTTAGGACATACTGTTGTAATTGAAAAACTTAAAACATTTCAGGACCTAGGACACCATGTTGTTTTCATAATTGGTGATTTTACCGCTAAAATCGGGGATCCCTCCGGTCGAAGTGCAACCAGACCTACCCTCGGCGAAGAAGAGATTTTAAATAATGCCAAGACATATCAGGAACAAGTTTTCAAGATTCTTGATAAGGAAAAAACTGAAGTAATGTTTAACAGCCATTGGCTCTATTCATTAGGGCTTGACGGTCTTTTAGAATTAGCTAAACATTCAACGGTGGCTCAAATGCTTGCAAGGGCGGATTTTAACCAGCGGTACAAAGAGGGTAATGATATTACAATCCTTGAATTCTTATATCCGCTTCTAACCAGTTATGATTCTGTAGCAGTAAAAAGTGATGTTGAATTGGGCGGTACTGACCAAAAATTTAATCTTTTGATGGCAAGGAAAATTCAAAAAGATTACGGTGAACCTTCCCAGGTTGCAATAACCATGCCGATTTTAGAAGGCACTGACGGGATTCAGAAAATGTCAAAATCATACGGCAATTATATCGGTATTTCTGAACATCCATCTGAAATATTCGGTAAAATAATGTCAATTTCGGATGAACTTATGTATAAGTATTATTTGCTTATAACTAATGAGAACTTGGATGAAATTAAAAAAGAACATCCGAAAAAGATGAAACAAAAATTAGCGAACATTATACTAACAAAATTTTATTCAAAAAATATTGCAGAACAATCTGAACAAGAATTTGAAAAAGTTTTTTCGGCGAAAGAATTACCTTCAAATATTGAAGAATTCAGAATATCGGAAAAAGAAATGAAATTATCAGAACTTCTTGTCAAATCAAAACTTGTTACAAGCAAAAAAGAAGCAGAACGGATGATTCAGCAAGGCGGTGTTAAAATAAATGAGCAAAAAGTTTCAGATGATAAAGTTATTAAAATTGAAAATTCAATATTAATTCAGGTCGGAAAAAGAAAATTTAAAAAAATAATTACCTAAAAGTCAAAGTTTTTGACAGAACGAAAATTTATAAGGAGGATAGTAAGATGGCAAAGATTGATTTTGGCGGGATTATGGAAGAAGTTGTGACAAGAGACGAGTTTCCTTTGTCTAAGGCACAGGAAATCCTAAAAAATGAAGTTGTTGCGGTAATAGGATATGGTGTTCAGGGTCCTGCCCAATCGCTTAATATGAGAGATAACAAAATAAATGTTATTGTTGGTCAGCGGCCTGAAGAAAAAGTTTATTGGGATAAAGCCGTGGCAGACGGCTGGATACCAGGCAAAACTTTATTCAGCATTGATGAAGCCGTACAAAAAGGAACGATAATACAATTTTTAGTATCAGATGCAGCCCAAATGGCCGTATGGCCTAAAATACAACAATACATTACTAAAGGGAAGGCTTTATATTTTTCTCACGGTTTTTCTATAGTATATAAGGAACAAACAAAAATTATTCCGCCTAAAGATATCGATGTAATTCTTGTGGCTCCGAAAGGGTCTGGCACTTCAGTTAGAAGAAACTTTTTAAGTGGAAGCGGTATAAATTCATCTTTTGCAGTTTTCCAGGATGCAACAGGAAAAGCGATGGATAGGACTCTTGCTCTGGGAATAGCAGTTGGTTCCGGTTTTCTTTTCCCGACCACTTTTGAAAAAGAAGTTTATAGCGATCTCACCGGAGAAAGAGGAACCCTTATGGGTGCATTAGCCGGTATACTTGATGCACAGTATGACCTTCTGAGAAAACATGGGCATAGCCCGTCAGAAGCATTTAATGAAACCGTTGAAGAACTTACCCAGAGTTTAATAAGACTGGTTGCCGAAAACGGTATGGACTGGATGTTTGCAAACTGCAGCACAACCGCCCAGAGAGGCGCCCTTGATTGGATGCCGAAATTCAAAAAAGCTGTTGAACCGGTTTTTAAAGAACTTTATGACAAGGTTAAGGATGGAAAAGAAACAGAGAGAGTGCTGAAAGCAAACGGTGCATCGGATTACAGGGAAAAACTTGAGAAGGAATTGAAAGTCATTAGAGATTCTGAAATGTGGCGTGCCGGTGCAGCAGTCAGGTCATTAAGACCCGAAAACTGGAAAAAGAATAAATAAATTTAAAATAATGCTTAGCAAAGTTTTTCTTTTTTGTATTATATTTATTTATATCGGTTTTTTGAATGCAGATTTTAAACCTATACCGTGGATATCTGAAGAAAATGTAACTTTCTTAACCAAGTGGGGAAATAAAGGTTCTCAAAATAGTGAGTTCTTACTGCCTAAAAGTATCGCTATAAATTCAAATGACGAGATATATGTAGTAGATACGGGTAACCGGTGTATTCAGAAGTTTGCATCAAACGGTAAATTTATAGAAAAATATATCGGTAAACAAAAATTCGCATCTCTCAAAATAGCAAAATTTTCAACACCTGTCGGAATAGCAATTGACAACGTTGATAATATTTATATAACCGATGTGGAATCCGAAAAGGTAAGTAAATTAAATCCTGAATTTTACTTAATTCGCGAATGGGATATAACATTTTCAAGATGGAGACCTATGGGTATCGCAATAGACGGATATGACAATCTTTATGTGTCGGATATAAGAAATCATTCTATCAGAAAATTCACAATAGACGGCGATCCTATAGCAAACTGGGGGAATGAAGGTATAGCAGAAGGAAAATTTAAATGGCCTCAAGGTATAGCCGTGGGTAAAAAATCAAGAATTTATATTGCAGACACTTTTAATAACCGTATTCAAAGATTTACAACAAACGGCAGTTTTTTCTGCGAATGGGGATGGCTTGGTTCAAGAAAAGATGAATTTGTAACACCTCGGGCATTAACAACAGACTCTGAAGGAAGAGTATATGTTGCAGATACAGGTAATCATCGTATTTCTGTTTTTACGACTGACGGTGAATATCTTTTCAGTTGGGGTCGCAAAGGTAACGCTAACGGAGAATTCAAATATCCTCAGGGAATCGCGATAGACTCAACCGGAAATATCTATGTAGTAGATACTGATAACCATAGAATACAAAAATTCCAAGGTCCTTCTTCAACAAATATAGTTAAAAAAAGCAAAAAATCAGTATTAATAACAAATCTTGCAGTAGCGGATTTTTCATCTAAAAACGTATCTTCCAGTGATGCTTCAATAGTGGCAGATTTCTTAAGAACCGAGCTTGTTAATATTGGCAATTTTAATGTAGTTGAAAAAACAAATATGAACAAACTCTTAGAAGAAGCTGCTTTTCAAAATACGGGTTGCACAACAACTGAATGTGCAATACAAATCGGCAAAATATTAAATGTCCGACAAATTGTTGTGGGTTCTTACTCAAAATTGGGAAATGAATATTATTTAACTATTAATCTTGTTGAAGTTGAAAGCGGTAAAATATTAAAATCTCTTGATCATAAAGTAATGTCGCAAGCGGAAATAAGAGATACATGTAAAATTTTGGCGTATAGGTTGATAGAATAGATAAAAACAATTAAAAGTTAAAAGTTAAAAAATTAATGTAGAAAGATTTATTATGAGAAAAATAAAATATCGGGCAGTTTTTAAAAGTAGCGGATGGATTTTTGCGGTTTGGGGAGTCATTGTAACATTGAAAGGACTTTATGACGCTTTTTTAGGTCTGCCTGAATCAGAATTTGTGCCAATAGCTAAATGGTCAAAATATTCTGGTTTTGAAGTTGTTTTTGGTCTTGCATGCGTATTTGTAGGACTTTTGATATTTGAGATTTCTAAAAGAATTCCGGAGATAATAGAACGAGTAGAGACAGATTGACACTTAATTTTTTTGTGTATATCAGAGTATTTTTATATGAAGAAATATTCCAAAAGATTAGATAAATTACCGCCTTATATTTTTTCAATAATCAATTCTTTAAAAAAAGAAGCATATGAAAAGAAATTGGACGTAATTGATTTAGGAATGGGTAATCCCGATTTACCAACACCGGATATTATCATTGACCGTCTTATAGATACTATCAAAAATCATCATGGAACACATCGTTATCCGCAGGCTAAAGGTATGCCAAAATTAAGAAAAGCAATTTGCAACTGGTATAAAAGAAGGTTTGATGTTGATATTAATCCCGATAACGAAGTAATCGTATTAATTGGTTCAAAGGAAGGTATTGCACATATGTGCATGACTTATCTTGATATAGGTGATACTGCACTTGTTTCCAATCCGGCGTACCCGGCACATCTTAATAATATTGTTTTAGCCGGTGGAAATATTTATGATATGCCTCTTTTAGCTGAAAATAAATGGTTGCCGGATTTATCAAAAATTCCTGAAAAAATTGCAAAAAAAGCAAAATTTATGATTTTGAATTATCCGAACAATCCAACTGCTGCTGTAGTTGAAGATTTGACTTTTTTTAAAGAAGTAGTTAGATTTGCAAAAAAATACGACATCATAGTTTGCCATGATAATGCATATTCAGAGGTTACATTTGATGATTTTGTCGCACCATCATTTCTGCAAACCCCAGGAGCAAAAGATGTCGGAGTGGAATTCTATTCTTTATCCAAAACATATAACATGGCAGGTTGGAGAGTCGGATTTTGCCTTGGAAATCCAGAAATAATAGCACCTCTTGAAAAATTCAAATCATTTGTCGACTATGGAGTGCCAACATTTTTGCAATTGGCTGCAGTGGCGGCATTATGCAGCGAAGATGGAATAATGAAACCTACTCTTGATGAATATAAAAAAAGAAGGGACAAATTCTGTGACGGTTTAAATAAACTCGGTTTTCTTGTAGAAAAACCCAAAGCAACAATGTATCTCTGGGCGAAAATCCCTGAAAAATTCCAAAAAAAAGGCTCGTTACATTTTTCAGAACAATTAATAAAAAATACAGGGATAGTGTGTCTTCCGGGAAGTGGTTTCGGTAAATACGGAGAAGGATATGTCAGATTTGCTCTTGTTACCCACTTCAATAGATTTCACGACGCACTTCTTCGTTTAAAAAAGTTTTTGAGGAATTAAAAAATGATAAACATTGGAATCATAGGTTGCGGAACTGTAGGTTTAAATGTAATTAAAATATTACAGAAGCAACGCAATAATATTATTAATAAAATAGGTTGCAATATAAATATTAAGTGGGTTTGCGATAAGGATTCTTCTCGGCTAAGAGCTGCCAATTTACCAAAAGAAAAATTAACAGATGATTTAAAAAAGGTTATACTGGACCCGGAAGTAGATATCATTATTGAATTAATAGGCGGTACCGATACATCTAAAAATATTATCATTGATGCATTAAATCACAACAAACACATAGTAACCGCAAACAAGGCCGTGCTTTCAAAATATTGGGACAAAATATTTTCACTTGCATTGCAGAAAAAGCTTTCGGTATATTTTGAAGCGTCTGTAGGAGCCGGTATTCCTGTAATTCAATCGTTAAACGAGGGACTTGTTACAAACAGAATTCAATCCATTATAGGTATATTGAACGGTACCACCAATTTCATTCTTACAAAAATGACGGATGAAAACATGAATTTTAACCAAGCTTTGAAATTAGCACAGAAATCCGGTTTTGCTGAAGCAAATCCTGCTCTTGATATAAACGGCTCTGATACTGCTCATAAACTTTCAATATTGGCGTCTATTGCGTACAGTAATCATCTGCCTTTTGAAAATATTTATAGAGAAGGAATATCAAATATAAATCCAATTGATATAAAATATGCAAAAAAAGAATTTGGATATGTTTTGAAATTGCTTGCGATAGTAAAAAATGACAATAACGAAATTTCAGCATCTGTTTATCCTACATTTATTTCCGATGAACATCCTCTTGCAACGGTAGAAAATGAATATAATGCCATTTATATTCACGGTGATTCCGCAGGTGACATAATGTTTTACGGAAAGGGCGCAGGTGGTCCTGCTGCAGCAAGCGGCGTGACTTCCGATATCGTATGTCTTGCACGAAATATATTCTACAGAACTGCCGGTAAATTTTCATATGTTTCCTATAACACAAAACTTAATCTCAATATGAAGCCGATTGAAAAAACTGAATCAAAATATTACTTAAGATTTACGACAGTTGATAAACAGGGAGTCCTTGCTAAAATATCCGGAATCCTGAGTGAAAATAGCGTTTCTATATCTGCATGTTTTCAGGAACAGAGGCATAAAAAACAATCCGTCCCTATTTTCATACTTACGCATAAAGCAAAAGAAGGGAATATAAGAAAAGCACTAAAAACGATTGATAGTTTATCAATTATAAAGTCAAAAACTGTAATGCTGAGAATATTGGAGAGTTAATAGCGTTTATAGAGTTCGTAGAGTTCATAGAGTTTTAGCGTTAAAATACTAAAACCCAATAACTCTAAAACCCTATAACCCTATAACACAAAATATATGATTTACAAAGGTATTATCAACAGATATAAAAAGTATTTGCCGGTGTCTGAAAAAACACCGATAGTTACGCTGTATGAGGGTAATACGCCACTATTGCGTGCAAGAAACTTAGAAAAATTCTTAAATGTAAAATCTGAGATTTATTTAAAATTTGAGGGAATGAATCCAACCGGTTCTTTCAAGGACCGCGGTATGACAATGGCGATTTCCAAAGCGGTTGAAGAAGGAAGTAAAGCGGTTATTTGTGCTTCAACCGGAAATACAGCCGCATCCGCTGCCGCATATGCTGCAAAAGCAGGATTGAAGTGTTCGGTCATTATACCTGACGGTTCTATCGCTTTAGGTAAACTTTCACAGGCAATGATGCATGGAGCTAAAGTGATAGCACTTAAAGGCAATTTTGACGAAGCGTTAAAAATAGTTATTGAAATAACTGAAAACTATCCTATAACACTCGTAAACTCATTAAATCCATATAGGATTGAAGGACAAAAAACTGCTTCTTTTGAAATAATTGACTTTTTAGGTAGAACACCAGACTACCATTTTATACCTGTCGGTAATGCCGGAAATATCACGGCATATTGGAAAGGCTACAAGGAATATAGTTCAGAGTCCAGAGTTCATAGTTCGGAGAAAAACCACAAAAATAACTATGAACTACGAACTACAAACTATGAACTGCCTCATATGATGGGTTTTCAAGCAGCCGGCTCAGCACCTATTGTAAAAGGCAAACCGATAAAAGATCCGAAGACAATCGCGACTGCTATAAAAATAGGTAATCCTGCATCATGGAAAAAAGCTGAGGAAGCAAGAGACGAATCCAGGGGTGTAATAGACATTGTCACCGATACCGAGATTATCAAAGCATATAAGCTTTTATCTTCGCTGGAGGGTGTTTTTGTAGAACCGGCATCTGCCGCATCCGTAGCAGGACTTATAAAATATAATTTAAAATTAAAAATGAAAAATGAAAAATTTAAGATTGTATGCACATTGACAGGTCACGGACTGAAAGATCCGGATAGAGCAATAAAATCTGCAACGAAGCCGAAAGTAATCGGTCAGAACATGAAAAAAATCATCTCTGCCATAGGATTATAATAAATGAAAACTATTAAAATTAAAATTCCTGCGACAACTTCAAATTTTGGTTCCGGTTATGATGTATTAGGTGCTGCACTTAAACTTTATAACGAATTTGAAGTAGATTATGAGCCAAGTAATAAATCAGAATGTGTCAATCTTGAAATTTCCGGAGAAGGTGAATATGAATTACCAAGAAACAATAAAAATATAATCTGTAAAACCTTGCTTTTCGCATTGAATAAACTTAAAACCGGCAAATATAGATTTGAAATAAAATCAATAAATAGAATTCCGCTTACAAAAGGGCTGGGAAGTTCCGCTTCAGCCAGATTGGCCGGACTTATTGCAGCCAATAGAATTTGCAATAATAAACTCTCCGAAAAAGAAATATTAGAAATAGCTACAAAGTTGGAAGGACATCCTGATAATATAGTGCCGGCACTTTTCGGTGGATTATGTATTTGCAATTTTGATGAAAAAAATGTAATATATAACAAAATAAAAATGCCGAACGATTTAAAGGCAGTTTTTTGTGTTCCGGATTTTGAGATTTCAACGGATAATGCAAGAAAAATTTTACCTGATAAAGTATTTCTCAAAGATGCTGTTTTTAATTCAGGTAGAGTAGGTTTTTTTATTTCAGCGATTAACCAAAAAAAGTATGAGTTACTTTCTATCGCTATGGATGATAAAATACACCAACCATATAGAAAAAAGCTAATTCCGGGTGCTGATAAAGTCTTTAAATCTGCAATAAAATCAGGGGCATATGGAGTATGTATTTCAGGAAGCGGTCCTACAATATTGGCTATCAGCAATAAAAGATTTGAATTAAGGATAGGAAAAGCAATGCAAAAAGAATTTTCAGAACATAGAATCAACTCAAAAATTATTATCTGTGATTTTGACAACGAAGGATTTAAATATGCTTGATCTTGTTGTTATGAAATTCGGCGGATCATCCGTAGCAAATACTGAAAAAATAATTAATGTAGCAACTCGTGTCACCGACAAATCTAAAAAATATCGTGTTGTCGTAGTCGTCTCGGCTCCAGGTGATATGACTGATGATTTAATAGACAAAGCAAAATCTATTAACGAATCACCGGATCCCAGAGAAATGGATATGCTGCTCGCAACCGGTGAAATGCAATCTATCGCTTTGCTTTCTATGGCAATAAAATCAAAAGGATTCAATGCAATCTCTTTAACAGGTCCGCAAGCAGGTATTTATGCGGATAGCGTTCATACTAAAGCCAAAATAAAAAAAATTCGTCCAAAAAAAATAGTCACTGAATTGCAGAAAGGTAAAATAGTTATTGTCGCAGGTTTTCAAGGACTGAATCCTAACGATGATATTGCTACTTTAGGTAGGGGTGGGAGTGATTTAACCGCAGTTGCTCTTGCTGCTGCTTTAAAAGCCAAAGAATGTGAGATATATACGGATGTCAATGGTGTCTATACCACAGATCCACGGTTAATTCCTGAAGCAAAAAGACTTGATAAAATTTCGTATGATGAAATGCTTGAACTTGCGGGAGTAGGCAGCCAGGTTATGATGTCGCGTTCAATCGAAGTAGCCAAGAAATATAATGTTGATATTCATGTCCGTTCCACTTTTTCTGATGCAAATGGTACAATTATAACTAAGGAGGTTCCAAAAATGGAAGATGTGGTTGTATCCGGTGTTGCTTATGATAAAAATGAAGCTAAATTGTCGGTTACGGATATCCCGGATAAGCCCGGCATAGCGGCAAAAATTTTCGGTGCATTATCAAAAAAAAATATCAATGTAGATATGATTATTCAATCCGCTGCAAGAGAGAAATATAACGATATATCTTTTACTGTATCAAAAAACGATTTAAAAAATGCAACTTCAATATTAAAACAAATTTCAAGGACTTTAAATGCCGGTCCGGTCATTTATGACGAGAATGTCGCAAAGATTTCAATCGTAGGAATTGGCATGCGCAGCCATTCCGGTGTTGCTGCTAAAATGTTTAAGATATTAGCGAATGAAGGTATAAACATTCAGATGATATCAACTTCGGAAATCAAAATATCATGCATCATTTCAAATAAAGATACAAATAGAGCAGTACGAATTCTGCACAAACAGTTCGGTTTAGGGTGATTTTATGAATGTAAATATTTTTGATACAACTTTAAGAGACGGTACTCAAGGTGAGGGAATATCTTTAACCGTTGACGATAAACTGAGAATCGCTTCGGCATTAGACGATATTGGAATCCATTATATCGAGGGCGGCTGGCCGTATTCAAATCCCAAGGATATAGAATTCTTCAAAAAAGTAAAGAAATTGAAATTAAACGCTAAAATCACTGCATTCGGTTCTACGCGACATAAGGATTCTAAACCGGAAAAAGACGGGAATCTTTTAGCAATAGTAAATATCAAACCCGATTGTGCGTGTATCTTTGGGAAGGCTTGGGATTTGCATGTAAGTTTTGCTTTAAATACTACTCTTGAGAAAAACCTTGATATGATTTATTCATCGGTAAAATTTCTTAAATCTAAGAATTTAGAGGTTATATTTGATGCCGAGCATTTTTTTAATGGTTTTGAATCTAATCCTGATTATGCATTAGAAGCCATTAAGTCCGCTGTTGCAGGCGGAGCAGATATTATTACTCTTTGCGATACGAACGGTGGAATGCTTCCTAATCAAGTAAAAAATGTAGTTGAATATGTAAAAAATCTTATATCAGTGCCATTAGGAATTCACGCACATAACGATTCCGGTTGTGCAGTTGCAAATTCAATTATTGCGGTACAATCTGGTTGTACTCATATACAAGGTACCCTTAATGGATGGGGAGAAAGATGTGGAAATGCAAGTTTATCATCAATAATCCCTAATTTAAAACTAAAACTTGGTATCGACTGTATTGCAAGTGAAAAACTTAAACTACTTACTGAAACATCCCGTTATATATCGGAAATAGCAAATGTAGTTCCGAGTCACAAGCAACCTTACATAGGTTATTCAGCTTTTGCACATAAAGGAGGAATTCACGCATCGGCAGTTGCAAAAAAGTCGTCAACATACGAACATATAAATCCGTCACTTGTAGGAAATCAAAGAAGAATTTTAATTTCTGAGTTATCAGGACGCGCAAATATACTCCTGAAATCTAAAGAATTGAATATAGATTTCGAAAAGGATACAGATAAAACCAAAAAAATACTCCAAATTATAAAAGAATATGAGAAAAAAGGTTATTCATATGAAGGAGCGGAGGGTTCATTTGAACTTCTAGTCAAAAAACATATCGGAAAACATAAGACCTTCTTTGATTTGGGCGGATTCAGGGTTGCAGTAGAAAAAGATAAAAACGGAAATTTAAAATCAGAAGCTACCATAAAAGTTTTTGTTAAAAATAAAGAAGAACTTACTGCAGCTGAAGGTGACGGACCGGTGAACGCTCTTGATAATGCATTAAGAAAGGCATTGGATAAATTCTATCCGCAATTAAAAAATGTTCGTCTTTCTGATTTTAAAGTTAGAATTATTAATCCTTCGGACGGTACCGGCGCAAAGGTAAGAGTTCTAATACAATCTACTGACGGTAAAAATGAATGGAACACAGTAGGTGTTTCGGAAAATATAATAGAAGCATCCTGGCAGGCACTTGTTGATTCCATTGAATATAAATTACTCAAAGAATAAGCCCCGTTAGAAATAAGTTTGTATACCAAATATTTACTATAGAAATTATGATATAGAAATTGGAGGAATGAAAAATGCGAAGCGATGAAGTTAAGAAAAGTGTAGACAGAGCGCCCAATAGATGCCTTCTTTATGCTACCGGTATCACAAAAAAATCAATGCATAAACCTTTTATAGGAATAGCATCCAGTTTTTCAGATCTGGTTCCGGGTCATATCGGAATGCGCGATTTGGAAAGATATATTGAAAGAGGTGTGGAATCCGGCGGCGGAACACCTTTCATTTTCGGTCTTCCGGCAATTTGTGACGGTATTGCAATGGGTCATTCGGGTATGTGTTATTCACTACCTTCAAGAGAACTTATAGCCGATTGCATTGAATCTGTGGCAAATGCGCATAAATTGGACGGCTTAGTATTTTTAACTAACTGCGATAAAATTACACCAGGAATGCTTATGGCAGCAGGAAGATTAAATATACCTTCAATCGTAGTTACGGCGGGACCAATGTTAACAGGTTTTTATGATGGTAAACGACGTTCGTTGGTTCGCGATACATTTGAAGCAGTCGGACTTTTCCGTGCAAAAAAAATGAAAGAAGAAGAACTTGAAGAATTAGAAATGTGTGCATGTCCCGGGGCGGGAAGTTGTCAGGGCCTTTATACTGCAAATACTATGGCCTGCCTAACAGAAGTGATGGGAATGTCACTACCCGGTTGCGGAACTGCCCCCGCAGTATCAAGTAAAAAAAGAAGAATTGCATATGAATCCGGGATTCGTATTGTTGAACTTATCAACAAACAAATATTACCCAGAAGAATTATGTCAATCGAAGCATTTCATAATGCAATTGTAACAGATATGGCTTTAGGCGGTTCTACAAATACTGTTTTGCATCTACCGGCCATCGCAAATGAATGCGGTAGAAAGTTATCCTTAACACTGTTTGATGAAATATCAAAAAAAACACCTAACATAGTTAAATTGGAACCAGCAGGTAATTATTACATGGAGGATCTTGATAATGCCGGCGGCATTCCTGCAGTTATGTCTGTATTAAAAAATAAACTAAATGATAATCCAACAGTTTCAGGCAAAAGAATTTCTGAAATAATTAAAGAGGCTTTAGTTAAAGATAGTGATGTTATCAGACCGTTAGATAAACCTCTTAATGCTACAGGCGGGATCGCTATACTTTTTGGAAATATTGCTCCCAACGGTTGCGTTGTAAAACAATCTGCTGTTAGTCCAAAAATGTTAAAATTTACGGGAACAGCCAGAGTCTGTGAATCTGAAGAATCGGCTATGAATTTAATTACTTTGAAAAAAATAAAAAAAGGAGATGTAATTATAATAAGAAATGAAGGACCAAAAGGCGGTCCCGGAATGCGTGAGATGCTTTCACCAACCGCTGCAATAGTCGGAATGGGATTATCCGAATCGGTTGCTTTGATAACTGATGGCAGATTTTCCGGAGGAACTCGTGGACCATGTATCGGACATGTTTCGCCCGAGGCATCTGCGGGTGGTGTAATAGGAATTATCAAAGACGGAGAAGAAATAACTATTGATATACCTAACAGAAAAATATTTGTCCGACTTACAGATGTAGAAATCAAACTTCGCTTAGCCAGAAAAAAAGTGCCGGAGCAAAAAATAAAAAATGGCTGGCTTTCAAGATATGCAAAATTAGTAACATCTGCTGATTTAGGTGCAATTTTAAAATAATTAGATTATTGAATTATCAACAATTTTCAGTAATTTAAAGTCCATGTAATTAGGGTTTGCTAAGTTTTTAAGTGGACCATATATATTGTGAGGTGTAAAATGTTAAAAACAGGTTCAGAAATATTTTGTGAATCTCTTTTAAGAGAAAATGTTAAAGTCTTATTCGGTATTCCCGGTGGGCAGGTTATTCCAATATTTGATAAAATTTACGATTATAGAGATAAAATAAAATTTATTTTAACTAGACATGAACAAGGCGCGGGACATATGGCTGATGGTTACGCACGTTCTACTGGTAATGTCGGAGTTTGTATAGCGACCAGCGGTCCCGGAGCAACCAATCTCACAACAGCACTTGCAACGGCAAATATGGACTCAGTACCAATCGTTGCATTTACAGGTCAGGTTGCAACATCCTTAATCGGAAATGACGCTTTTCAAGAAGCTGATACAACAGGTATTACAAGACCAGTAACAAAACATAATTTTTTAGTAAAGGATGTAAGCGAACTCGCAAAAACAATACATGAGGCGTTCTATATTGCCAAAACAGGCAGACCCGGGGCTGTACTTGTTGACATACCAGTTGATGTGCAACGTGCAACAACAGAATTTGTATATCCCGAAACAATCGATATACGATCTTATAAACCTGTTTATACAGGGCATTTAGGACAGATAAAAAAAGCTGCAGAACTGATTAATTCAGCTAAACAACCTTTACTTTATATTGGCGGCGGAATAATTTCGGCTAATGCGTCTACTGAATTGTTTAAACTTGCTGAAAAAATACATACTCCAGTCACTACAACATTATTAGCAATCGGTAGTTTTCCGCCAAATCATCCTCTAAACCTTTATATGCCCGGTATGCATGGAAATTATGCTGCAAATCATGCTTTCCAAAATTGCGATTTAATCATAGCTATCGGAGCCAGATTTGATGATAGAGTTACCGGTAAACTTACAGCATTCGCTCCTAAAGCCAAAATTATTCACATTGACATCGATCCGACATCAATATCTAAAAATGTTCAAGTTAATATCCCGGTAGTAGGTGATGCAAAAAGTATAATCAATGAGCTTTTAAAATATGTCAAAAAGAAAAATAACAAAGAATGGCTTAAAAGAATTTCTGAATGGCAAAAAACAAACCCTTTCTCTTATAAAAAAGATAATAAGCTTCGTCCGCAATATATTATAGAAAAAATATCCGAAATAACAAAGGGCGAAGCAATTGTCGTAACGGAAGTGGGACAAAACCAAATGTGGGCAGCACAATTCTATAAACCCAAACATCCGAGACACTTTTTATCCAGCGGTGGTTTAGGAACCATGGGATACGGGTTTCCGGCTGCTATTGGTGCGAAAATCGCCAATCCTAAAAAAACGGTTATTGATATTGCAGGTGATGGTTCTATACAAATGAATATACAAGAACTTGCTACTGCTGTTTTAAATAATATAAATGTTAAAATTGTCATATTAAACAATGCACACTTAGGAATGGTGCGACAATGGCAAGAACTATTTTATAAAAGGAGATATTCAGCCGTATGTCTTTGCAAACCTGATGGTTGTTTACCTTCGGATGCATCTGCTAAGAGATCAACCATTATGATACCTGATTTTGTTAAATTAGCAGAATCATATAACGCAGTTGGAATAAGAGTAACAAAAAAAGAAGATGTAGAAAGTACATTAATACAGGCACTGAAAATTGATAAAACAGTTGTTATGGATTTCATTGTCGAAGAAGAAGAAAATGTGTTACCAATGGTTCCAACAGGTGCTGCTTTGGATGAAATAATAATGAGCCTTGCATAAAGGCAAGTTAAAATTAAAAGTATAAATAAAAATTGAGACAATAAAGGCAAGTTAAAATTAAAAGTATAAATAAAAATAAAACCAAAAAGGACTTAATTTTGATTTTAACTTTTAACTTTTAATTGTAGTTTTTGGAGGTTTTATGAAACATACAATTTCGGTTTTGGTTGAAAATAAATCAGGCGTTCTGGCAAGAATCGCAACACTCTTTGCGGCACGCGGATATAATATCGATTCATTAGCGGTCGGAGAAACTGATGACCCGTCAATATCCAGAATGACAATTGTAGTAAACGGCGATGAAAAAATACTGGAACAAGTTGAAAAACAATTAAATAAACTTATTGATGTCATAAAACTTAATGATTTTCTCAACGTAGAACATATAGAAAGAGATTTAGTGCTTATTAAAGTCAAAGCCGACAAAAATTCAAGGAACGAGATTTTGCAGATTGTAGATATATTCAGGGCAAAAATTATTGATGTTTCTGTTAGCACTGTTATAGTAGAGATGACGGGTGATGAAAATAAGATTCAGGCGTTATTGAATATGCTTAAACCGTTCGGAGTAAAAGAAGTCGTTAGAACCGGAATTATTGCGATAGCAAGGGGTGGATAGAAATGCAAAAAAACTATTACACAGATTATAAAAGACGATTACACAGATTAATTTTCCCGCCACTACGTCGTTGGCGGGTCCGCCTTAGAATCAGTGGCGGAAACTTTTTACTTTTTACTTGTCTTTTTACTTGTCTTTTTACTGGTTGTGCACCAAAGGCAAAATACCTGATTGAGAATTATGTGCCACCAGAAAGGGTTGCGGTCTTACCTTTTACAAACCAATCTATAGATTTTGATGCACCTATTTTAATGCGTTACCTTTTCAATAAAAGATTAATCGCCAATGGATATAATACCATTTCTTTTGAAGAGGTTGACAATAAATTACGTGAAATGGGAATTACCGATGCAGGGCAATTACCGACAGCTACTCAAAAAGAAATAGGTGAAACATTGAATGTTGATGCCCTATTTTATGGAGATGTTATTGAATTCAAATATACAACTCTGGGTTTTTATTATTCAAGAACAGTAGAAGCAAATTTCAAATTATTTAATGCCAAAAGAGAAGAACTCCTCTGGGAAGATGAAAGAAAAGTATCTCATAAAAAAATTGAAACTGAAAACATTGGAAAAGCATTTGCATCCCAACTTATTGAAAAAACGATTGACAAGGCATTGCGTTCTCCATTAAGACAAGAAGCGAACGGTGTAGTCAATACATCCGTAATGACGCTGCCAAGAAAATAATTTTAACACATTGATTACGGTGAGTAAAGATATAAACCTTCGTAACATTAGTATCACCGCAATCATTTTAAATGGGAGGTATTGTATGAGACATAGTAGTTTGGTTTTGTATGGTCTTTGTTTAACAGTTGCATCATCACTTTTTTTAAATGGTTGCGCTCCTTCAACAACTGTAAAGAAAAAACAAGCGGTCACTATAGACAAACCGTCTGAAGATGTTTTTGTACCGCCAAAAAAGAAAATTGCTGTAATTGAATTCGAAAACAAAACGGCTTACGGACAAAGAAGATTAGGTACAGCTGCTTCAGACGTTCTTATGACCGAACTTGGAAAATCAGGGAAATTTATATTGGTTGAAAGAACAAAACTTGATAAAATTATGGAAGAACAAAAACTTCAGACAACCGGATTAGTTGATGCAAATACCGCTTCAAAAATAGGAAGAATTTTGGGACTTGATGCAATAGTGATAGGTTCGATATCGCAATTTGGAGTAAAAACGGGTGGCTCGGATTATCTTATAACCCAGTCAAAACAACAAGTTGCAGAATGCACCGTAGATATAAGAGTTATAGAAGTTGAAACCGGCAGAGTATTGTATATCGATTCCGGTAAAGGTGTTGCTAAATCATCAAAAGGTTCATTTTTAGGGATGGGAACAAAAGGCGGTTATGATGAGACTCTTGAGGGTGAAGCATTACGTGCAGCTATTGCAAAATTTGTAGATAACATTGTTGACCAGGTTAATAAAAGACCTTGGTCATGCAGGGTTGCAGAAGTTGACGGAAATACTATTTATCTGGACGCAGGAAGAGAATCAAACCTAAAATTAGGAACCAGATTGGTAATTTATCGTTTAGGTAAAGAAATTAAAAGTCCAGACACAGGAATGGTCATAGGAAGAACCGAAGAAAAAGCCGGTGAAATAGAAGTTATTGATTACTTCGGTGATAACGGGTCTACAGCAAAAATTATATCCGGTAGCAATGTACAACGTGGAAATTTGTGCCGTCTCGTAAAATAAATGAAAGATGTTTTTTATAATTTTTTGTCAGCTGCTTCTTTTGGTTTAATCCTACTCCTTTCTATTGTAGTCGGACTTGGGATAGGAATATTTCTTGATAAATTATTTAAAACGAATACCATATTTACCATCATTTTTACCGTTATAGGTATGGTTAGCGGATTGTATTCTGTGGTTAAGGAGATAAGAAAATTTCGAAAATAATAGTACCTTCTTCAGCAATATTAATTGCGGTTATTATATCAATTTTTTTTAATGATAAAAATGTGACAATAGGAATTATTGGCGGAACTTTTTTGGGATTATTAAATGTATTATTAATTTTTATCGCCACAAAAAATCTTAAACTTCAAACATATTTTTTTAGAACTATTTTGAAATTTGCTGTAATTTTAACCTTATTTTATATTTTACTCAAATTACAGGCTAACGTGATTGCAATCTTATCTGGATTTGCTTTACCGATTTTAATTATCACATTTGAGGCAATAAGATGCAAATTGTTAAAGAAGCAATAGAATTCCATATTCCTTATGTTCATGCTATCACATTAATGTCATTTATTTCGTGGATATTAATTTCTGCTTTTTCCTTAATTGCTACACATAAAATGTCAGTTATACCCAAAAATATACAGAACCTGCTCGAAATAATATTTGAACAAATTTTCAATCTGGCAGATACGATTATCGGTAAAGATGCAAAAAAATACTATCCGCTTTTTCTTGGGATATTCTTTTTTATTTTTATCTCAAACATAATGGGAGTAATACCGGGCATGCTTTCTCCGACATCTAATTTGAATATTCCTATTGCTTTATCAATCACCGTTTTTATATATTATAACCTTCAAGGTATTTATAAACATAAAATGAATTATTTAAAAAAATTTATCATTCCTACTCTTCCACTTTGGATGTTTCCTGTAAATATATTAATATTTTTTATAGAAATAATAAGTCAGTTTGTAAGACCTTTTTCATTATCATTACGTTTATTTTGTAATGTCTTTGCAAAAGAAACTTTGCTGGGTGTAATGTGTAGCCTTATTTTAACATTTCTGATACTGCCGGGTGTATCCAAGACTATACTTATTATGCCTTTATTTTTAAGACCAGTAATTATACTTTTAGCACTTCTTATCGGTTTAGTCCAAGCATTAATATTTTTAATATTGAGCATAACTTATATAGCAGGTGCTGTAAAATCGGAACATTAATTTAAATACGATTACACAGATTTCTAAAACCGATTACAGTGATTAATGACTTTAAATCCCAGTAATCATCTGTTTAAAATCATCGTAATCAGTATCATAGGGGGGAATATGAAAAGATGTTATTGGATTTATGGACTCTTTAGTGCAATCTTTGTTGTATCAGTTTCATCATTGCTTTTCAGTGCTGCTAATCCTGTAAGCGATTCTTCAGTTGTTTTAGCACCGGGTGCGGCTGAATTTTTTACTAAATCTATTATTGTCGCAAGTATCGGACTGGTTGTTGTGGCTGTGGTTGGTGCACTTTCTCAGATGTTTTCCATTAGAAAAGCATTGGAAGGTATTGCTCGTCAACCAGAAGCAGGTGCACAATTACAGTTGTCAATGATTATCGGACTTGCTTTTATTGAATCATTGGTATTATATGTACTTTTTATCAGCATAATTCTTCTATTTGCAAATCCGTTTACAAAATATTTTATTCAATAGAAGGATAGTGGGATAGTGCGATAGCGGGATAGTGCGATAGAACGATAGAATTAGGTTAGAAGTTTGTTGACACAATCTGTATCCTGTATCCTGTATTCTGTATCCTGTGTGCTGTTTCAATTTTATGTTAGAAATAGATTTAAAAATCATAATAGTACAAATCGTTACCTTTTTGATAGGTGTTTTTGTTTTATGGAAAATATCATGGAAACCGCTTATGGAAATCTTATTCAAAAGAAAAAACGACATAGCTAGAAATATAGCTGATTCAGAAAAACTTAAGCAAGAAACCGAAAGTCTTAAAGTTAAGTATGAAACGATGACTGAGGATTTAAATAAGAAAGCACAGGAACTTCTTGCTCAGGCAACATCTTCGGCAGAAATACAGAAACAACAAATAATTGATGCCGCCCAGAATGAGACTAAGAAAATTATAGAATCAGCCAAAAAACAGATTGAAAATGAGCGGGAAGCTGTAAAAACCAGTTTAAGAGAAGAAATAATGCCAATTGCTATTTCTATATCTGAAAAGATTTTGGAAAAAACTATAGACAAAAATACTCAGAATCAGCTCATAGAAAAATTTTTAAATGAAATACCTGATATAAAAGAAAATTAAGAAAGATTTTAATCTGTGTAATCGTCCTTAAAAATCTATGTAATCGTTTTTTAAAATATGAAAAAAAATAATTCAAGGAAATATGCAAAAGCATTATTTCAATTAGCTGTACAAAACAACCAAATAAAAGAGATAAAAGATTCTTTTACAAAGTTAAAATCTCTTTATGATGAAAAAACTATAAACTTTTTTTCAAATCCTCTTGTTGATGAGGACACTAAAATAAATCTTATCAAGAGCAGTTATTTGAATCTACCTGAAATATTAACAAATTTATTATTTATTTTAATTAATAAAAAGGAATTGCCGATTTTACCGGAAATAGAAAATAAATATAAAACCGAAATTCTTAATTCTCAAAACATATTAGCAACAGAAGTTATTTCAACCATACAGCTTGACAAACCGACTTTAAATAAAATTAGCGAAAAAGTTGGAAGTATCACTAACAAAAATATTTTATTAAAGGAGTCGATTGATAAGACCATACTTGGCGGGATAATAATAAAAGCAGGTGACTTAATTATTGACGGTAGTATTAAAGCAAAAATAGAATCTATACGCAAAAAGTTTATAAAAAACTAAAAATAGGTTGGTATATGAAAAAAGAAGAAATTACGGACATTATTAAATCAAAAATTGCATCTTTTAAAAAAGATGTTTCGGTTGACGAAATAGGTACTATCGTATCAGTTGGAGACGGTATAGCAAGAATCCAGGGATTAAACAATGCTTTTGTCAGTGAATTGCTGGAATTTCCAAAAAACATTTTTGGAATGGCACTCAACCTTGAACAAGAAGAAATAGGGTGTATTCTATTTGGCGATGAAAAACTTCTTAAAGAAGGTGATATAGTTAAAAGAACAAGACAAATAATGGAAGTTCCTGTAGGGGAACACCTTATCGGAAGAATTATAAATCCGTTAGGATTTGCACTTGACGGTAAAGATAATCCTAAGATGGATAAAAAAAGGGCTATAGAAGTGGTAGCGCCAAGTATCGCAGAAAGACAACCTGTAAAAATACCCTTGCAAACAGGTATAAAGGCTATTGATTCAATGATTCCGATTGGTAGGGGACAAAGAGAATTAATTATTGGTGACAGGCAAATCGGTAAAACAGCAATAGTAATTGATACGATTATAAATCAGAAAAATGAAGAAAATAGGCCTATTTGTATTTATGTTGCTATAGGTCAAAAACAATCTACTATAGCAAGCATTTTCAATACATTAAAAAAGTTCGGTGCCGATGAATATACGATAATAGTTGCAGCTTCCGCTTCGGATGCTGCACCTTTATTGTATTTGGCACCATACTCCGGTTGTGCAATAGCGGAAGAATTTATGTGGGCAGGAAAGGATGTCCTTATAATTTACGATGACCTTTCAAAACACGCTCAAGCATATCGGCAAATATCTCTTCTTTTAAGAAGGCCTCCCGGACGGGAAGCGTATCCCGGCGATGTTTTTTATTTGCATTCCAGATTGCTTGAACGTGCCTGTAAGCTTTCTGATAAAAACGGTTCAGGCTCCATTACAGCACTACCTATAATAGAAACTCAGGCAGGCGATATTTCGGCATATATTCCGACAAACGTAATATCAATAACAGACGGACAGATATATCTTGAAAACAATTTATTTTATTCAGGCATACGTCCGGCAACTAACGTCGGTTTATCGGTTTCACGTGTAGGCGGAAGCGCTCAGGTTAAATCTATGCGACAAGTTGCGGGAAGTTTACGTATTGATATCGCGCAATATAATGAATTATCGTCATTTGCGCAATTTTCTTCGGAATTAGATACTGCTACAAAATCTCAAATAATAAGAGGTGAGCGTCTTGTTGAAATTCTTAAACAAGACCAATACGAACCTTTGGAAGTTGAGAAACAGATATTGATAATCTTCGCAGGAACAAAAGGCCTGCTTGATGATATTGAAATATCAAAAATCAAGAGTTTTGAAAAAGGACTTTATAATTATTGCATTCAAAATAATCCGGAAATACTAAGCGAATTAAAACTAAAAAGGGAAATATCAAAAGAACTTGAAGCAAAATTAAATTCTACATTAAAAGAATATAAAAAAGCTTTTATCAGCCTCTAATATTTATTTTATGGCGACATTAAGAAAAATCAGACAAAAAATAAAATCAACAAAAGCAATAGCAAAAACAACTAAAGCTATGTATACTATCTCCTCGGTTAAATTCCAAAAAGCACATGTGGAAATGAGTGGCTCAGAACCCTATCACCAAAGAATACAGCAACTTCTTTTTGATACTTTAAATAAAACAAAGGAATCTCATATATTATTGCAGAACAACGTCAGTAATAAAGAAGGATTGCTGGTCATTACTTCCGATAAAGGTCTTTGCGGCTCTTATAATACCGTTATCATAAAAAAGGCAATGGAATATATAATATCAAACCGAAACAAAGAATTGAAAATATTGACTGTAGGGAAAAAAGGACGGGATTACTTCAAAAGAAACTGGATTTTAATTACTTCTGAATATTTCAATATTTTCAAAAAACTTACGTCATTACAAGCAAATATAATTTCCGATGAAATCATTAAACTGTTTCTCGAAGAAAAAATTTCTAAGTTCAGCGTGATTTACTCCGAATATAAATCCCTATTTTCACAGCCTGTTGTTATGAAACAATTACTGCCTATAGAAAAAGTCAAGGTAAACGAACTTCAATTTGATTTCATATACGAACCAGCGAAAGAAATCATTATTGATACCCTACTTAATAGGTACTTAAAAGCAAATTTATATCATATTTTAATTGAAGCATATACTTCAGAAATTGCAGCAAGAAGAAATGCAATGGATAATGCAAATAGTAACGCTTCGGACTTAATTGACGACCTTACTATTCACTTAAATAATCTTCGCCAGCAAAAAATAACTGAAGAATTAACCGAAATAATCGGATCAATTGAGGCAGGTAGGACATGAACAAAGGAAAAATTGTACAAGTTATAGGACCGGTTGTTGACTGTGAATTTCAAAAAGACAAATTACCCAAAATATTTAATGCACTTAAATTAAAAGAACATATTTTGGAAGTGGAGTCGCATATCGGTGATAATACCGTCAGATGCATTTCTCTTGCTCCAACCGATGGATTTGCTCGCGGGATGGAAGTGGAAGATACCGGTAGTCCAATTAAAATACCGGTCGGCCGTGCCTGTTTAGGAAGAGTAATGGACCTCTTAGGAAATCCGATAGACCATCAAGGTGAAATAAAATCTGACTTATATAGACAAATCCATGCCGATGCACCTACTATTGTCCAGCAAAAAACAACCACGGAAATATTTGAAACCGGAATAAAAGTAATTGATCTTTTACAACCTTACCAAAAGGGAGGTAAAGTAGGATTATTCGGCGGTGCAGGTGTCGGTAAAACAGTTGTAATAATGGAATTAATACACAATGTAGCCACTCAGCATAACGGCGTTTCCGTTTTTGGCGGTGTCGGTGAAAGAAGCCGCGAAGGAAACGATTTATGGATAGAAATGAAACGTTCAAAGGTATTGGATAAAACAACACTGGTATTCGGACAGATGAACGAACCTCCGGGATCAAGATTTCGGGTAGCGCTTTCCGCTTTAACACAAGCTGAATATTTCAGAGATGTAGAAAACCAGGATGTTCTTCTATTTATTGATAACATATTCAGATATGTGCTGGCTGGAGCAGAAGTCTCGGCGCTTTTGGGCAGAATGCCTTCTGCAGTCGGGTATCAACCCACTTTGCAGACCGAAATGGCTCTGCTTCAAGAGAGAATCACTTCAACACAAAACGGCTCAATAACTTCCGTACAGGCAATTTATGTACCTGCTGATGATTTAACCGACCCCGGTGTTGCCGCTACTTTTTCGCATCTTGACGCTACCACGGTATTATCGCGTCAAATAGTTGAACTTGGTATATATCCGGCTGTTGATCCTTTAGAGTCTTCTTCAAAAATATTGGATCCGAAAATAATCGGAGAAGAACATTATACAGTCGCAAGAAATGTACAAAAAATACTTCAAAGATACAAAGATTTGCAAGATATTATCGCTATTTTAGGTATTGATGAACTTTCCGAAGAAGACAAAATTACTGTATCCCGTGCACGAAAAATTCAGAAATTTCTTTCTCAGCCGTTTTTCGTTGCCGAGGAATTCACCGGTAAACAAGGAAGATATGTTCAACTTAAAGATACTATAAAAGGTTTTAAAGAAATAGTCGAAGGCAGGCACGATTCCATCCCGGAACAAGCCTTCTGGATGATGGGAACAATTGATGAAGTCATCCAAAGGAATAATCCAAGTTAGAGATTAGCGTAACCACTGCCCCCTAACCTCTATACGCTATCCGCTGACATATACAATGAAAACATTTTTACTTGAAATTATAACACCTGAAAAAGTATCATATAAAAGTATGGTGGAATTTGTATCTTTTCCGGCATATCATGGTGAGATGGGTGTACTGCCGGGACATATTGACTATATTTCATTGCTTCTGCCAGGTGAAATAAGAATAAAATTTGGTGAAGATATACAATTATTTGCAATTTCAGGCGGATTTGCAGAAATACATAACAATAACGTAACCATATTATGTGAGACAGCTGAAAGTGCAGAAGAAATAGATATTGAGAAAGCTAAACTTGAAAAACTAAGGGCTGAAGAAAAACTAAAAACTCCGGATAAAAACTTTGTAGAAATACAAGCGTCCCTCAGGAAGGCTATGGCTCGCCTAAAAGTTGTAAGTGACCTCCAAAGAAGAAAGAAAACAAAAAAACAACAATAAAATCAATAAAAAGTTAAAAGTCAAAATTAAGTCCTTTTTGGTTTTATTTTTATTTATACTTTTAATTTTAACTTGCTTTTATTCTATTCTCTAATATTTAATTCTTAAATTATCTTTTCTCTATCCTCTAACCTCTATTCTCTAACCTCTGAATTTTATTGTTTTTTTTGTTAATTTTTGTATAATGATTTATTATGTTACCCGATAAAAAAGGCTATTTTGGGGAGTTTGGAGGCAGATACGCACCTGAGACGTTGATTTCTGCTATTTTTGAACTTGAAAATTTCTATAA
>Ga0208246_1000573_pt1 | contig 28179 bp, 19 predicted proteins | sample RifOxyD2_FD_184039 | JGI IMG/M metagenome (GOLD analysis project Ga0208246, IMG submission 184039) | Soil microbial communities from Rifle, Colorado - Rifle Oxygen_injection D2 (SPAdes) | ecosystem: Environmental > Terrestrial > Deep subsurface > Rock core/Sediment | place: Rifle, Colorado... | reverse complement strand
GAGCGTTGATGCTCATGTTCGATAACCGCTACGTGAATACGTCGGGAGACACGATGACCGGAGCACTCAAAGTCCGCGCCAACCTCTCCGGCTCCACCCTGACCGTGGATCAAACGGCGGACATCTTCGGGAATCTCGCCGTGAGCGGGACGACCATCCTCACAGGAAGCGTCGGCGTCGGCGTGACGGGGACACCGGAGACGAAGCTCGAGGTCGTAGGCACGATGAGCGGTACATCGGTGGTAGCGAGCGGACTCACCGGCGGAAGAGTGACGTATGCCGCGACAGGAGGTCAACTCATAGACAATGCGAACCTGACATTCGACGGCACGAATCTGAACATCGGTACCACCCTCACGGCACAGGCGCCGCTGACGGTGAACGGTGGCGGCTACTTCCGTAAAGATCAGAATGCGGGCACCGCATTGTATGTCGTGAACTCCGCCACTCTGGGCAATACAACCGCGAGTGCCCAGGTGGTCACTCAGTCGAATGACTCGAGCGGATTCTTCGGCTCTTTCCCGAGCGATAGCGCCAGTGCGTGGACACGGGATCGTACAGTACTCGGAGCGAACTCCAATGCATCGGGGATCACTCTCTCCGCCGTTGGTACCAACCAAAATATCAACTTCTTCGCTGGATCCACGACGGAAAAGATGCGCCTGAACAGTACCGGGCTCGGCATCGGGACGACGACGCCGGACACACAGCTCGAAGTCGTCGGCACCGCCTCCGGCCGCCTCGTCCACGCACAGGATCGCCTGACGTCCTCCGGAACACTCTCCGTGACAGGAGCGGCGTCGCTGCAATCCACGGTGCGGATCAACGGAGTGACCTACACTTTCCCGTACGGGGACGGGGCGGCCTCGGGCAAGGTGCTCAAGACCAACGGCGCGGGGCAGCTCACATGGGCCACGGATACCTCAGGAGGGGGACAGAGCAACACGGGAGCGTTGATGCTCATGTTCGATAACCGCTACGTGAATACGTCGGGAGACACGATGACCGGAGCACTCAAAGTCCGCGCCAACCTCTCCGGCTCCACCCTGACCGTGGATCAGACGGCGGACATCTTCGGGAATCTCGCCGTGAGCGGCACCACGATCCTGGACGGCAATGTCGGGATCGGGGTAACGGGCACGCCGGAGACCAAGCTGGAAGTGGCAGGGACGATGTCGGGGCAATTGCTCTACATCTCGGGAACAGGAGCGAGTCCGCTCTTCTTCGCAGGCAATGGAGGCGTGGGCATCGGGACGACGGCACCAGGCTCTAAATTACATGTCATCGATTCCGTGGCCGGCACATCGTCGGTTCAAAACGGGGTAGACATGGCTACGACAGTCACAGGAACCAGTTCGGCTGATCTGGTTGGTCTTGGATATCAGGGGCTCTATGTTCATCCGGTTGCAAACAACGCCACAAATTACAACGGCGTGGCGACGATCCCACAACTCGCCGACGCAGCAGTAACAGTTGGAACGATCAATGGGGCACTTGCTTACACTGGTTACGGATATAACGCAGGAGCAGCAGTCAGCAATGCTGCCGGCCTGAGAGTGAAAAGCTGGGGAAACACTCCTCCTGGCACGTTTACCAATCAGTATGGCGTCTATGTAGAAAACATCACGGGAGCTGCCAATAACTACAGTATTTATTCGGCTGGCGGGAAGAATTACTTCGCTGACAACGTCGGCATCGGGACGACGACTCCGGGGACGAAACTGGAAGTCGCCGGAACCATGTCGGGTCGACGACTCAATGTCTCCACATCGGAAACGACCAACACGGGGGCCATCTTCCTCAACATGGACGGCAATGGCACGGGCATGCTCCTCGACTCCGAGGCGACCACTGCGCCGGGGCTCGCCATCGACATGAACGCAAAGACCGGTGTTGCGCCGCATATCCTCTTCGGCTACCTCGGCACCTTCGACGTGAATCTCTTCCGGAGTGCAGCCAACGTCCTCAAGACGGATGACTCGCTCTACGTGAGCTCTACCCTCTCGGGTGCCTTCATCAATGCCTCCTCCACCTTCGAGGGTGCAGGACTCACGGACTGCGACACTGCCGCCACTTCCAAGCTGCTCTGGGATGCGACGACCAAGAAGTTCTCCTGCGGAACGGATCAGACGGGGGGAACGAGCGGGATCTCGCAGGACAATGCGGACAACCGCTACGTAAACACTGCTGGAGATACCATGACGGGGGCGCTCACGATCAAGAAGGCATCGGGAACAGCGACAGGCAATACCCTCGTCGTGGACACGCAGGGTCTCGTCTACGATGCGACGAACAAGAGGGTGGGAATTGGAACGGCGAGTCCACAGGACACGTTGGATATAGCTGGAAACCTTATTTTAAGTACGGCAAACACTCCAACAATAAAAGTTGAGGATACGACCAATACTGTCAGAACTTGGATGGAATCCACCGACTCGATTGGTTTAATCGGCACAGTTTCCAACCATCAATTGCGTTTGTATACGAATAACACGGCAAAGATGACCATTGATACGGATGGAGACACTGGCATCGGGACGACGGCTCCGGATACCACGCTCGAAGTGATCGGCACGGCATCCGGTCGGTTGATGCACGCACAGGATCGCCTGACCACCTCCGGCTCGCTCTCCGTCACCGGAGCAGCGTCGCTGCAGTCCACCGTCCGCATCAACGGCGTCACGTACACCTTCCCCTACGGAGATGGAGCGGCCTCCGGACGCGTGCTCGCGACGAATGCAGCGGGGCAGCTCTCTTGGGCGAATGTGAATACGCTCGGAACCGGCTTCCTCACGCAGACCCTGTCAGACGCACGCTATGTGAATGTGGCGGGAGATACCATGACGGGAGCGCTCAAAGTCCAGGCAAACCTCTCCGGCTCCACCCTGACCGTGGATCAGACGGCAGACATCTTCGGGAATCTCGCCGTGAGCGGCACCACCATCCTGGATGGAAGCGTCGGGATCGGGGTGACGGGCACGCCGGAGACGAAGCTGGAAGTGGCGGGGACGATGTCGGGCCAATCGTTGCAGGTGACAGGAACGGGGACGACCCCGTTGATCTTTACACGACTGGTCTATGGGACAGTCGGCATCGGGACGTCAACGCCCGATAATCTCCTCACTCTGAATAAGCCATCCGGCAACGTACTCATCCAATTCAACAGTAACGGCACAAATTATGACTACATCGGAACGTCGAGTGCCGTGGACAATCCGATTATGGGCATGGCGCCGGGCGATCTGGGATTCCGCACGCAGGAGAAGAAGATGTCCTTCTCAAACAACAGCGGGAACAGCACGCAGGTCATGATCGATACAGCAGGCAACGTCGGCATTGCGCAGACGAGCCCCACGGTCAAGCTCCAGGTGACGGGCAGCGGCTCCTTCACGGGAGCGAACGCACGCGTGGGCATCGGGACGACCACGGCGGACACATCTCTCGAAGTCATCGGCACCGCTTCCGGTCGTCTCGTCCATGCGCAAGATCGCTTAACCACCTCCGGCTCGCTCTCCGTCACGGGAGCGGCATCCCTGCAGTCCACCATCCGCATCAACGGGGTGACCTACACCTTCCCATACGGGGACGGGGCGGCCTCCGGGAGAGTGCTTGCAACGAATGCAGCTGGACAGCTGAGCTGGGCGAATGCCTCGAGTCTCGTCACCGGAAGCCTCACACAGACCAGTGCCGATGCACGGTATGTGAATGTGGCAGGAGATACGATGACCGGCGCACTCAAAGTGCGGGCGAACCTGTCGGGCTCCACGCTGACCGTGGATCAGACCGCGGACATCTTCGGGAATCTCGCGGTGAGCGGCACCACGATCCTCGACGGCAATGTCGGGATCGGGGTGACGGGTACGCCGGAGACCAAGCTCGAAGTGATTGGGGCAATTTCCGGCGCCTCACTTTCTATTGCCGGCTCCAATGTCACCATTGGCACAGACGGAGCGGCGATCTTCAATGAACAGGGACGCGATGTGGACTTCCGCATAGAAGGAGACACCGATGCGAACCTCTTCTCTGTGGATGCAAGCACCGACAGAATCGGCATTGGAACGGCAGATCCCGCTCAGAAGCTCACGCTGAACGCCGGGCATATGTTGCTCAGCAACAACTATGAGATCCGGTTCAAAGATTCCGGCGGCATCGAAAGGACAACGTTGGAATTGGACAGCTCCAACAACTTGAATGTCGGAACAAGTGCCGGCGGGAATCTGATATTCAACAATGGGGCAACATACACAGAAAGAATGCGGATTGATGCAAATGGCAGAGTCGGCATCGGGACGACCACTCCCGGCGCTAAGCTCTCCGTTTCGGGTTCCACGCTCATCGGGAACAATCTCGCGGCATCACAAACAGCCGACACACAGCTCGAAGTCATCGGCACCGCTTCCGGTCGTCTCGTCCACGCACAGGATCGCCTGACGTCCTCCGGAGCTCTCTCCATCGACGGGACAAGTTATCTCAATAGCAATACCATCATCACCGGAAATCAAAATACGACGGGGAATATCGCTGGATCGGGCACGCTCTCCGTCGAAGGCGCCTCCTTCTTCCAAGGGGCACTCACCCTGAAGAAACTCGCCGGCTCCGGGACGGGAGATATCCTCGTCGTGGACACGAGAGGATTGGTCTACGATGCGACGGCGAAGGCAGTGGGCGTCGGGACGGCAAGCCCGAATGCAAAACTTGAAGTATGGGGTGACGGCAGCAGCAACACGACGGGAATCCGGCAAGTCTACAGCGAGAACACTGGCTACTACGTAGACCTGTATATGACCAACGCGGGTAAGGCAACGCTTGCCTCGACCGGACCCAATGCCGACATCGTTCTCATGCCTCCCGCGGGTCGGGGTGTAGGAATAGGCACGACCACTCCCGGCGCTAAGCTCTCCGTTTCCGGCGCCTTGGTTGTGGGGCCGAAGCTTTCTTCCACAGCCACAGCCGAGACGACACTGGAAACGCAGGGCACCATGTCCGGTCGAAGACTCAATATCTCCACAAGCCAGACCATGGGTACGGGAGCGATCTTCCTCAATATGGACGGCAACGGCACCGGTATGCTCCTCGACTCCGAGGCGACGAATGCCGTCGGCCTCGCCATCGACATGAATGCGCATAGCAATGCGGCGCCGCACCTCCTCTTCGGTTACCAGGGAACCTTCGATGTGAATCTCTTCCGCGATGCGGCGAACGTACTCAAGACGGACGACAAGTTCGCCTACACGGAGGACACGGGGGATAACCTGAGTTACGTGTGCTACAACAGCGCCGGACGCCTCGCGAACTGCACTTCGCTGGAGAAGTACAAGAATGACATTCAAGACCTCGGACTCGGACTGGAAACAGCGATGAAGCTCCGACCCGTGCGCTTCACGTGGAAGTCTTCCGGCGAACCGGATCTCGGCTTCATCGCGGAGGAAACGGAGAAAGTGGATCCCCTGCTCGTCAGCTACAACAAGGAAAACGAGCTCTCAGGCGTGAAGTACCCGCAGATGACCGCACTCGCCATCGCTGCCATCCAGGAGCAGCAAGGTGAGATCGAGGCTCTGCAGGCTCAAGTGGAGGCCATCAAGACCGCTCAGCCGTCGAATGCGACGGACGAGGAAGAGTATTCCTCCGTCGACATGGGGCTGCAGCCCGGAGAGCTGATGTGCCTGGATACGAAGCACAAGGATTCCGTCACGCGCTGCCTCGGACTCGGCGGTGAGACCTTCATGGGCGTCGTCACCAAAGTCAACAAGAATGGTTCTGTCCGCATCCGCGTCTCCGGGAAGATCTCCGTGCGCGTCACGGGAGAGGGCGGCACCATCGATATCGGCTCCAGCCTCACCACGGCCTCCATCGACGGAGCCGCGCGCAGGGCATCCGCCTGGGACCGCCCCGTCATCGGCACGGCTCTCGAGGCATCCTCCGGCGCGCAGGGGGAGGTTCTGATGCTGCTGAAGTAGAGGGGAAGAGGTGAAGAAGCGAGAGGTGGCAGTGTCTATTTTTGGCTTAGGGTAGCGGAGATATAGTCATTCTTCTTTCGCCACCCGGAGCACCCACTCACAGCGTCACACAATTCCCTCCCCCATTGGGGAAGGGGCAGCTGCACCAACTTTAGTTGTGAAGACCGCGAAGTATCCCCTCCCCCATTGGGGGAGGGTGAGGGAGAGGGGGTCAATCGGGAAGACAACCGAGCACACGCGCGATCTCCGCGAGAACATCGTCGATCGATGTGTATGTTTACATGCTATCGAAGCAGTGCGCACAGTATTCCGGAGCACGGTGAAAACAAATCAGACAATCAAACCCCCTCACCCTCGCTCCCCCTCGACAAGCTCGGGGTCGCTCCACCCTCTCCCGTCGGGAAAGGGAATAAAGGCATCGATCTAAGAGAGAAGATTGCGTCATTCCCCTCCCCCATTGGGGGAGGGTGAGGGAGAGGGGGTCAATCGGGAAGACAACCGAGCACACGCGCGATCTCCGCGAGAACATCGTCGATTGATGCACATGTTTGTCTGTTTCCGAAACGGATGATGTTGAACCGATGTGTCTGAAGATAGCGTTCTCTTTTCTTGTCACGTTCGTGAACTCCCTGCTCATAATGAGAATCTCCATCAATTTCGATGATGAGTTTCTTCTCAACGCACAGAAAATCCACAACGTATGGACCAATGGGAACTTGGCGGCGAAATTTGAATCCGCGAAAGCGATTGGCACGTAATTTATTCCACAGAACTTTCTCACCCGGTGTTTGATCTTTGCGAAGATGGCGGGCAAAGGACACTTTAGGAGTTTGTGCAGTGCGAACAGTATCGCGAAGCATAACGAAAGGATACCAGACAACCCGACCCCCTCTCCCTAACCCTCTCCCGTCGGGAGAGGGAAGAGAAGCACCATGCCAAAAGAGTGCCTTGCGGGAGACATTGCTGTTTCCATCACCCAGAGCGCCCGTCCCCGGGCGCGGCTGTAGAAGGGTCACCCATCACTCCACCTGTCCCAGCAACACCACATAGTTCTTCCCATACACCTTCGCACACTTGGGACAGGTGGTGTAGAAGAAGAGGATCTTCTTGAGATTCCTTCCCTTCCCCCGCACGACCGCCGCCATTTCCTTCGCCCATTTCCCCGCATCCTTGTACGGCCCCTCGAAAACCTTCGTGAGGAAGGTTCCCGAAAGAGTGGCCATCCGGGCTCCGGGGACGGGCCGGTCGACATCGATAGAGATATCCGCTCCCCAGAGCGACGTCTCGTCGCTCAGCATGATCTTCCCCCCTTGTGCCCCGGCACGCTCGATGAGCCGCATGTTCTTGACGATCTTCTGCCCGAAGTTTAAGGGGATATGAAGGAAGCTCGTCACATGATCCTTCACGAAGAGCTTGTCCTTCCATGATACCTCCCTGTCCTGCCACGGGACGGGATCGAACGGGTCACAGCAGCCGGTGGGTGATACGGGGGAAGTCATATAAGCAGTGTAATCGGGGTAGGGAAAAAGGGAAGCTTGCTTGAGAGTAGACGCTTGGATACTGGTGCATAGTTATGGATTCTTCTTCGTCGGGGGGCTAGGGCACCTTGTTTAAGTTCCCTAAGCCCCCCGACACCCCCCTTACCCTCCTAACCCCAAGCTGGGAGGGAAACCTACGGTTTCCCTCCCTCCCATCCCACCCTTCCCCTCTACTATATGAGTTGGACGGCGCGCCACGGGGGGTGAAGGGGAAGGCCCTGCCGCGCGAAGCGCGCCGACGAGGCGACCTCGAATCCCTGGAGGGGTCGACGAGGAGGCACAGGGCCGGGTGGAGAGGCTCTGGCGCGCCGGCGTTTTGGCGCCACCTTTGCCGCCGGGCAAAGGTGGCGAATAGAATTGAAGAAGAATCGATAACCTATGAAACAGCTTCCCTTAGCCAAAAACAGACATCACACAATCCCCCACCCTTCTTCACTTACCTCCCCTTTACGGCGCCGTCGTCTCCCAGTTCAAGTTGATGAAGCCCGCATCAGCAGAGCCTGCGACCGTGGTCACGACCTTCACGAAGACCGTGATGAAGCTACCCGGAGTGTACGTACCGGCAGCTTCGGAACCCGTGACGGTCGCCGTCGTCCAGTCCGTGGCTGCGATCTTCTCGCCGCCCGTCAGAGCAACTGCATTGCCGGCCGTGTCGAGCATGCGGATGGAAACGGAGTTTACGTCGGTATCCGCGCTCGTCGTGCGGTAACGGAACTGGATGGGCCGCACGTTGTCCCACGCGGAGTAGTTGTCCGGCACCCGAACGCGGATGACGATCCAGTAGTCCTGCAACGCCGCCTTCGAGGAAGTCCAACGATAGTAGTTCTCCTTGTTCGTCGCATCGTAATCGTACGTCAACTGTCCGATGTAGGCGGAGCCGCTCGCCGTGTAGACGGCATCGGGATACTCGGGACTTATGGAGAAGACGCCGCCGCTCCCGATGCCGATCCCCTTGGAAGACCATGAGAGTGTTCCGTCCCCGTCCGTCGTGAGGACCTGACTGGCATCCCCGTTCGTCGTCGGGAACGTGTAGGACTGGCCGTTGAGCTTGATGGCACCCGACACGCCGAGCGTGCCCCAGATGTCGGCATTGCCGTCCACACGCAGCGAGGAGCCGGAGATATTCGCCCGAACCTGCAGCGCACCCGTCATCGTGTCACCGGACCTGTTCACGTAGCGATTGTCGGACGCTGTCAGATCCAGAAGAGTCGCATCCGTGATCTGCGTCTGCAGTTCGGCGAAGGTGTTGAGTTCCGCCTCTTCGATCACATCCACGCAGTTGCCGTCGCCGTCGAGGTACTCGTCAGCGGCGCAAAGCGTCTGAGCATTCGTATTGGTATCGATATCCGTGGCCCATGAGAGGTTCCCGGCACCGTCGGTCTTGAGCACCCTGCCCGATGCCGCACCGTCCCCGTACGGGAAGGTGTAGGTGACGCCATTCAGCTGAAGCGTAGAACCGAAGACCGCAGCACCGTTGATATACGCGGTACCATCGACCGAGAGCACGCCGGAGGCGGAGAGCGCTCCCGTCACCGCCAAATCATCGGAGAGCTCAAATTGGTTCGTTGTGTTGTTAAACTTGAGCGTTTCCGCCCCCGCATCGTTTCCGAAGGTAAGGACGGCGTCGGCCGCACCGTTGTCATGGTTGATCGTGAGATCGGCATCCGTCGTGATGGTGCCCACCGTATCGAGGGTGGAGCCGGCCGTGATCGCCCCCTGCAGGGATGACGCCCCCTCTATAGAGAGGGTGCCGGAAGCGGCGAGGTTGCCGCCGACGAGCTCGTTCCCCGTGATATTGGCATTCGACTCGATGAACAAGGAACCCGAGCCGTAGATGTTGCCATCCACGAGCGTGGCTCCCGATACGCCGAGATTCCCGAAGATGTCCGCGGTTCCATCCACGGTCAGTGCGGAACCGGAGAGGTGCCCCCGCACATTGAGCGCTCCGGTCATCGTGTCACCGGAGATGTTCACGTAGCGCTTGTCGCCGTCATCGTAATTCAAACCGTTGACGGATCCTGCATCAGTCGCCCATACGAGCTGTCCGGCGCCGTCCGTCTTGAGCACTTTGCCGGAAGCGGCACCATCGCCATACGGGAAGGTGTAGACGACGCCATTGAGCTTCACGGTGGAGCCGAAGGAGGCCGCCCCTTCGATAGAGAGTGTCCCCGAACCGGCGATATTGCCGCCGACGAGCTCGTTCCCCGTGATATTGGCATTCGACTCGATGAACAAGGAACCCGAGCCGTAGATGTTGCCGCTCGTTGTAGAGGTGCCGGTCACCACTTCGCTGCTATTGAGGTATGCCGTTCCGTCCACGGAGAGCACGCCGGAGGCGGAGAGCGCTCCCGTCACCGCCAAATCATCGGAGAGCTCAAATTGGTTCGTTGTATTGTTAAACTTGAGCGTTTCCGCCCCCGCGTCGTTGCCGAAAGTGAGGACGGCATCCGCCGCGCCGTTGTCTTGGTTGATCGTGAGATCGGCATCCGTGGTGATGGAACCCACCGTATCGAGGGTGGAGCCGGCCGTGATCGCCCCCTGCAGGGATGACGCCCCCTCTATGGAGAGGGTACCGGAACCGGCGATGTTGCCGCCGACGAGCTCGTTCCCCGTGATATTGGCATTCGACTCGATGAACAAGGAACCCGAGCCGTAGATGTTGCCGTCCACGAGCGTGGTTCCGGATACGGCGAGATTGCCCCAGATATCGGCATTTTTATCCACGCGCAAATGGGTGCCGGACATCACCTGCTTGATGCTCGTGGAACCTGTCGCCGTGAGATCCCCCTGGATGTAGAGCGAACGGGTGAACTGGAACCGTGCAGCAGTCCGGTTGTAGAACAAGCTCTCCTTCAGCGTGTCGCCGAATTTGAGCTCGATATTCGTCGTCGAGTCGCCCTCGTCGATCGTCTGGAAGGACTCCGTATTCACCAAGAGCGTAGGCTTCCAGCTGGAAGCCGCCTGCGCCTCGAGAGAAATCGAGAGGGCAAGGACAAACCCCGCGAGGAGCGCAGCGGCCCTCGTGCCTTTCCGCCTGATAATTGTGTGGGTTTGAATCATGTAAGTTTCTCAATATACTACCAGAAATTCGGTTTTCTGACATTAAGGAGACATTGACCAATCTCCAGAGTGTAGTCCTATGACTACTCTGAGAGCTTCTCCACCTGCTGAATCTTCACGAATCCCAGCTGCATTTGAGCGGTATCCTTCGCCGAAAGCTTGATCTTGAGGAGGAGCTCCCCACCGGGAGTCCAGGTCGGTGCCCCGGCAAACGAAAGAGTGGTGGTAGTCCAGGTCGCACTCGCAAGCTCCGTAGATGAACCGACGAGCGTGACGGCGTTTCCGGCCGTATCGTACACGGAGATATCCATCCGATTGTTTGCGCTATCCGCAGAACTGGAGCGATAGGCAACGGTGATGGGAATTGTCGCCCAGCTGATGAAATCGGAGGAAAGCGGCACCTTCAGGACGACGTCGTAGTCCTGCAGTGTCGGGCGGGTCGACGTCCACTGGTAGTAGTTCTTCATGAGGGCTCCGGAATGACTTGCCGTGAGCTGGCCGACGTTCTCCGAACCGTCCCCGTCGTAGGCGGCACCCTCGAATGTCGGCTCGTAGACGCGCTCATCCGTGTGCTGTGAATCGTTGGAATTGAAGACTCTCCGGTCGGTGACGGAGCTCACGCCTCCGCCGGCTGTCACGACACTCGCCAGCTGAAGGACGGCCCGATCGGTCGGGAAAGTCGCTTGAGTGACCGTGAGCCCGGTAGAGGTCAAATAAACGTAGTTGGTCGTATCGTCCGCGAGGAGGATGCCGCTCGTTCCCGTGAAGCGCGTCGTGACACCCCCGAGGCGGTAATCACCTGCGGCGATGGACACGGTGAGCCCCGCACCACTGGACACCTTGAGGTGAGTATTGTCCGCGCTCGCGGAGAGCGATGCGAGGTCGATGCCGTTGATGAGTCCGGAAACCGTGAGGTCGCCCGTCACCGTCGCGCTGTTATTCAGGTACGTCTGTCCGTCGACGCTCAGCCCCCCGCTCGCTGATAGCCTCCCTGCCACGGCGACATCATCGGAAAACTCGAATCGGTGCTCCGTATTCAGGAATTTAAGTGTCTCTTGCCCCAAGGCATTTCCGAAAACGAGCACGGAATCCTGTGCGGCGTTCTCGGCATTGAGGACGATGCCGCTCTCGGTCTTGAGAGTCCCGGAAGCGCTGAGCAGAGCGCTGTTTCCGAGGATGAGAGAGCCCGTCATCGTATCCCCCGCCGTATCCACATACCGGCTGTCGCTCGCGGTGCCCCCGCCCCCCGTCGTCATGCTCTCCCACTCGGTCCCCGTGTACCCCTCGAAGTCGCTGCCCGTCCAGCGGATGATACCGGCCTCCTCGGTGGTCGTCGTTCCGATCTTGATGGCGCCGCTGTTGAAGACAGCGAAGCGTTCGCCGATGGCATTGCTGAAGCTTAAGAGTTTACCCGTTCCGAGCTGCGTTCCCCAGAGCAGCGGATCGGCGGCGCTGAATGTGGAAAGCGTGCTCGTCTCGAAGTTCGTCTTCTCCGGCACGCACGTACAGCCGTTGTACGTGCCCGCGACGCCGCCCGACGTACAGGCATCGCCCTGATGAATCTCGCAGCCGTCACCGCTCAAACCGAGATCGCTGTTGCAGTCGTAATAATCGGTCGAACATTGACAGTTCCCGGCGGCGGCGCTGCAACCGTCGTAGATCGCATGCGTATCGCAGGTGCCGCCATCGAGGATTTCGCAGCCGTTGCCCACGCCGGCGCCCGAAGAATCGCAGTCGAGATAATTGGTGTCGCACTGCGCCGCGCAACTCGCACCGTAGTTGTTGTTCGCACCCGTGGGATAATTGGTGACGCTCGTTTGTACCTCGCACGTCGTAGTCACCCCGTCGCAATCCTGGTACCCCGAGCGGCAATCTCCGCACGTATACGTTCCGGGTCCCGTACAGGTCGTCGCCTTATTGACCGGCGCACTATAACAACTGTTGTCGCGGTTACAGAGCCAGGCACCGTTCACATCGCAGTACGGAGCGGCGGAATCTAATGGAGTGGTAAAACAGTCGATGATGTAGCCTCCGCCGATGCTCGCCGTGTACTGCGTGTTCGACGTTGCAGTGGCCAGCGGCGCCGCGATCTCTGCATTGTCATAGCACTGCGGGATGCTGCTTCCGTTCACGCCGCAGATCTGGAGTCCCGAAGGACACTTCTGGCCGGGGAACTGAGAATCCTCCACGGGACACGATGACGGATCGGTTACGTAGTGCGCCGTGATCGTTGCCCCCGCGCGCGGAATGCTCACGAGAAGCAGCCCGGCGATCACCGCGGTTTTTCCTATGCCGATGGGAGAGCGTATGCGCAATTCCATAATTTACCGGCAACAGGCAATGGGCTGGGAAACGGCACAGTTGGTGAGGAAGCCCTTCCCTCCTCCGGGCGCGACCGTGACCCCTCCGTCGGAGGAGAACTCCCACCATGAACCCAGGTAGGATTCGTCCGCCGATGTCCATCCCGCGCAGTCATTCGCATCCGCCGTATAACCAGGCGCCCCCATGGACGCCCACCCGTTCTCCTCTCCGGAGAAGGCCGTCATATCCTGTTCGACTGTCGCGATGATTTCGTCCACCTGGCACATGTGGCTCCCCGTGAACTCGTGCGCGCAAATTTCATTCCCGGCTTTGTATCCCACGAGACTGCCCGTCGAAACGGATCCTGTGGTACCCGACGTCGTCGTGCCGGCGAACTTGCCGGCCTTCGAGAGGCTCTTCCACCCCGTCCCGTCGTACCCCTGGAAATCCGTGCCCGTCCAACGCAACATACCGGCTCCCGTCCCCGTCGACGGGGCGTACGATCCCAGCTGGACCCCGCCGGATGCCACGATATTTCCCTGCACTTCGAGGCCTGCGTTGAAGATGAAGCGCCCCTGTGAAACGTTATAGGTGAGCGTCTTGGCGAGGGTGGTGCCGAACGTGAGGGTGACGGCGGCAGCCGCGGAATCATCGGCATCGAGTGTGAAGACATCGGCATTCACACCCGACGGCATCAGCCCCGTGGAGAAGACTCCCCCGCTCCCCAGAAGCGGGATAGAGCCGCTTGCCGTCCCTATGTCGTGTCCGTCGAGCAAGTCGGTATTGAGCGAGAACGGAACGGAACGAAGGGGTGACCGATCGACGGCGCCGTCGGAGCCATTCACATCCAGCACCTCGTACGTCGTATCCGCCGCCGTAGATACCTTCACTTCCACCTGCAGGTAGAGACTGAGCATGGTCGCCACGTCCATCGTGGAGAAATCCGGAAGAGCGGTAACGCTTCCCAGCTCCACCGTGAAGTAGCCGGAACTGTCGGGCGTCACCGTGTGCACCTCCTGCCAGTCCGCATAGTTGGACGCACCGACATCGATGGATCCCGTCGCCGTGATATCTCCGGTGATGTAATCGGCGGATTTCCAGTAGCTGAAACGCACGGAGTGCGCGGTCGTCAGGGCATTCCCTGACGCATCGAGGAGATGTCCGTTGTAGACCATGCGCTGTGGCGCGGTGGTCTGCGCCGCGAGCGCACCCGGAACCGCAAGCGCTCCGGCGACGAGCAGGAATGCGATGAACAGCCGGCAGGCGATCTGTTTTACGATCATGGGCGCAAGCGAGAGGAATGGAACGTTTTCTTCGATCGCTTAAACCACTGAGGAAAGACACACCTCACGAGCGCCGCGAACTGAACAACGTTGAGGAGAATCAATCCCCAAATGAGCAGTCGCCAATCTCTGCACCCCTGAAGCGCCATGATGATATCCGCTGCGGTGATGGCGACCTTCGCCCGCGTCTGCATCTCATCCACGAGACGGAAGAAGCGCGGCTCGTCGATGTAACGGATATCGGTCATGCGCGAGAATACTGCAGCCAACTCATACTCGAGTTGCACACCGGCAGGATGTTCATGAGTCGACGGAAGCGGCTGGAACGACGGCCATGGCTCCTCTTCCGGCGGTTCCTGCGCAGAGGGATGCATCGGAACCGAGGAGGAAGACGACGATCGAGGAGGTATGGACTCATCCCCCCTATGCCCGCCGCCCCCTCCGCCCCCGCCCCCACCCCCACCCCCACCTTCCTCACTGCTGGAGGAGCTGGATGAACTGCTTGCAACAATCGGCGGAGCGCCGACGATCTGGAAATTGGACGAGGCGATCGGCATCGCAATCCACGTGACGCCGTCCTCATTCATCCGGAAATCGGCCGCCGCCCCGGGCCCGCGCGCGGCATAATTCGGCGCCTCGTGATAGAGACGGTATGACGCACTCTGTTCCGCCGCCGCACGCGGCGCGATCCCCCATAGCAGCACTATGGCGGTGAACGCGAGGCCTCGGGAAGCAGTGAGAGAGTGCATGTGAGTTTGTTTGAGTGTTTCATAATATTATAGCCTAACTTTGATTATTTGTCTATACTAACATTTAATATCATTTTGGCTCGTGGAAGCCGCCGTTTGCGCATCCGAAAGGGTTTGCTATGATGACAACTCATTCCCATCTCCATCATGTTTTTCTCAAGTCGTCGATTCGCCTCTCTCCTTCTCTCCACGACCCTGCTCCTGACGGCGGTTGGCCCCGTGAGTGCCCAGCAAACGACGCAGTCCTTCTCAGACGTCCCGCCAAGCCACCCGGCGTACGAAGCGGCGGAGTTTTTGAAGTCCGCGGGCATCATCTCCGGCTACGCGGATGGAACGTTTAAGCCCGACCGGAAAGTGAACCGTGCGGAGGCGCTCAAGATCATCGTCGCACCACTCGTGAAACCGGAACAGCTCGCAACCCTCACCGTCACCACATTCGAAGACATTGCCTCGACCGCTTGGTACCTGCCCTACGCGGAAGCGGCACGCATGAACGCCATCGTCGACGGGCCGCCGGCCAAACCGAGGTTCCTCGGCGAGAATCCCGTCATCAAGGCGGAGTTCCTCAAGATGCTTGAGCTCGCCTATAAGGTCGACCCGCTCGCTTCGTTCAGTGATATCGCCCTGCCTCTTGCCACGGACGTCGCAAGCACGAGTGATTGGTTCTACCCGTACATGCGCTACGCGCTGGCCTCGTCCATGACGATGATTTCCACCGAGGGGGACTTGAGTCCCGCCCGTGAACTCACCCGCGGTGACACGGCTCTCCTCCTCCACCGCTTCATCATGTACCAGCAGGGCCGCCGCACTCAGGCGCTCCTCTCCGAAGCGGAGAATGAGATCATCATCACGCTCAACATGCTGGAAGCGGACAATGTCGCGCAGGCTGACTTCGCTTCCGCCCGTGCACTCGTCGCGGCTCGCGGTGCTCACCTCAAGCGTTCCTCCGAACCGGTCGTGCAGGGCGCCGTGAAGATCGCCGAGGCCTTCCGCTCACTCGTGAACGCCTACAAGACCGGCAAGACCGGCGATCTCGACGGGGTTATCAAGCTCGCTGGCGACGCTTGGAATTCCGCCGCAAAAGCTCTGTCTTTGAGTCCAACGCTCAAGAATATCTCCGAGCAGGTCCAGATCCTCTCGAAGAACATGGCAGACTCCGCCAGAGCAGCCAAGGCAGCTCCGGCCCAGCAATGAGCTCCTCCGCCACGCGCTTCACCGCTCGCATCGTCCCCGGAACGGGACGGGGCAAGCGGATGGGCGTGCCGACGTTCAATCTCGACCTCCCCTCCGTACCCGCTGATCTCTCAGAGGGCATCTACGCAGCGTATGCCTCCCTCGATGGGCAACGCCTGCCGGCAGTCGTTCATTACGGTCCACGATTGTTTCACGGAGAGAGCACTTCCTTCGAAGTCCACCTGCTCGACTCCCCCCCTCCTCCCGCTTCATCACTCACGGTGGAGATGGTTGAGCGTCTGCGTTCCGTCCGATCCTTCGCGACGGAAGAGGCGCTGAAAGCCCAGATAGCGATGGATATGGCGCAAGCGCGTGCTATCCTTGCGCAGCCATGAGCGTGCTCTCCGCACTCAAGAAACTCATCTCCCACCGTCATCCGCTGCGGCTGAAGTGGCATCGTGCCAAAGCGTGGCTCGCGGCGTGGAAATACGGATATCCGGCCAAGAAGCTCTCTGTGATCGGGATAACGGGAACAGACGGGAAGACCACCACCGTCGCGATGGTGGCACATATCCTCGAACACGCAGGCATACGGTGCGGAGCGCTCTCAACGGCTTTCGTGAAGGTCGACGGCACAATGGAGTGGAATGCGACGCAGAAGACGTCACCCTCCCCCTTCATCATCCAGAGCTTCCTGAAGCGCCTGCAGGAGAGCGGCTGCACGCACGCGGTCCTCGAAGTGTCGTCACACGGATTGGTCCAAGGACGATTGAACTACACGTGGCCGCGAATCGCCGGCATCACAAACACCACACCCGAGCACCTCGACTACCACGGCACGATGGAACAGTACCGTCGCGACAAGGGACTGCTCTTCCGATTGCTCGATGGCACGGGGGCGAAAATCCTCAATCGTGATGATGACTCCTATGTGCCGTACCTCTCGATTCCAACGGCATCGACCGTCACCTACTCGCGCTCCACGCAAGCCGATCTCTGGCTGACGGACGAACAGGTGAATGCACAATCGGTGCACGCCTCTCTGCACATTGCCGGAGAATCCGCTACCGTCGATCTGGAGCTCATGATTCCGGGAGACTTCAATCTGGAGAATGCGCTCTGTGCCATCGGCTGCGCGCGGGCCGCCGGCGTGGATCTGCATGCGTGTCTTGCGGCACTGAAGACATTTCCGGGAGTGGCGGGGCGGTTCGAGTCCATCGACGAGGGGCAGCCGTTCGCCGTGTACGTGGACTTCACCGTGACGCCCGCAGCATACGAGAAAACCCTCACAACGCTCCGGCAGATGATCGTCCCCGGCAAGCGCATCCTCGTGCTCACGGGGAGCTGCGGCGACCGCATGCGCGAGAAGCGGCCAAAAGTCGGGAGGATCTGCTCCACGCTCGCCGACGTGGTCGTCGTCACGAACGAAGATCCCTACACCGAGGATCCCGAGCGCATTATTGAGGAAGTCTGGGCGGGCGTGGATCGAAGCAAATGCGATGCTTACAAGATTTTCGACCGCCGCGAGGCGATGCGGTTTCTTCTGCGCAAAGCCCAGGCGGGGGATGCGGTCATCTTCTGCGCGAAAGGCAGCGATACGACGATGTGGACGGAGAAGGGCCAGATCCCGTGGAACGAGCGAGAGATTACGAGGGAGTTATTGAGGACAATGAAGGCAGGAATGCATTAAAGAAGGAGGCCGCGCGGAGCGCGGCCCCCATTTGGCTTCACCCTAGTGGTTCTTCCGCTTGTCGTAGATATGCGCTACGACGCAGAAAACCAGGGCGATCAGGATCACAGCAAGATGCTGGAATCCGTCTTCCTCCTTGAAGAAGTTGATCAACGGTTGGAGTAGGTTCATTGCGGGATCTCCATACCCTTCGATCGCCCCCCTGCGGGAAAAGCCGCGACCAATCACCACTTTTCGCAATGCGACTTCGGTGATCAGTCGTCGATCTTCCTGTAGCGTGAAAGAGCCAATAATTATTGTATAATCATTTGTTTTATCAGTCAATGACTCGCTCAGCCCCGACTCCAGCGACTTCCGTGATCGCAGGCATCGATGAAGCCGGACGCGGCGCACTCGCCGGCCCCGTGGTGGCGGGCGCATGCATCCTTCCCAAGATGCACATCCCCCGCTTCATCCGGGATTCAAAACAACTCACGCCCGAGCAGCGCGAGGAAGCCTTCGCCTGGATCGAAGCAAAAGCAACGTACGGCTGGGGACTCTCCGAAGCACAGGACATCGATGCAGAAGGCATCCTCACCGCTACGGAGCGCGCGATGCAGAGAGCCGTCACGATGCTCGAACAAACGCTTCGTCCCACCTACCTGCTCATCGACGGCCGCGACCATTTCTGGTTCGACTATCCGCACAGTTCGATCATCCACGGAGATGCGCTGGAAGCATGCATCGCCGCGGCATCCATCGTCGCCAAAGTGACGCGAGACCGCCTGATGTGCCGCCGCGCGCGGGTTTTCCGACCATACGGATTCGAGATACATAAAGGATACGGGACCGAGGAACACTTCTGTGCCATCAAACGCTTCGGCCCGTGCGTCCTGCATCGGCATACGTTCTTGCGAAATGCCATCACCCCCGCCAACTCATCCGCTACAGGACATCCGGATTCTGCGCGTGGTCCACACGACGCACGTTCCCCAGTTTCCACCACAGCCAAACGCCGACAATGATGATCGGAATCGTGAGGAGCTGGCCCACACTCAGCGAAACAATCTTCAGATCGATGAAGCCGTAGGGCTGCTCGCGGAAGTACTCCACGACGAACCGCAGCGCACCGTAGAGCGCGAGGAAGAGCGCGAACGTGCGTCCGCGCAGGCTTCCCGGAGCGAGCAGATGCCGGAGACACACCCACGCAAGGAACAGATCCTTGAGCACGGCATACATCTGAGCCGGATGCCTCAGTCCCTCGAGGCCCTCTGCGGCCACGGCCAACGGCAGATTCGTCACCGTTCCGTAGAGCTCCCCGTTGATGAAATTGCCGATGCGCCCGAGCGCGAGGCCGATCGCAGCGGGAACGACGATGATATCCGCCAGCGCGAGGAGAGCGATGCCCCTCTTCCTCCCGGCATACGCGAGCGCGAGGACTACCCCGATGAAGCCGCCGTGCGAAGACATGCCGCCGTTCCACACCGCTGCAATCTCGAGAGGATGACGCAGAAAATAGGACGGTTCGTAAAACAGCACGAAGCCGAGGCGCCCGCCCACGAGTACGCCCACAATCGCCCATGACAGGATGGTCGCCCAATCATCCTGCGTGAGCGTGAGAGAACGATACTGTTGCAGTTTCGGCAGGAGGAAAAACGCCAAAAGGAACGCTGCGAAGTACATGAGTCCGTACCAGTGCACGGAAAACCCGAAGAGCGTGAGAGCGACGGTCGGAGACGGGAAGAGTTCGATCATGAACATGAAAAGCATACCAGACAAGACGGAGGACGTAATCCTTCGAACGGAAGCTCACGGCTTGGAGCTTTTCCGCGGTTCGCACACGACCTTCAGGAGCATCGTCCCCTCCACCTTCTTCAGGCACGAATCGGCGAGGAAACCTTTCACCGCGTCGCCGTAGTAGCTGAAGAAGAGCGGCGACGCGACGAAGTACAGCGGCCGCGTCATCCCATCGAGGAGCGCGAGACGCTGGACATGCGTCCCATAGAGGAGCTCCTCCCACTGCTGGTACGTCCATGCCGGCTCGTCGAAGAGTCCCGGGCCTCCGGTCTGAAGATCCGGCAGCCAACCGAGCAGCCACACCGCCGTTTCGTTCTCGAGCGCGATGACCGTGGCATCCTTCTCAACGATCTGCGGAATACCCTCGATGGATGCGAGTATCCGTGCATCGTACCGCGGTTCCCAGTAGAGCATCTGCTGAATGCTCAGCCACCCCTGCATGACGAGGAGACCGACGAGGATCGCCCTCCCTGTGGGACTGGAAAACCGCTCCCATGCGGCCTTCAGGCCCATGGCTGCAAACGGCAGGAGGAAGAAATCGAGTTGGAGGAAGAAGCGCTTGTAGAAGACAAGCTTGAAGACGATGAAGACGGCGCAAACGAGGACGGCCAGTTGCCACACCGTGAAACGCTCGCGGCGGAAATTAGCGATGAATCCGGCAATGCCGAAGGCTAGGAGAATGCCTGCGTAGCGGATGTAGAATATCGCCTCGCGGAATTCCCCGCTGGGCGCATCTTCGCCCCGCAGCAGAAAAACAGACTTGAGCGGCGCCCAGAACGCGCGATACCAGATGGGCGCGTACCAGATGAGTCCGAGCACCGCGATCACCGTGAAGGCAATCGTCCATTTCCTAAACAACGGATCACGCCAGTTTGAGCGTACGTTGAGCACCCACCACGCAGCCAATGCCAGACCGAGGATGAGACCCGTCTGGTTATGGGAGAGAAAAGTGAGCGCACCGCAGGGTACCATCATCCAGAGCGATTTCCGTTCGAAGAAATGGAACGTGAGGACGAGGAAGAAGAGGGAGAAGAACGTCTTCCAGTACATCGCCGCGAATCCGTCGTAGAAAGCGATAGAGAGCGTTCCCGTGAGCAGGATCAGGATGCCGGTGATCATTCCCTCCCTGCGTGCGAACACCCATGCAAGGAGAGCCAGAAGAGCAACGGCCATCGCACTCCAGATCCAGCCGAGGAACCAGCTCACCGGTACCCCGAGCTTCAGAAGCGGTGCGGCAAACAGGAAAAGTCCGTACGGATACTCCTGCGCCCACGGCTTCAGATCCGGTATCGAGAAAGACGGGAACACCTGCGCGTACTTGAGAAATAAGTACCGGTAAATCCCCGGATCGTACCCGAGCGGGAGATCGAACGCGAAGACCGGGTAGAGGAACTTCGCCGAAGCGAGCAGGAGGAGCACCGCCACCCACAGAAAACGTCGATCGCGCATCTCTTTCAACATCATTGAGACGTACTATACGCGAGGCGACCGGAAAATGGGAATGGGGCGGTACGGTCACTCCCCTTTCCCAAATATCTCCCTGTTCGCTTCCGTATCCGCAACGATCACCCGGTCGCAGCACGCGAGCATCTGGTATGTCTTCCCCGCGATCACCCGCGAGGCCTTTGGGCAGTCGCCAAACGGTCCCCCAAGGCAGATATCCGCTGAAGCGATGATCTGCGGCAGATCTTCGTACGGAACCCACGGGATGCATTCGACATTCATGAGCGCAAGCTCCGTCATGAGCTTCCGGTACGTGCGCTCCACCGGCCCGATGAAACGGAAGAGGAAATCGGATCGAGACTCAAGGGACTTGGCCCATCTCAGAATCTTCTCTACCCCCTGCACCGGAAGGCAACTCCCGTACCACAGCACGACCGTCTTTCCTCCCTTCTTCGGCTCTTGCCTGCGGAAGAGCGAGCGATTGCAATCGACGTAGAGCGTTTCCACGTTCCGGCAACCGAAGGTATCCCGGAAAGAGCGCGCATGGGCGCGCGTGTCCACGCACACCGTATCGGCGAGCCGACAGAGCCATCGGTCATACCACCGAAGGAACCGGCCGACGATGGAGGCGGGACGGAAGACGCGGCGATCGAAACAAAGAGTGTCATACGCGGAAACGAACGCGTCGAAGAGGATATGTTTCCCACGCCCGAGGACGAGGCGAACGAAGGGAAGGATCTCGTGTCCGCGAAAGCCGACAATGAAGAATTCATAGCGCCTGCGTATGGTGAAAAGACGAAAGAAGAAGCGGACGTACCGCTTGGGCTCAATGAACGTATCCACGGGGATACCGTTTCGCTTCAGCAGAGCCACAAACGTTTCCGTCCGGGTGTAGGAGGCAGAGTACGTCGAGAGGTACGCGATGCGCGTTCCCTCTTTCCAGCCGTGTTCACGGAGAATGCGAAGGATCGTCACATCGTTCCACGCGGCATAGTCGAGCGTGCAATCGGACGCCGATACCATGCGCACGGGACCGAGGTAGGTGCGTGCGCTTGAGAGGAGCCTGTCGAGGAGAGATTGTTCCATTGAACGTCCTCAGCCTAGAAGGAAGCTGAAGAAGGCTCAATGCCACATCCATCCGAATGACTTTTGAACCCAGCAACAATAGTAGCCTCTGCTTGTTATCCTTCGACCAACTCCGCCGTCACGATCAGTCGCCTGGCATCCGTCCCGATCGGATAGCAGGTGATGAGCTTGAGCATGCTGCCCTCATCCGGTTGCGAGAGGACCTCCGTTGCCGTTGCCTCGACCACAGAGCGGCCGGAGACGCGGTACGTGATCGTCTGACCGTCCCTGAGGAGGGCAACCGTATCGCCGACGGAAAGGTCCGGGAGGCGGGAGAAGAGCGTACCGAACGCACTCAGACGCGCCTGCTCGGATGGCGGACTGCTGTGTCCGGCAATGATCAACGCTCCGGCGCCTCCGGGCGCAGCGGAATGCGGGTACGCCGCTGCCCCTTGAAGGAGACCCACCTGCATCTGCCGTTCAAGAAGATCCCACTGCTGCGCATCCCAGTAGCGTCGATCGGGGACGTACACGGCCGTATGGAGACCGATGGACGGTATGGAGAGCTCGTAACGCTTCGAGAGACCCCACTGCTTGAGCTCCAGGCGCTGGACACCCGGTTCCTGCACTTCCTGCGTCTCCGTCGATGGAATGAGCACCGTGTCTTGCTCAACTACCCCCTCCTCCGGCAGGGGTTCGGCAACATCCGCCTGCTCATCATCCTCTGCCATAAGAGGTGCAGCTGCATGTTCCGCAGTCATGTCCGCAGTCACGCTGGCGGGGGTCGAATACGTCCGCATATCCCGCCCCACGACAATCGTCCACAGCACAATGGAGAAGACGCAGAGGAAAGCCGCGATCACGGTGAGCAGGACGCGTTTGTGTATGGATGTCATTTATTGATATTATATAATAATTTGATATTTTCTGCAAATAGTTATATTTAAGTATTTTGGCTTTCCGTTGTCCTTCGTGCAGACTGCCGAAGCATCCATGCGTATCCTCGCCATCGAGACATCGTGTGACGAAACATCCGCCTCCGTCGTGGAGAACGGGAGGAAGGTCTTGAGCAATGTGATCTCCAGCTCCAGCGAAACATTCGCCGCACTCGGCGGCGTCATCCCGGAAGCAGCGGCGCGTCAGCAGCTCACATGCATTCACCCGGTGATCGCGAAAGCTCTGACTGAAGCCGGCTGCACGCCCGCCGCACTCGATGCCCTCGCCGTCACGCGCGGACCGGGGCTCCTCCAGTCGCTGCTCGTCGGCTCCACGGTCGCGCGCACGCTCGCGCGTCTGTGGGGCAAGCCCCTCATCGGCATCCACCATACCTTCGGCCACTTGAGCTCTCCATGGCTCGACACCTCGGAGGAGATCCCCTTCCCGATCCTCACCCTCTCCGCATCCGGCGGACACACGGAGCTGTGGCTGCGTAGGAGCCATACGGACGGTGAATTGCTCGGCTCGACGAGAGATGACGCTGCGGGCGAAGCGTTCGACAAAGGAGCCCAGCTCTTAGGGCTCCCCTACCCCGGCGGTCCGGCGATCAGTGCCCTCTCCCGGCATGGCGATCCGCATGCGTACCCCTTCCCCTCACCACTCTCAGATCAGAAATCCGTGGAATTCAGCTTCTCGGGGCTCAAGACATCTCTCAAATACCTCCTACGGGATCTCGGAGAAATGAGCGAAGAGACACGCTGTGATGTCGCAGCCTCGTACCAGAACGCACTCTGCATGCACCTCCTGACCGGCATCGGGAAATCCCTGCGCCTCCACCCCGAAGTGTGCGAAGTCCATCTCGTCGGCGGCGTGAGCGCGAACATCCACCTGCGCACTCTCGTGCAAGAGCAGATCGGGGAGCGTGTACTGCGCTCACCGAAGAGCATCGCCTACTGCACGGACAACGCCGCAATGGTTGCGGCGGCAGCATACTTCCTACATCAGGAACACGGTGCAGGCGCATACGTCCCCTTCGAGACAGCCGCTTCGCTGCCTGCCAATTTCGTTTTTGCCGTGAGCCAATAATATATTCTCCGCGAGAGACGACGACACTTTTGCCACAGCAATCGATGAATTGCGCGAAGGCAGGCTCTGCCAGACTTAAGCGCCACCTCTCAGGGAAGGGTGGGTTCGTGGGAGGGACACCGTAGGTGGCCATCCCACGATTCTCTAGAACGAACTGATCGCCGGGAGGATCGCTCCGAGGAGGACCGCGATGATGCCGATGATGCAGAGTGCGCGAATGACGCTTTTGCGTTTCATTTGGCTTCTACGGTAATGGTAATCCTCTCCGTACTCTCCGCGCCAATCGTATCAATCACCTTGAGCGTCGCGGCAAAGGTCCCCGGCTCCTCGAACACATGCACGGGATTGCGCTGATCGGATTGGGCTCCGTCACCGAAGTCCCACAGAACCTCCTGGATGTTCCCCGTCGTGCACGACATGTCGAAGCTGACACCCAACGGCGCCTTGCCCGTCGTACGACTCGGGAGCGCGCACGCATCGAGGATGGGCGCACGGATCACGATGGTCTTGATCTCCTTGTAAACCTTGCCGCTCGTCGTCAAGGTACGGAGCTCCACATCGAACGTACCCGGCTTCTCAAACGTGTGCTCGATTTGGGCACCACGCTGCTGCGGCGCCTCGCGATTGTCGCCGAACACCCACTCAAATCCCGTGATTTCCTCTCCGGGAATGATCGTCTCCGACGCATCGAAGTGCACGGAGAGCGGAGCCACACCGCCATCCGGGTTCATGCGCATGGAGACGGCGGAAGCCGGCGGATTCACCGTGAGGATGAGCGGCCTGCGCATCACTTTTCCATCCGGATCCTGCGCGATGAGCGTGAGCGTGAACTTGCCGGAACGCCGGTAGATCGCCTGCAGCGTCGTCTCCGTCGACCCGACCGTCGTGGCACCCGGCGCCTCCCAGTAGAAGTGAATCAGCGGCATCGCCGTGACCGGCGTGAGGTTGACGGTGACCGGAACCTCTCCGCCCAAAGAGGTCCCCTGCACGGTCGGCGTCCCCTGGAACTCAAGATCCGACAGAGTGAATGTGTCGACCACGCGCACCATCTTCGTGAGTTCCGCGACTGCGCCGCTCTCCGTGGAAACCTGTGCCGTCACCTGGAAGACTCCGCGCTTCTGGAAGTTATGACTGACACGCTCGCCACGCACCTTCTCACCGCCCTCACCGAAATCCCAGACGACATCCTGCACCTGCTCGGATGTTTCCACACGGAAAATGACACCGAGCGGCGGAGGACCGATCAGATTCTCCGGCTCCGTGATGATCTTCACGGGAAACGGCGGCGGCTGCGGCTCGAAAATCTCGATCTCCCGCTCGTAGCGCACCTGAGTCGAGTTCGCCAGCTTCACGACCGCGGATACCTTGGCCTTGCCGGTGCGCACGTACGTGTACGCAGCCTCCGGCGTAGTACTGACCGCATCGATAATGCTGTCTCCGTTGAAGTCCCACTGCACTTCCGTGATCGTACCCGCGTCCTCCACGAGGTGCTCCACGGAGAAGCGCACGGGCTCATCCACGCCGGGACGGACGGGCGAGTAGGAGAAAACTGCGCGCGGAATGGTGATGCGGCGTGCAATCTGCCGCTTCTCTCCGTTGCTGAGTTCGATCGTTACCGCAACCACGTACGCTCCGGACCGTTCGTAGACACCCGTGGAAAGGGGGATGACCGTGCGATCGTTCTCGAGCCCGTCTCCGTCGAAATCCCACGAGTACCCGATCGCCGTGAGACTGCGACGCTTGAGAATGTCCGTAGCCAGCTCCACGCTGTACGTGATCGAAAGCGGAGCCACTAACTGCGTCCCTTCCACCGGATCACTCATGATGATGCTCAGTGTCGGCTCGCGCACGATGGTCATGGGCACCACGCCGCTCAAGATGAGTCCGGGGAGCAGAAACAGCACCACCCTCAGGACGCTCATCAGCCGCACACGCATGGGCACGATCGTTTTGAAGATGCGTTTGAGCGCCACCGCCCCCACGAGGAGAAGCACACATGCGCCGACGAGGGCGCCCAGAAGGCCGGGTTGGATGAATTCACCGAAGGCACCCGCCGGACTCGGCAACACCGAAAGGAGGAACACGCACCAGCCGACGTACGCCAGATACGGGATGGAGAGGAACACAAGGAGAGCGAACTTCATCCGACCGACCATCACCGGAGGCACATCCGGATGGATGGACGGAGGCTGGGCAGGAGGCATCGGCGACAGACTGTCGACGGGACGGGGGGTATCCATGACATTACGGAAGGGAAGGAACTTCTTCGTGCAGGATATCTTCGATGATGATTTCCTCCGGTGAGGAGGTCATAGCGGCACCGGAAGCAGATGAAACCGGCACCATGGGCCAGGAGGGGGAGTAGGGCAGCGCATCCGAAGGGATGGTGATCGGCTGCGCTTCGTTGTGCCTGCTCAAGTCCATGGTAAACGAGAGGGAGGCCGTGGCGCCCTCACTGACAGGGATGTGCGCGATCTCCCAGCGAATGCGATGGATGAGGAATGTCTGCGCATCGATCCAAAGCTCTCCCTTCGCATCCACATCCGCAAGTTGCGACTGGAGACTCGCCGTATCCACCGTCCCGCCCCCTTCCTGCGCCGACTGCGTGAGGAATGCGATGAGCTTCTCCGGATCGAGCGCCGTTTCAAAATGGTACGCAGAATGATCATCGATGGTCGTAATGCCGTCATTCTTCTCCACACGAACCACCTGCAACTGGGCCCGGATGAGCTGCGGATCGGGCGTCATGGCCTCCACCGACGCTCCGGCGGCTCTTGAGCCGGCAGAGACGAGCCACCACCGTCCAGCAAGCTGTTCCATCACCCGCACATCCAAGAGCGGATGCGCCGGCTCCGTCGTGATCCGATGGATGCGCACATACGTCTCATCCGGCGGGGCGACGATCATTTCGAGATTCGCACTGTAGGCATGCCGAATGGAATCATCGACAAGCGTTCCTTGTGCATCGATGAGCATGCTCACCTGTCTTCCTCCGTCCTGCAGGATGCCGGAAATGTCCGCCGTGCCATTGAGCGTGCCGACCCCCTGCACATTCACCACATACGTTCCCTTCACTACATACTCCGCGGAAAGAAGGTTCTGACTCGCGACCGAAGCATGCTGAAGCACCTCCTCCGCAGGAAGTCCCTGGGGCTGCTGAGCGCACGCCGCAAGCAGCAGCACGCACGTCAACCCGCAGAGCAGTCTTCTTCGCATGAGTCGCGGAAGTGGAAAACGTCCTTCAGTGTGCCTCAAGAAGCCTTCCGTTACCAGAGGACATGGCGCACAACGGCCTATTGCCGCGCCCTTCCTTCCGCAGCCTTCGCTTCGATGTCCGATGGCTCTTCGATCAACAGTTGAATCGTCTTGCGAATGCTCGCTCGTACGTCCGCATGGAGTGTAAAAACGCGCTGCTGACCGCGCTGTAACGAAAGGGCCGGACCGAAGACGAGCCGCACACGATCATCGTCCAGAGACTCTGCGACTTGTGTGACACGTTTGCCTGAGGCGTAGAGCGAGAGACTGCGCAGATCCCGATTCCGCGCAGATCCATCATTGGTCAGAGTAATCGCAATGAGATCGTGATCCGCCGTCTGATCCGCCGTGAGCGTAAACCGCGCGACGGTGCGATCGGAACCGTAGTACACGGGCTTCTGCACGGATAGGTATGCAACCGTGATGGTACCGACCGGCTCACCGACGGTCTGCCGCAGCGCCCCCACGCGTTCGGACAGCAGCAAAACCCTTGCCGGAAGCGCATCGATATCGCTCGCCGAGGCGACAGAGAACCGATGCTGACCGGTGATGGCCGCACTATTGGAAAAGTCGGCGAAGATCCCCACCTCTTTCGTCGAACATGCGGGAACGGAAAAACGCTGCAAGCGCAGCTGTACCGTACCCAAGCGATCGGCAATCTGCATTCCCCGCGAGAGACGACGCCCGTCACTCATGGCATACACCGCATCAATGTCTGCCGCAGATCCGAGACCCCGATGCTCTACGGTCACCGCAGTGACCGGCACATCGCCGCCGCACGCGGCAGTCATGCGCAGCGTGAGCATGGAGACGCGCTGCGCCCCCAATGGCACCGATACCGCCCCTTCTGCCCCTCTCACCGGCTCG
>Ga0208246_1000570_pt1 | contig 28334 bp, 28 predicted proteins | sample RifOxyD2_FD_184039 | JGI IMG/M metagenome (GOLD analysis project Ga0208246, IMG submission 184039) | Soil microbial communities from Rifle, Colorado - Rifle Oxygen_injection D2 (SPAdes) | ecosystem: Environmental > Terrestrial > Deep subsurface > Rock core/Sediment | place: Rifle, Colorado... | reverse complement strand
AATGGCAAAATGCACATTAGGTTCGGCAAATTTATTTCGCAACCATTGGTGTTCGAGGCTGTCCAAATTGTGAATCCGTTCTAATAGGGTAAAAAAGTCTTTCTGCCAGGGGCTTGAAAACAATCCGCCCAAATCTTTGATCGAGTTTAGATTGGGATAGGCATTAACAATGAGTTTTAAGGTAAAAGCGTTGTAAGCATTGATCAAAAATGCCATTTGCTGCTGTTTGCTCCAACGGGAATATTCATCCAAACTAACACTTTGTAATTCGGAGAGATATTGATCCAACGTGGAAACATGGTCCTTCAGCCAAGCATAATTCACCTGAGCGCGTGGCCCTTGTTCAACCACTGAACCTGCAAGAATGCTTGCATAGTGGGTGTGTGCATGATCAAACGCCCATAAAGGGAACGAAAACCAAGTGCACACCAAAATGATTAGAATTTTTTTCACTTCTAGCCCTGTTTTAAGACGGTTTCCCTGGTCGCTGACCCATTGAGATCCGATTTTCTGTGTTTCGCGGAACGATTTATTCTTTAAACAACCCTACCATTAGCCTTTAGAGGAGGTAACTCACAAAAAATTCCAGGAAGTAGCCAGCCTGGGGGTAGATTCTAGCCCAGAACCACATTAAAATTACGCCTACCAAACAGGTCGGCAACTGGCAAAAGCAGGTACTATCCCCCGCCCCTGGCTACGATGTGGCCAGTCCATTCCATTGGGGGCAACCGATTCCCTGGGCAAACCCAACCCTAATCAAAGTCTTCTGGGCCACAGCGTACAACAAAATACCCTCCTTAGCTGTATTGAGTTGTACATCGGTTATTCAAAATAATACCACCTAGGCTAACAGCACCAGTGCCACAAAAAAACTGAATCGACATAGGGGTGAGTGGCCCTTTTTTAGGTGGTTCCTGTGTCATCAAGGTTCAGTCCCCTATGCGCTTTGGTGGTTTGCCGACTAGAACAGGTGAGAATGGACCCCGCCAAACATCTTTGACGCGCTTCGCTCCGCCAACTTGCATCAAAGAATAAATCGCCTTCTAAAAGGGGCCAATCCCCTGTGTTACTCTCGGTAAAATAATTAGGCAGCAAACATTGGGGGTCTCGGCCAGACCCTGGTGGATGATGATTCATAGGGCCTCTTCAGCGGGTTGTAACACTGAACTAAGCTCCAAGGTATTATAAACCAAATCCAACGATAAATGATCCCCCAAATCAGAACCGTATTTTGCTAATACAATGATACCATCCGGGTTGATTAAAAAGTCCGCAGGCATTTGAGTGAATTCGCCTTCAATGGCTCCAGGGAGAAAGCCTTTAAACATAGCCGCCATCAGGGTGGGCATTTTAAATATCATGCCCGCTAACACCCCAAACCAAGAGGTTTCAAGGCCATATTGCCGGTACAATGCTTGGCCAGGATCAGCAATCAGCGGAAACGCTGGCTCACGCGAGCCAGCATGCTGGGCAATGGCTTCTTGAGGTGACTGGAAAACTCCGATCAGACTTAAGTTGCGCGGCTGCCACTCCTTAGCTAGTTGGCTCAGTTTATGAACCCGCAAATTGCAAAAAGGACAAGAGGCATAGCGGTAAAAGGACAACAACACCCACCGGCCTTTATAGTCACTCAGCCGGATTGGCTTGCCAATGTAATCGCAGGTCAGCAAAGCAGGAGCGATATCGCCTGGTTGTAGTTTCATGATGTTTCCTAGATAAGGGTTTGCAGGGCATGCAACAAGTCGGCGGGCTCGGCCCGTTTGCGGTAGTCGGATTCCACAAAGCAAAAGCGGACCTTTCCTTGCCGGTCAATCAGATAGGTGGCGGGAAAGGGCAATTCCCAAGAATCATCTCCGTTGTGCATCGGGATATCTAACCCAAAAGATAAATAAATGGGGCGCAATTCGGGGTCTAAAATATAAGTTAGCCCAAATCTGCGTGATACCTGATTGCCGACATCGCTCAATACTTCAAAATCGAGTTTGGCTTTTTCAACAAAATTTAAGGTGTGGTCTGGCGTTTGGGGGGAAATTGCCGCTAAGCTTGCCCCTAATTCCTTAAATTTATGGTTCATTTGCTGCAAGGCTTGTACTTCCAGGTTGCAATAGGGGCACCAAGCTCCCCGGTAGAAGCTCAATACCACCGGCCCATGTGTCAGCAGTTTGGCTAGATTTACCGCTACCTTCAACGCATTGGGCAAGGTGAAATCTGGAGCTGTGTCACCTAGTTTGATCGCGTTTGTTTCCAAGTGGCGGGCAGCCAATTCTTCTGCCTTTTGTTGCAATAATTGTTTAACTTCAGGCGGCATCATTCCAGCCATTTGGGCATTTTTTTCGTTGATTGCCTGTTGTAGGTTAGAGGATGAATTCATGCTTTTCCCATGTATATGACTGGTCGTTTATTTTTAGTATCTGACTCAAACCATTACCAGCATTGAGTTTGAATCAGGGGTGGAGGAGTTGATCGAAAAATAGAGAGATGAATTTATCCAAGGGCTGGGTAGAGCGATTCGCCTTGGCTCGAATCAAGGTGCCCTCCCAACCATCCAGTAGCAAATCGCCTAGGGTTTCAGGAGACAAGTCCTTACGAATTAACCTTTGGGCCTGCGCTTGGGCCAATTCCCCAGCAAAGAGTTGGGACATCCCAGATAATCCCTTTGCGAGGTGAGGGGTCACACTTTCAGCTAGCGACCCCAGTTCATTTGCCAAGTTTCCCAACAAACAACCACCTTGAAAGTCGTCATCAACCAAGGCATTGCGCATAATTGTAAAGAAGCGCTTGAAGCCATCAATGGGGTCACTTGCTTGGGAAAAGGCTTTTTCAAACTTTAGCTTTCCCCGGTCTGCAAAGGTATCTAGCACCGCGCCGCCAAAGGCTTCTTTGCTATCAAAATAGGTGTAAAACGAACCTTTGGGCAGCCCAGCGGAATCAACAATGTCCTTGATGCCAGTGCCATGGTAGCCCTTGCGGATGAAATGGGATAACCCTTCATCCAAGAGGCGCTCTTTGGTTTGTTCCCTGCTCAATTGGCGTTTCATAGGACTCCTGTGGATTACGGTTCTATAATATGACCAGTCGTCTAAAAAGGCAAGCCCAAAATTATTTTTCTTTTATTAGTGCTTTGTCAAGGTCGCCTGCCACTTCAGGCGGCCACTGTTGAGCGTCAATACACTGTTGATAACGTAGGGAATGGCTTGAGTTTGCCCCTGAGGCAAAATGGTTAAGGGAAGATTTTCAATAGAACCCCGAACCCCATGTTGCTGAAAACTGTCTAACAGAGCTTGTGCAATGGCTTCGCGTTCTCCAGCAACCGGGAAAAACGTCCTCGGCAAGGCCTCTGCTTGGGCTAATAAATCTAAAGGAGCGCCAAAATGCTGAGCCGCACTATCGCTAAACATTTCGGCGCGAGTTTTTAAGAGACAAGCAACTGAAGGCTCAACAGGAAAGGCCACAAAAATATAGGGTTTGGCATCTTTAATAAATTGATATTCGGCTTTGCGCTGATTCACCCTTTTGGCAGTCCGGGTGATAAAAAACGGAGGAACAAAGGGCACTAAATATTTCATCATAATGATGCCAGGGAGGAATTGATTGGCTTGGTCGATCATAAACGTGAGCAACAAAATGCTGCCACCCACCACAAAAGTTGCCCTTAGGGGTTCAGATACAATGTATTCCAAAACCAGTTCGATTTTATTAAATGCTTTAGTTGCCATCTTGCGCTCTTGTTTGCTGCATAGGTATCAAAATATGAAACTGACTGCCTAGCCCAGGACCAGGTGATTCAGCCCAGGTTTTGCCCCCATGCAAATTGATCAATTCACGCACTGAATCCAAGCCCAAACCTGTGCTGCCTGCTTTTTCCTTTCCAGGAACCTGAAAAAAAGGATCAAAAATGCGTTCAATATATTCCTGGGGAATGCCTTCTCCATCATCGGTGATGGTGATTTGGCACTCTTCCCCCAAGGGGGTTAGGGTCCAGGTGATTTGGTGTTTGGTGTATTTCACTGCGTTTGGAATGATAGTTTTCCAAAACCCGGCTCAACTGTACAAAATCCGCCTCGACTTCCAATTTTTCTTGGGGGAGCTTTACCAGAATTCCCTTTGCTTCCTGTTGAGGGCGCAAGGCGGCTACCACTTGAGTCAATGCTTCACCCAATTCAAAACGGCTGAGTTTGAGACTTAAATGCCCTGCTTGCAGTTTGCTAAGATCCAGCATTTGCATCACTAAATGGTTGAGGTATTTTGAACTCGCGTTGATTTCTTCTAAAGAAATGATCATGTTTTCCATGAACTCACCCATGGTGGGGGGAAGCGCAACAGAATCCTTGAGCATTTGCCACTCCATCAGGGTAGCTTGGCTGCCCATCATGGTGGCGGAAATGCGATTTTTCATGTCATGGCGAATCTGGCTGGCTAAAGCTTCTTGGCGTTTTTTAAGCAAGACTTCTTGGGTACGATCAATAAATTGGCCTTGGATCCCAAACAAGGTTCGTTGGCTTTTGAACCGCGTAAAGGTGGAAAACAATGAATAATAACGTGTAACCCCCTCGATTACGAGTTCAATTTGGGGGATTTGAGCCGTGTTTTTAGTAAGCAATTGATTTTTGAAATCTTCAATGACCGCAGGGGCAATGCCCAGTTCTGCAAATAATTTGGTCAAACTGCGGCCTTCCAGTTTACCTAAGGAACCAAAGATATTTTGAAAACTCGGGTTAACCGCATTCACCTTAAGTTTGCGATCCGTAAAAAAGCAGGCCGTTATGGCGTTGCGGAAATTGTAAAAACTCAAATCTAATAAAATATTTTGTGGGATAACACCTAAAAGTAGATGCGGGTCAAGCTGTTCCAAAAACCCCGCAAAATGTTCACCGACTTCTTTTTTGATATGATCTTCAAACCGTATCTTATCCATAACTTCTCCAACGAAGTCGGTTTTTGGTGGAAGGAAATCCCAAGGAGGGAGACACCCGCAATTAGAAATATACGACCAGTCGGCTAAAAAGTCAACCGTTGTGCTGATTCAGCGCAAATTGAAATGGACCCCATCGTCAAGCTTCGAGTCGGCCAAAGTGGAAGCCGCTTCTTCCAAAGACTCCTGTTTGGTGCCCACGAAAGAGCCAAGTCAAAGTTTCGGTGAAATAAAGGATCTGAGTACCTTGAAACTCAAATGCCGTCAACTATGCAGGGGTCTTTCCCTGATTAGAACTCGATTTGCCCAAATAAAGTTGGACCCCCCGGCTAAACCCAAGGTTGGATTAATTTTCCGGTGGTGGTTAATCGGGCAGACTCAAAAACACCCTAGTTTTTAAGGGTAGTAAAAGAGGCAGAAGGCCAATCCCCTAAAACCTGCTGATATTGCATTGGATTGGAGGCGGGGCTAACTTGCCGAAACGACTTGTTCGTGGTTGAACCAAGGCCAACCTTGGTTTAGTGGGCGCTCGCGGTCTAATAAAGGGCGTAATTGGGAAATATAAAAGGCCTTCATATCTTTATCAATTTGGTCGCGAACCTTGCGGAAGTGGGCCAATTGTTGTTCTGGGGTCCCCTCTAAAGCACCGGGGTCTTCCAAGTTCAAACGGATTCTTTTAGCTGCCCCTCTAAAATAATGGGAAAACTGGTTTTGGCAGGGGCAAACGTGGATCACAAAGTCAAAGGCTACCCAGAGGTAGGCCGTCAAAGACTCAGGTCGAGCCCAGCGCATTTCAATCCCTTTTTCCATCATCACTTGGAGCACCAAAGGATGCAATTCCTCAACAGGGTTCAGACCCGCTGAGCGAACCTCTAAGCGAGGATCGTACGAGCGCAAAAAATACTCCGCCATCTGGCTTCGGCAAGAATTTCCACGGCACAACACTAAAATTTTCATGTTCAATCCGGCCCAAGGTAAAAAAGAGAGTGGCCTTCCTTAGCCTGCTTTTTGGAATCGAGGTCGAAAATAGTTCACTTCTTCCCCTCACAATCCAAGCTACCCAGTTCTAACCGGTTGCCCACAGGATCGTTGTAAAATTCTGGTAAATTCTAAGCCTCCCCGGGCGCATTATTTCAACCATCTAAAGGTGCTAACCAAGCCTCAAGCTGGGTTAAAACCCAGGCGGGATCATCTAGTAATAGTTCGTGGCCAGCTTGGGGGTGAACCTGGGCCACCCCCCCAGCCAGCTTGGCTAAAATCAGTGAGTTTTCATAGGCTACCAATCGGTCCTTAGCCGAGGCTAAAATCAGGGTGGGCAGATGAGGAAGGGGGAGAGGCAAGGTATAATTGGAGGCCGCCCAAAGTTGCCTAAGCCCATTGATCCGACGGGTGGGGCGCTCTTGGGCGTATTGAATCCAACGTTTTAATAGCGCCAATTGGTCGGGATAAAGATTGAGTGTTAGGTCAATAATTGTCGCTTCTTTGAGTTTGACACTATCGCTCAAGAGGAGGTTGCGCACAATCTTCTGGTAATTTTGCCAGCGCAGCCGCTGATAAAAAGGGGTCAGGCCCTTAGCACTGGTGTTGATAATCACCAAACCCGCAATCTCAGGGCGAAATAGATGGGTCCATTCGAGGGCCACCATTCCACCTAGGCTAACCGCTAGAATATGGTAAGGAGGCTCGATTTGTAGCCGTTTCGCTTCCTTTCGGAGCACCAAAGCCATGTCGGCGATCGAATTAGGGCTGGTTTCCTTATATCGAGAACCATTGCCCGGCAAGTCTATACAAAACACCTCGTCGCCAGTAAACTCGGCCAAGCGTTTTTCAAATCCCTCAAAGTGCCTTTGGTCTCGGATGAGACCTCTTAACAATATCCAACGTCGATTCAAACCTTATCTCCGTTGAACCATTTATTTAAACCCTTCTGCGCCAAAGCCTGCCGGTCTTTTGCCGAGGGCAGCCAATTTTTGTAATGGGCCGTGGCCCTTTGCAAAAATTGCAGAAACACCAGATGCCGCCTTAGCACCCGCTGGTGCCGGTGTTCCTTATTGGGGTTAAAAAAGCCGTCTAACCTAAACGCATTTCGTGGACTTTTTTTCAGCCAAACCCAAGATCCCATTTCCAGAGTAAACGGTAAAAATAGGTTTGCCGGAGACTTTAAACTTTCTAAATACATACAGTCCCATAGGTCGCCGTGGGTCAGGTAAAACCTAGATTGAGGGGAAAATTTGTAAATCGGTCTGTGGTAAGGATAGGAGGAAAAAAAAAGCTGGCGCAACCGAACCACCTCGGCTAGGTGGTCGATAGGTCGCTTAGAAAAGGCATAGGGGAACCAAAGATGATCCCGTCCGCCATATCCCGAATGGCAATCTAGCACCATCGAAAAAGGTTGCGTTAAGAGTCGTTCTCTAATCAGTTTAGAAAGGGCTTTGATTTCCGGCTCTGGTTCAGCGCCCAGATCTCCCCGGTACCAAGGCAGCCTTTTACTGATTCGGTGCCCTCCTATTAAGGTCGTAACTGGCCCAAGGGCATTGATCGGAGAATTCCGCATCAGGTCGATGCCTTTGGCGTTGGCTCGGGTGCCTTTATTCAGACCCACCGGATTGACGATGGGCACAAAAAGTAGCCGGACCCCTTCCAGCTCGCGCTGTAGAGTCTGGTCCCAAGGGAGCTGATTCACCAAGGCTCCTAGGTGTTCCATTACCACCTCTGCCCCAATCCGCTCTAACCCATGGACCCCACCAATAAAGCCAATCGCCGGGGCACCCGGATCGGACGAACCCATCTCCAAGGCGTGGACCGGCCAGCTTTGCTGGCCATCTGAAACCTCTGCCAGGATCTGGTGTCGCCCGCCAAGCAGTTTCGCTTGTTGAATAAGCGATTCGAGCTTGAATAAATGAGGGGCTAAAATTGGTTTGAAGGCCATAGCCCTGCCTTTCAAGTGGGGAAGGCTGACTTATAGGCCAGCTTGTTGAGGATCCTTTTTACTTGGGTAAGGGAACCGAAGTTTGGTGGATTGCTAAAAAGGCGACAGCTTCGGTTTTGCCTAGGTACTTCTCCAGGTTTTTAGGGTCCGTTTTTAAAAGATCTACCAGGATCAAACCATCCAGACAATCGTTAAACCCAGGGTCTAGGTTGAACGCCAAAACCTTAGCACCTAGCTTAAGATACTGTTTAAGCAGGATGGGTACGCTCCGCTGGCCAGCTTCAAGCTCCTCAACCGCATCGTTTAATTGGGTAAGGTCCATTTTGGCAAACTCGCCATTGAGCCCTAATCGATTAACCAGTTTGCCTTTAAAAGGAATTCGAGGTTTTACCAAACTTGCCAAGTCAGACCCCTGACTCTGCGCCTCCAAAAAACCAATCATCATCTCTTTGGATAATGCCCCAAAATCTTTAGAGATACTTACCGGCCCAAAGAGGGTTTTATATTGGGGGTTTTGGCTGATAAAAGCAGCGATGCCCTTCCACAAAAGGCTTAGAGGAGCAAAGCTTTTTTGATAATTAGGGCTGACAAAACTGCGCCCCATCTCCAAAGCAGGACCAATTTCCCTGAAAAAATCGGACTTAAATTTAAACAGACTCTGGCTATAAAAGCCTTTCTTTCGGTAGCGTTGGAAAATCTGGTCTGACTTCCCGATCCGATAGGCCCCAGCAATTTCTTGGGAGGCCTTGTGCCACAAAAAGAGGTGCAAATAATACTCGTCGTAAAGGTCTAAATCGAGGCTTTTGCCAGTGCCTTCCCCGACTGCCCGAAAGCTAAGTTCTCTTAGTCGCCCAATCTCTCGCAGACAGTGGGGGATTTCTGCTGATTTGGCGCAATAGACATGATAGTCTCCAGCGTCTAACAGCAATCGATCAGGGGCCAGGGCGTCGATTTCGTCTTGCAAAAGGCTGCAAGGCAGGGATTCAACAATCGGAGTCATTTCGACTCGTTGGCGCGCTTTAGTCACTAAATCCTCTGCTTGATTGCGCTGGCTTAACAAAAGAGTGCGCTGCCGCAAGTAGGCAATGAGGTCGGTGTCTTGCGGGTACCGGGAGAATTTGGCGGGCTCAATGGGCTTGCCTAATCGAAGCTGAATCTTTAAATGCTGTTTTTTTAAGATCTCACCAGGAAGCATGGCCAGCTTGAGGTAAGGGTGGATCTGGCTGGCGACCTGAAAGGCAAGGCTATTTCGCCCTGCGAAATAGACGGGCACCACGGTCGCGCCAGTTCTGCGCGCCATCTTGGCAAAATGGGGGTTCCACTCGGACTCCATGACCGAGGCCTTTTTGGGGGCCCAGGCGGCCACTTCTCCAGAAGGGAAGACCCCTAAACAGTTACCTTCTTTTAACCAATCGGTGGCCGCCCGCATGCCTTTTACGTTGTTCCGTTTAGAATTCTTCTGGGCGAAAACGTCCACATAAATCAAAACCTCGTTCGACTCGGCTAAGCGACCTAACAGTTGATTGGCTAATATTTTGCTTTTTGGACGGAGATTTTTTGCGAGCACCGCCAAAATCAAGCCGTCAATGGCCCCAAATGGATGGTTTGCTAGAAGCATCACCGGCCCATCTTGAGGAACCTTGGCGCGGTCTTCGTCACTTAGTTCAAACTCGATATCCAGTTCATCTAAAACGGATTGATAAAAAAGGGTCTGCCCGCGTTTCATCGTATGGTAGCGGTCCTCTAATTGCTGTAGGCCAGTAAACTTTTTAAGGAGGCTAGTAAGAAGAGGAGGGCCGTCGATCGTAAAAGGGCTATTGACTTGATCTTGCATGGTAACTCCGTTTGGATTTACCATCAATTTACCAGCGTTTATAAATAAAACATTAAAAAGGAGTTAAAAAAAGATCAAATCGCCGCTACCGCTCACCAATCTAAACGATTTGCGCCCTCTAGGTGTTGTAGGTATTGGTTAATTTCTTTTGGAGTTAATAAAAACTGTCCGTGTGACATCCCTTCGGCTTCGATCAACTGCGAGCGCGGGTGATCGGGCGGAGTGAAATCTTCGGCCTGAAAAATTTGATCTGCTGGGGAGTGAAGGATCGTCAACTGCTGGATCACCCCCCGGTTGAGGAGCGATTCTAAAGGCTCCTTGATCCGCCTTAAGGCCAACCGCTTGGCTAATTTTAACCCAAAAATAAAACTGGGCAATCCTTTAAAGAGGATTTTACGGGTCTCCATTAGACTTCGCCATTGGCGCTTTTTGGCACCCTCGTCGAGGGTTAGTTTGCGGCGCTGCAAAGCGTGATGCCAAAAATAATTGAGGGTCAGGCCCCATTTAGTCAGTTCCTGATTGAGCCCTCCAGGGTGTATTAAAAGCAACCGATCAATTTTAATCGGGTAACCCTCGCGGTTTAGCATCTCGATTAGGGCCAAAGCTCGGAGGGCGCCTGTCGAATGCCCCACCATCTGTTCAATTCGTCTGATCCCGTTAGCTAATAAATGTCTCACCAGCAGTTCAGCCTCAATTTCCAATGGGTCGCAGGTAAGCAACCTAATCGCTTGATCGTTGGCCTCGAGTAGGGTTTTTTGCACTTTCCTTTTGATTTTTATATAGCGCGAGCCAAGGGAACCTCGAGTTTGCCAAAGCGGGCGTAACTCTGCCGCTTTGACCGAGGTAAATTTGACCGACTCGACCGCAAAAAATCCGAGTGATTCGGTGCCCTTGGCCAGTTGTTCTAAAAAAGTTTGAAAGGCTAAATAGGATTCTCCCAAACCGGGGATCACCAAGGTTTGGAGGCAGTCGCTCCCTGGGGCTAATTTGGTGAAATAGCTAACCCGAAAATGGCCACATTCGATACGGATGGTTGTCTTGGATTTAACGATTTGCGGCAATCGGATGGGGCGGGCTCTTTGGTTCATAGTAGGAGTTAAGCGATGCCTTAGTATTAGGACCCTAGGTGATCAGTTGACACTTAAAGCGGCTTAAATGCCCCCTTTTCCTAGGCTTATAACAGTTTAAAAGAACAAAGGCCTAGATTTTATTTAGCCTAGTTGAAGATTTTACTTTTTTTAAACATTCCTATGAAGAGCGACCCCTTAATAATTGACAAATTGGCGCTACCAAACAGGAATGAACTATGAAAAAACGCAATAGCCAGCTGATAGAAACGCTAGCCGAAGTTATCGAGCGAGATGCCCAGGATTTTGCTAATTTAACCAGGCAAGAGTTGACCCCAACCGAAGTCGCCTCCATCTTAAATCCCATAAAATGCTTTCCAAAGGAAAAGCAGGTTTTAGCGCTCCATTGGCATCCAGAACAAGTCCCCCTCCCTTTGATAAGGAAGCGAATCGAGACCATGTTCCCCGCCGAAGAGGAACATTTGATTATCCCCACCCAGCACAACCAATTGGTTGCCTATGATGAATTTGTGGGGGTAGAGGTTGATTGTTATTCGCCCGAATTTAACCAAAAGGTGCAACTGCTTTTGCATTTTCACCAAGACCAACTCAAAGACGCTCAAGTCTTGGAATCTATGCTGGAGCATACCTTTAAATACCGAAGTTCACAGTTGTTTCAGTTTCTCGATTGCCTCACGGGCCAATGGGGCGAGTTTATTTTAAATCAAGCAGCGGCCCAGACCGGTGCCAATGAGGCGGTGGTTGATTTTGCGGCCAAAATGGCGAGCAAGCTTACTATATTGATTGACCAAAACGTGGCCACCTTGCACCCCGAAGCGGTCAAAAATAAGCTAATCCGCTACTTTATCGACCTCCAGCGTCCCTACTACGGCCACGAATGGATTGATCGGGTGCAGGTCTTTGTGAACCAAGTTAAAACATTAATTAAGCGGGATTTTGACTTGAGTTATTTCTACCAGGCTCAAGCCTTCATTGAAGAAACTCGTGCCTTAGGGGGCTCGATTGTAATCCCTCACCCCGAACAATTCTGGCCCATTTTATTGGCCGATTACGATGTCGATGGCATTGAAGCTTGGAATCCGCAGTCTTTTCGTTATACCGACTTTTTAATTAATGTAATCGAGAAGAAAAATCGGACCCGCCCCGACCGGGAAAGACCCATCTTGATTTTGTTTGGTGACGATTGCCACTTAGGCGAAAAGCTAAAAGAAAAAACCGCTCAAAATGCCGAAAAGGCCTCTAGAGAGATTGGCTTTCAGCCGCCTTGGGAGGATTTACACATTCAAAAACTCTTGATTACCGCGGGTTCTTCAAAAGCTCGGGTAATTGCTGAATACAAAAACCGTTTGTTATCTTAAGAGAACAACCATGAGCAAAAGTAACGAGTTCCAATTCTTGTCCTTGGTGGATCAGGAAACCATTATTAAGTACTTAGAAGCCCTTTTAGATGGCTTTAAGAGTGGGCACATCAACCTAAAGGCCAAAGAAGAGGCCATTATCTTGGACCCCGAAGGGCTGATGAAACTGGAGATTGAAGCCAAAAACAAAGGAGGGCGCGCTAAGGTCCAGTTTAAAGTAAGTTGGAAGGATCATCCCAAAGTGGTTATTAACCAGTCGGACCTGAACATCGCTTCGAAAGCCTAGGACCCCTTTTATGCCCATACCTCCACAGATCGAAGAAAACCTTCGATTTATTTTACTTGAAGTTCGTCGTCAGATGGAGCGGTGCCAAGAAGTCCTGGATTCGCCCACCGAGGAGATGATTGAGCAGATCATAGGCCGGGACGACTATATCGATAGCTTAAAAGCCTATATTGAGAATGGCTGTTTTGCGTTGATTTATCACCGCGAAAATATCACTCAAAAAAGAGACGCCGATTTGATCCGGGCGATTAATACGACCGCAGGCAATTTAGAGCGAATCGCCGATCATGCGGTCAATATCTGCCGGCAGATTCCCTATCTCAAAGACCCGGCCTATATCGGTAACTTCGATTACCGCCGGTATTTTAAGATTATTCACCGCGCCTTGGAACGGGTGGGTAAGGCGTTATTTACGCAAGACCTAGATGCCGCCCAAAAGATATGTGAGGCGGAGGTGAAGCTGGATTTGGCTTACAAAAAAAGCTTTGAAAAGATTTTGGCCGCGCTAACTAAGGGCAAAGACGTTGAAAACCTGATCACTTCCGGTTTTATTTTACGTTACTTAGAACGAATCGGCGATTGTTTGCTCAATATTGGGGAGGCGATTATTTTTGCGGGTGTAGGCGAACGGCTTAAACTTTCAGAATTTAAGTTTTTAAAAGAAGGCTTAGACGAAAAACACGGAACCCGGCTCGATCAAATCGAATTCCACGGAGTTTGGGGGACTAGGTCGGGCTGCCGCATTGGGATCATCGAGCCCAAATCAGGTGGGGGCCTTCGTAAAGAGGTGGTGTTTAAAGAAGGCAAACGAGACAAAATATCGCGAGAAAAAGAAAAACTTGAACTTTGGCACTCGATTCGACCGGGGCTAACGCCCAGTATTTTGGACTACCGCGAACGGGATGACGAAGCGGCCTTAATGACCGAATTTTTGTCCGGCCAAACCTTTCAGCAGGTGCTCAAAGACAAGAATCAGAAGGGCTTAGACGAAGGATTACAGACGTTATCTGAAGCCTTGAGCCAGATTTGGGAAGAGACCAAGGAAAGCTGCCAATCTAAACCTAAATTTATGGGGCAGCTTAAAAGCCGGTTAGGTGATGTGTTTCGAGTACACCCCCACTTTGATCAAGAAGAGCGGTCCGTCGGCGAATTGGCTCTAGGTTCTACCAACGAACAGGTAGAGCACTTGGTCCGATTTGAGAAAAAAATCAAAGTCCCTTTTTTAGTTTTGATCCATGGGGATTTCAACCTGGACAATATTTTTGTAAAAACCCAAGCAAACCGATTGCAAATCATTGATGTGCACCGCTCTGGACCTGGGGACTATGTCCAAGACATCTCCGTCTTTTTGGTTTCCGCCTATCGCCAACGAATTTTTGATCAAAAGACTCGAGAACAGATTTTCTCACTCTGTGTTGAGTTTTTAAGATTTGCGCGAGCCTTTGCTAAAAGCCAGGGGGACCCACATTTTGAGGCTCGGCTGGCGCTGGGACTGATTCGCAGCCTCATTACTTCAACTCGCTTCGAGTTTCATCTACCTTTAGCCAATGCCATGTATTACCGCGCATGCTACCTGATTGAAAAGCTTTTGAGCTGTGAAGAAGCCCCAGAATCATTTGTTTTACCTACTGACATATTCAACTATTGAGGAACGATGAGCTTAAAAATCGGAGTGGTTGGGATTGAGGACAAGTGGTCCTCGCAGGTCTTAGCCAGACAGTTAGAAATAGAAACCGGTTTTAGTCTTTTGGTGGACATGAGCCGGGTGGTCTCTGACTTTGGCAAGGGAGAGGTCTGGTTTGATGGACACAACCTCGCCGAATTTGACGGGCTTGTGGTTAAAAAAATCAGCGCCCAATATTCGGCTGACTCAAATGACCGGATGGAGATATTGCGTTATCTTGAAGGTAGAGGGGTGAGGGTGTTTTCCAAACCGGCCTCCATGTTAGGGCTGATCGATCGCTTAAGCTGCACCGTAACTTTACAAAACGGCGGCATCCCTATGCCTGAGACCTGCATAACTGAAAGCCCAAAAGTGGCGATGGACTTTTTGGCTCATTACAAACGAGGCGTACTCAAACCGCTTTATACCTCTAAAGGGCGGGGAATGCTCTTGGTCGAGGCCGGTCTAACCGAACTTGAAGACATTGAGGCCTACCAAGAAGCGGGCAACCGAACCCTGTATTTACAACGGTTTGTTCAGTCTCCAGGAAAAGATTTAGGGTTAGTGTTTTTAGGGGGCGAATACTTGGGTACCTATGCTCGAGTTAAAGCCAACGACACCTGGAGCACAACTACGCTTAACGGGGGCGCATACCAATCGCATGATCCAAGCCAAGAATTGATCGACCTCGCATGGTCGGCTCAAAACCTGTTCGACCTCGATTTTACTTGTGTTGACCTGGTGGAAACCGCCGAGGGACCAAAAATTTACGAAGTAAGCGCCTTTGGCGGTTTTAGAGGGCTCGCGGAAGCCTGTGATATTGACGCCGCCCATGCCTATGCCCGCTACATTATCAACCAATTTGCCGTGAATCCATGATGAACTATCAGATCAACCATATTGAGGAATTGGTTTCGCCTTTAATTGCGGACCAAGACTTTCCCCACAGCCTAGTACTCGATTTAATTGAGTGCCGCATTGAGGTAAAATCCAATTCGAGGCCTTTGATTGGCAAATTGGAAACCTATTTCCACGCGTTTTTATCAGACACCCGCAACTCTGATGTGACCGTTTTGGCCTTAGAATCAACTAACCTAGAATTACGAGTCCCGTTCGAGGTGAAACAACCAGACCCTGGCAAAACCAAGATCAAAGAGGAATTTATCGATTTGTTTGGCGGGCGGGTGATTAGAAAACGGCTAACGGGGATGACCTTTATCTTTGGTGGCGAATTAAACTTGGCCGTAGGACGTTGTTTTGATAACGCGAATCAAGTGATCAACTTTGTAAACAATCGCTTTATTGCCAAGCTACTTAATCAAAACGCCCTGTTAGGCCATTCGGCGGCCGTCAAATGGGGTAACCGAGGCATGGCCATGGCCGGATTTTCGGGCATGGGCAAATCTACCTTGGCGCTGCAGATGATGAGCTTGGGTGCCAGTTACGTAAGTAATGACCGACTATTGATCCAGCCCCTATACGAAGGCTTGCGGATGTATGGCGTACCCAAACTCCCCAGGATCAATCCAGGAACCGCAATGAATAACAAAGATTTGCACGGAGTCCTCTCGGCTGAAGATCTCGATCGGTTTTCCCAATTGCCCAAGGAAGAGCTTTGGGATCTAGAATATAAACACGATGTCTTTATTGACGAGTGTTTTGGCAAGGGGAAGTTTGAACTGGAAGGTTGGGTCGATGTTTTAGTGATCCTCAACTGGGAACGAAACAACCAACCCTTAGTTATTGAAGAGGTGAAGTTAGACCAAAGGCGGGACTTATTACGCGCCTTTATGAAGGAACCGGGCTTGTTTTATGTTCCCGGCACCATTCCTCCAGACTTAAGCGCAGAGGCCTATATCAAGGCTTTTGAGCGGGTTAAGGTAATGGAGTTTTCTGGCGGTGCCGATTCTGAGGCGGCCGCCCGCGTTTGTGTAGAACTTTTAGAAAAGCCAAAAGGCTAAACTCAATCCTTCCTAGGGAAAAATCATGAACAAAAAGTCGATTTCCTCGAAGTGCTCCCTGACCAAAGATCAGGCGATTGCTTATCTAGAGGCGCTAGTTGCGAGCTTGAAAAAAAATCAGATCTGTGTTGAGGCGGGAGACGAATATGTAGTGCTTGAAGCCGCTGAAAATATGGAACTTGAGGTCAACGCTGCCCAGAAAAAAGGCAAAGAAAAAATCATGCTTGAGCTTTCTTGGACACAACCGATGGTTTTAGAAAATGAAGAACAACTCAAGATTAGCTCTAAAGTCCCTGCCCCCAAATTGGAGCAAAAAAAGGAAGAAAAGCCAGTGGCTCCGCCCAAGCCTGAGGCAAAGACCGAAATCAAGTTAGAGCCTGCCAAAAGCCCCTCAACTACCGCCCCTAAGAAGTAAGCTGTGACCAGAGGGAGCGAGTTTTTTTTCAATACCCGCCTGACCTTGCCTGATTTGGTCAAGGTCGAGCGGTTTCGTCGAGCCCCCGACTTAGGGCCTCGTCTCCTATTTTTCTCAGGAGGTTCGGCCTTGTTTCAAACCAGCCGGGTCTTGACCCATTTTACGCACAACAGCATTCATCTGATTACTCCCTTTGACTCAGGAGGCAGCAGTCGAGAGATTCGCAACCAATTTAAGATGTTGGCCGTGGGCGATTTGCGCAGTCGGCTGATGGCTTTGGCGGACCAAAGCTTTTTGGGCAATCCCGATGTATATCGTTTGTTTGCCACTCGGTTGCCCTTAGACCTAGAGCCCTCGGCATTAGCCACCGAGCTTAAGCAACTAGTCGATGGGGAACACCCATTGATTCGGGCTCTGCAAGACCCCCTGCGAAAAATCATTCGAAATCATCTTAGGTTTTTCCAAAACGCCATGCCCGCAACCTTTAACCTAGCTGGGGCCAGTATTGGCAATTTGATTTTGGTCGGGGGGTATCATAACAATCGACGGCAAATGGACCCTACCCTATATTTATTTGGGAAGTTGGTCGAGGCTAGAGGGATGGTCCGGCCCATCACCACCAGCAATCTGGACCTAAAGGCGACCTATCAAGACGGGATTGAAGTAGTGGGGCAGCATTTGATTACCGGCAAAGAGTCAAAAGCTAAACCAAACCGAATTGAACGGCTCAAGCTTGTTGGACGTTCTGGGGGCTCGGTGCCCAAGTTAAAGCGAAAGGTAGCCCAATTAATTGAGACAGCCGATCTGATTTGTTATCCGATGGGGAGTTTTTATTCGAGCCTTTTATGCCAATTTTCGGTTAAAGGTACTGCGGAAGCCATCGCCAAAAACCCGGTGCCCAAGGTTTACATTCCCAATTGGGGTGACGATCCTGAAGAATACGGACTGACCTTAGCCGACAAGGTCGAGCGCTTGCTTGATTCGTTAAAGTGCAACGCAGAGCGTCCTTTGGCCGATTCAGACGTTTTGAATTTTGTCTTAATTGACCGCCAAGGGGGACCACCCGAGTTTAAAAGCCAATTAAAAGGGATAGAAGCTCGCGGGATTCAGGTGATTGATTGCGATTTGGCCGACCCTAATCAGTCTGGTCTGATTGATCCTAACAAGCTAGTATTAATGCTTCTTAGTTTTTAGTCCCACCAGGTTGCCTAGTAGGTAAACTTATATAAAAGCTAAAAAACGTTGGAAATCGCTTGGGTTTAATAATCAGGGTAGGTTTTGGCGACAAAGCTTTTGAAATCATCTAGGGCTTTAGTTTGCTCAAGTCGAAAAGCTTCACCCACCCCACCGCCAGCACCAAAGACTTCTTAAAATCCTCAAATATTAGCCAGCCTTCGCTGCGGACCATTCCTGTGTTTTGGGTCCTAATTAAGCTCGAATTGTTTTACAGTTCTTTGAATTCATATTTGCCTTTGTGGACTGTGAATCCCAAAAAGGTAAGCCCCTGTTTTAAACACTTCAAACCTCTTCAACGTCTTGACTCCATTGGTTGTTTTACGTTAGTCTTTAAGTGGTGCCGAAATCGCTCCATTATCAATCTACCCCGTGGAGGGGGGAGTGAGTCCTCCTGGCACTGTCTTTTTAATCGCTTTCTGAATCGCCTGCCCTAGATCATTTACCTTGGCTTTGTGAAACGCGACCAACAAAACGCCACTAGTCCCGACCAAAAACAGGCGGGCTCCGCGCTCCTTCGCGGAATTGCTTGGCCAGAAAAACAGATTCTGCTAAACCTTCCTTAAACTTTCCGGCCCAAAAGTTTAAGCTTTTTACCCCCATCAATAAGGTAGAGAATCCAACATGTCGCTATCTAAAAATGAGATCAAAACCCGAGCCCAGGCCTTTGCTTCGAAATGGCAGGGGGAAGCCTCGGAAAAGGCCGAGTCCCAGAGTTTTTGGAACGATTTTTTTCTAATCTTTGGCGTTGATCGGAGGCGTATAGCTTCCTATGAAAAAAACGTCGAAAAATGCGGTGGCAAAACTGGGTTTATCGACCTCTTTTGGCGGGGCACTTTAATAGTCGAACATAAATCCAAGGGCGGCGATTTAGAAAAGGCCTACGCGCAGGCAACCGATTATTTCCCAGGGCTCAAAGACACCGAATTGCCCCGCTAGGTATTGGTCTGTGATTTTGAGTATTTTAAACTTTATGACATGGATAACCATGGGGACCTCATCGGTGAGTTCACCCTCGCCTTGCTGCCTAAGCACCTGCACCTGTTTAACTTCATCACCGGCCACCAAACCAAAGAAATTCGGGCCGAAGACCCGATCAACCTCAAAGCCGCCGAGAAGATGGCTAGGCTCCATGACCTGCTCAAAGAGTCGGGTTATGATGGCAAAAAGTTGGAGGTTTATTTGGTGCGATTGCTGTTTATCCTCTTCGCCGAGGATACCGGCATTTTTGAGCAAGGTCTTTTTTTAGACCTTCTGCTGGAGTACACCAAAGAGGACGGCTCCAGTTTAGGCGGCGACATGGCCACCTTATTTCAGACCCTAGACGAAAAGGTTGCTCAGCGCCAAAAACTTTTGCCCGATCATTTCAACGCCTTCCCCTACATCAACGGAAATCTATTTAAGGAGGTTTTGCCCCAAGCGGCGTTTAGCTCGGAATTAAGGGAAATGTTGATTCAGGCGAGTAGGCTAGATTGGAGCCTGATTAGCCCGGCGATCTTTGGCAGCCTTTTCCAAGGGGTTATGGAGCCCGAGGAGCGGCGGGAGAAAGGGGCGCACTATACAGCAGAGGCCAATATTTTTAAACTAATCGGCCCCTTGTTTTTGGACGATCTAAAGGCCGAACTAGAGGCGATCAAGCTTTTAAAACGGGGTCGCAAAGCCAAGCTAGAGGAGTTCCACCTTAAGCTGGCGAACTTGAGATTTTTGGACCCCGCTTGTGGCTGTGGCAACTTTTTGGTGATCGCCTACCGGGAGTTGCGGATGTTGGAGTTGGAGGTTTTAATAGCCGAAGGGGAGACCGGCCAATTGGGGATCGAAATCAACCACTTGATCAAAGTGAATGTAGATCAGTTTTATGGGATTGAGATCGACGAATTCCCCGCTCAAATTGCCCAAGTGGCCCTGTGGCTGACCGACCACCAGATGAACCAAAAGGTCAGTGCCGTCTTTGGCTACAACTACGCCCGCCTCCCGCTGACCACCGCCCCAACCATCCTCCACGGCAACGCCTTGGAACTAGATTGGCGAGAGGTGATTAAACCCAAGGATTTGGATTATATATTGGGAAATCCGCCGTTTGTGGGAAAACACAACCAATCTAAGAGCCAGTCACTCGAACTCAAATCAATCTTTAAAAAAGTCAATGCCGCTGGTAACCTAGATTATGTGAGTGCTTGGTACCGCAAAGCCGCTGAATACATCCAGGACACCCAGATCGAGGTGGCTTTTGTTTCGACCAACAGCATCACCCAGGGGGAACAGGTGGGGGTGCTTTGGGGGGATTTGCTGGACAACTGGGGGATCAAGATCAACTTTGCCCACCGCACCTTTAGCTGGACCAGTGAAGCTCGAGGTAAGGCTGCCGTGCATTGCGTGATTGTAGGTTTTGCCCGCTTTGACCGCCCTGTTAAGCGGCTCTTTGACTACGAGGTGTTCAAGGGGGATGCCCACGAGATTAAGGTAGAGAATATCAACCCCTATTTAGTGAACGGGCCTTCGATTGTCTGTCTAAGCCGATCGTCCCCAATGTGTGAAGCGCCGATTCTTGCGGCAGGAAATAAGCCAGTGGACGGAGGCAACTATCTCTTCCTAGAAGAGGAGATGAATGAATTTGTAAATCAAGAACCACAAGCTAAAGAGTTTTTTAGACCCTGGATGGGTGCAAAGGAGTTTATACAGGACAAAAAACGTTGGGTGTTATACCTCGGAGAGGTTTCTAGCGCTCAGCTACATAAAATGCCTTTAGTTCTGAAGCGCGTTAAAAAAGTACAAGAATTAAGGAGGGCAAGTAAGAAAGTCCCAACCCAAAAGCTTGCCCAATTCCCAACTCAATTTGAGTGTACTTTAATACCGAAGAAGCCCTATTTACTGATACCAAAAGTCTCATCCGAAAGGCGCAGATTTGTACCGATTGGATTTATTCAGCCTCAGATAATTTCAAGCGACCTAGTTTTTATTTCAAAAAAGGCGGAAATATTCCACTTCGGCGTCCTTTCCTCCACCATGCATATGGCTTGGATGCGCTACACAGCCGGGAGATTAAAAAGTGATTATCGGTACTCGGTGGGGATTGTTTATAACAACTTCCCCTGGCCCGAAGCGCCAACCGACAAGCAAAAGGTGGCCATCGAAAAAGCCGCCCAGGCCGTCCTGGACGCTCGCCAAGCGCACCCCCATTCTAGCCTGGCAGACCTCTATGACCCCTTAACCATGCCTCAAAACCTAACTAAAGCCCACCACACCCTAGACAAGGCCGTAGATGCAGCATACAGCAAAACCAAATTCGCCACCGAACTAGAGCGGGTCCAATACCTCTTCCAACTCTACGCTAAATACACCAAACCGAAAAATCAGACTTAGGATAGGCCCGTCTTGATCGATATAAGCCCTAAATGGCTCCCTTAAATATTGATTGAGGGCAACCAAGGAACTGTAAAGCTTGAGTGGCTGGCTAGCCCATCCCCTGCGACTTGAGGAGGTCTGCTTGTTGGTCGCTGGCGAGGGAGTCAACAATCTCGTTGATATCGCCGGTGTTCATAACTTCGGAGAGGTTATAAAGGGTCAGGCCGATGCGGTGGTCCGTGATCCGGCCTTGGGGGTAGTTGTAGGTGCGGATGCGCTCAGAGCGGTCGCCAGAGCCAACCATGTTTTTGCGTAACGCGGCCAGTTCGCTAGACTGGGCGGCGGCCTGCTGCTCATAAAGCTTCGCCTGAAGGTGCTTCATCGCCCTAGACTTGTTTTTAGTCTGGCTGCGTTCGTCCTGGCACTGGACCACTAGACCCGTAGGGAGGTGAGTAATGCGAATGGCCGAATCGGTTTTGTTGACGTGCTGGCCCCCGGCACCCGAACTGCGGTAGGTGTCGATCCGCAAATCGGCTAGGTTGATCTGCACTTCCACCTCAGTGGCTTCGGGCAATATGGCCACGGTGCAAGCAGAGGTGTGGATGCGGCCTTGGGTCTCGGTGCTCGGAACCCGCTGCACCCGGTGGGTGCCGGCCTCAAATTTCATTCGGGCAAAAACATGTCCCCCTTCGATACTCAGGCTCACCTCTTTAAACCCGCCTTGGGGAGCAGGGCTCGCGTCTAAAAGCTCTACTTTCCAGCGATTCGCCTCGGCAAACTTTTGGTACATCCGCAGCAAATCCCCGGCAAACAGCCCCGCCTCATCCCCGCCCGTACCGGCGCGGATCTCTAAGATCACGTTTTTGTCGTCGTCTGGGTCTTTGGGGAGGAGCAGGATTTGGGCTTCCTTCTCCAAGGCCTCGACCGCTTTTTTAAGGTCGGGCAGCTCGGATTTGGCCATCTCCTTCATCTCTGGATCTTCTTTAGGGTCCGCTAAGATTGCCTGATTGCCTTCAAGCTCTTCAGTCGCCTTTTTAAGGCGGTTAAAGAGTTTATAGATAGGCGAAAGCTTTGCCTGTTCTTTGGAAAGCTCTTGCAATTTTTTGGTGTTCCCCACTACCTCAGGCCGCTCCAAGAGGGCTGAAACCTCTTCATAGCGGTCTGCGATACGAGCCAGTTTATCGAGCATCATGGGCGAGAATGGGGCCGATTGGCCCCGCAATAGAAGTTACTTCTTTTTGCCGAAGGATACGTTTTCGTATTTCTTCTTAAAGCGGTCGATCCGTCCTTCCGTATCCATCAACTTCTCTTTGCCCGTATAAAGGGGGTGGCAAGAGGAGCAGATCTCTAACTTGACCTGTTGCCTCATGGTCGAGCGGATCACAAATTCAGCGCCACAAGCGCAGGAGTACTGGGTGTCTTGATACTTAGGATGTATATCGGCTTTCATCGCGTTTTAGGGCTTCGAGTTCACCCGGCTTTCCGGGAGGTTGACGAAGAAAAGGTCTAACTATTGACCATTTGCAGTAACTCGTCATTAGTCTTGAATTTCTTCATTTTGTCAAGAAGGTATTCAAGGCCGTCTTGGGACTTGGTGGCGCTAAGCAGTCTCCTTAGCTTCCAGACATCGGCCAAATTAGGCAGGAGCAATTCTTCCTTGCGGGTCGCCGATTTTTCGATATCAAGCGCCGGGAAAATGCGCCGTTCCATCAATTTACGGTCTAAAACCAATTCCATGTTGCCAGTCCCTTTGAATTCCTCAAAGATCACCTCGTCCATCCTGGACCCCGTCTCGATTAGACCGGTCGCGATGATGGTTAAAGAACCGCCATCTTCAATATTGCGCGCCGCGCCAAAGAAGCGTTTAGGTTTGTGCAACGCGTTGGCGTCCACCCCGCCGGACAGAATCTTGCCCGAAGGAGGAATCACGGTATTGTAAGCGCGAGCAAGGCGGGTGATCGAATCGAGCAAAATAACCACGTCGTGTTTGTGCTCAACTAACCGCTTGGCTTTTTGAATAACCATCTCTGCGACCTGCACATGGCGAGTAGCGGGCTCGTCGAAGGTGGAACTGACCACCTCGCCGATCACGCTCCGCTTCATGTCGGTCACCTCTTCAGGCCGCTCATCAATCAAAAGCACAATCAAAAAGGCTTCAGGATAGTTTTCGGTAATACTGGTAGCAATACTTTGCAGCACCATCGTTTTACCTGCCTTAGGAGGCGCAACCACCATACCGCGCTGGCCTTTACCAATCGGACAAAACATATCAATGATCCTGGCGGTCATGTCGCTGTCTTTTCGTTCCAGCTTGATTTGTTCGTTTGGATAGAGGGGGGTGAGGTTGTCGAAGAGGGTTTTGTCTTTTGACATTTCCGGTTCTTCAAAGTTGAGCTTCTCCACCTTGAGTAGGGCGTAATAACGCTCTGAATCTTTTGGCGGGCGTACTTGGCCCTCGATGGTGTCACCGGTGCGCAGGTTAAACCGCCTTATCTGGCTTGGGCTGACGTAGATGTCGTCTGGACCGGGCACATAGTTAAAGTCGGGACTTCGCAAGAACCCAAAACCATCGGGCAGGGTCTCTAAGACCCCTTGGCTATAAATAGCTCCACCCTTGGCGGTTTGTGCGTTGAGCAAGGCAAAGATTAGGTCTTGCCGAAGCAGGCTAGAGGCGTTTTCGATGCGGTAATCGCGAGCCATCTTTTCTAAGTCTTTAATATTCATCCGTTTAAGCTCGGACAATATCAAAGGCTCAATGCCGTTTACGGTCAATTTTTCTTTGGTGTCTTGCGAGATGGTCTTGGCTTCGGTCATTATGGACCGCACTGGTTTGCTAGCAGCGGCGCTGCGCTTAACGATGGTCTTCGGGGGCACGACTGGTTTTTGTATGGGTTGGTTAGGAGCGGCCATTACGGGTAGGCCGGTTCGGAGAAGCTATCGGATTACTCTATAAGGGGAGCTATCGGACCTGATGAGCTAGCTTAGAAAGCTTATCTCTTACAAGTCAAGCTCTATTTTTTTACATTTTCTTCTTTTGTGACTTCTTCGGTCGCTTTTTGCTTTAATTCGGCCAGCGCCCGGCGTAATAAATCGCCGCCGACCGGTCCTTGTTTCACTTCAGAATCATTTGCCTCTGGCTCCCTACCAAAGGCCTCTTTGAGTTTGGTTGGGGTCAGTTCTTTTAGCTGCATTATCAGTTCTTTAGCTAATATAATCAGCCCCCAAACCCCCATGATTCCACTTAACGAAATTCGAATAAAACTATCCTGGAACCGGTATCCAGTAGCCGCTTTGATCAAATAAATCGACAGGACCAGCAGGGCTACCAAACGAAGCCCCAATTGACTCATCACTTCGTTAGAAACGAGCCCCAAAAGCCCTGCTGCATATTCCAAATAAGGATGACCTGGAGGAAACAAGAGGCCAATCAGGATAACTAGCACCATAAAATGGATACTCAAAGGGACCAAAGCAGAGACGCGGTTGTTCTGGGATTGAGCAAACAATAAAAAAAACACCAAGGTCAAACTCGAATACCCAAAAAACCGCAACCAAAACCCGGCAAAAAGCGCTCCAGGCAGGCCGAACCAGTTGGCAATACCCCCGCTAGGCCAGACCAGACTTAAAGGATCGGGGTCCCAGCGTCCTTGGGAAACCAAACTTAGGGCCAAAAAAAGCCCTAAAAGGATTCTAATAAGCTCGGGGCGGAGCTCTAAATCCTCGTTGGTCTCTGGTTTTTCTGCTAAATGTTTTTCCATTAAGGCCCAGCTAGATACGAATCGAAAAACCCGCCAATCGCCTGCACCCCGTGGGCGTCAGAGCCGTAGATCAACTCCATACCCGCTTTTTGAGCCGCCTGCAACAGCGGCATGGGCATGTAGGTCCTCAAGCAGGAGGCGCGGCCCAAACCAGAGTGGTTGTGATCAAGCTGGTACCCGGCTGCCTTTGCTTTGGCGACGATGGGTTCAAAAAATCCGGGCGAGACTTCAGGTTCGGGCTCCCCCCACTCTAAACAAAATTTGTTTATCAACCCTGGATGGCCTAATCGTTTGGGTTTTGACCCTTTAAAAGGCAGGGCGAGCCCCTTTTCAAACCAATTCCAGTAGGCCAGATGGACCGCGGATAAAGAGCCGTAATGGTCTAAGAGATTTTCTTGAAAGTCTTGTGGATTATAATCCACCATACAAAGTCCGTCCTGGCCTGGAATAAAATGCATCGAGAGCAAACTGTCATCGAGTTTAGGCCCCCATTTCTCGAAAAAATCGACTGTAAAGGTCTCATATCCAGGTAAATAATCCAGCTCCAAACCCACCCAGATCTCGATCTGCCCGGCGAATTTTGCCTTGAGCGTTTGGGCATGGTCCAGGTAGGGTTCTAGCTCTTCTGGTTTTAAGGCTAGTTCGTCAAAAAGTTTTTGGTCCTTCATGAGGCCCTTAGGCAGGGGCGCGTGCTCAGTCAGGCTTAAACGCTCAAAACCTAAGTCTATCGCTCGCCGGATCATTGACTCAGTGGGCTCCTGTTTGCCGTGGGGGCAAAATTGGGTGTGACAATGCCCATCCCATTTGAGATTCATTTTTATTCCAAAAGGGATTTTAGCATAGGCGCGGTGATCTCACTCGCATAAAGCCGGAGCCGCCCGCCCATGGCTTTTAATAAATCAGTTTCTTTCGCTCTACTGCCTTTTACCATAAAATAATAGTGAGGGGGCAGTTGGTCTTTAATCTCCATGAGCCATCGGACTTTGTCCTCTTTGAGATATCGCAAGAACTGGACTTGAATCTTATTAGGGCCATGACCAGTGATTTCAATATCAGGGAGCAAATAACGGTTGTGCTTTAGGCGGTGTAATAGGGATGAAGCTTGGGCCTTGTAAGGGCTAGCGTACTGCTGATTAAAGCGGTTGACAACCATTTCGAGTCGGTCTTGTGCCCAAGACTGCCGTTTAGGGTAGGGTGAATGGTATCCATGCTGGTGATCTAGCAAAAAAACAAAGGCCCCCGCCCGGTCCGCATTGGCAATCTCTGCTTCTAAGAGCCAAGGGCCTTCTAGGAGCAAAACCGCCGGAAAAAAATTGGCCAGTTCGAGGCCGTAACTTTTGGGGTTTTCTAAAACTGCACCCGGCCCGTCGATAGTTAAAATTAATTGGGGGCCTTTTTCCGAAGCACTGAACAACAACCCAAAAAACTTCATCATCTGCATCAACTGCCCAAAATTTTGAGCCCCCTGGGTAGTTAGGGTCAAACGGCGGGCTTTTAGGAGCAGGCCTTGAACCTGTTCTAAATTAAAGCGGTGGAGCAGTTCTAAGCCGGTTAAAGAGTCAAAGCCGGTCATCACCTGATTCGAGGGCAGGTCGCCAAAAAGCCAGTTGGTCGCCTCTTGCCCCTCTTGGGGACCGACCCATTGGCCTTTGGCTACAATCTTGTCTCGGTGACCTTCCAGGCGGGGCTGGCGGGAGGCCTCTTGGGCCCAATATTGGGCGGAAAGGTCAAAGAGTTGGGCTCGGCGCTCTTCGGGCTGATTTAAGTCAGGCCGCTCGAATAGGGCATGGTCAAGCAAGATTTTTATCATCCCTTCGACGACTTTAGGGTTGCCCTCGACCGCCTCCTTAAGCTCGGTTTCGGCAGCCTCCCTGGTCAGCCCTAAACACTCCTTAAACAAGGAAGCCAGGGCCTCGGCCAGTTCTAAATTGGGCTCGGTGGGTTTGAGGAAATGGGGGAAGGCCCGACCTTTTTTAAAGGTGCAGATCAGATATTTACCACTAAGCATCACGCACCTCGAATTGGTGAGCCAGCTCAAACCCAACTGCACAAAAAGCGTTGGCCAAGTTTAGCGAATTTTTACGCCCAGCCATGGGCAAATGAACCAGCACTTGGGAGCGAACCAGGGCCTGTTGACTTAAGCCATACTCTTCGTTGCCTAAAAGTAACACCAGCTTGCGGGGCCAGGGATAGCGGCGATAAGAAAGGCTATTTTGGGTCCGCTCTAATCCAATCAACCTAAACCCCTCTGTTTCCATCCTGGATAAATGCCCCCAAAAATCAGCAGGTTGTAAAGCTGGAATCCAGCCCGCTGTGCCCATGGCGGCCTTGCGGACTTGATTATGGGCCGGAGGAGGGGACTGTGGGCCTAAGATAACCCCAGCAAAGCCAAGGGCATCAATACTACGCAGGATCGAGCCTAGGTTAAAGGCACTCCTAATCTTTTCAAGAGCTACCCATACTGGATAACGAGGTTGCCAAGGACCCGCTTCGAGCCGGTCCCCTTGGATTACGGGGTGCAGGAGTTGATCTTCTGGCAGACCCAGGCCGGTTAGGGCTTGGTGCCGATGGAAGTGGTCAGCGAGCCATTCGAACCATGCCCCTTTGGACAGGGGTGGATTGGCCTCCACCTCTAATCCTAACCAACCGCAAGCCTTTTGGTACTTGGCCCAAGTAAATTCCAGGCTGGTTTGGGTCAAGTCGGTCTCTAAAAGTGCTTGATACAACCCGGCCAGACCGCGAGCCAGCCACTTATGGCGACGAGCGGGGGGCAAGCTAAACAGCCGCGCTTGGGTCATATTAAAAACACTTAGGTTTGCCGGTTCGTTTACCATTTGCTGAGCCAGGGTCTAAAAATCAACTTCACCATAGATCAAAACGGGCCGCAAGGCATTATAAAGGGGGCAGATTCTGCCTAGGTAAATTGGGGGAAAAATAATTTTATAGTTTATGTTTATAGTATATTACAACCTTATTTTAGGTTTAATCAATTCAGGTCTAATGGTTGCAACTGGATTGCTTAGGTAAAGGTTACTATAAAACAGAAAACCCCAATTTAGAGACCTGCCATGCGTTCCCAAGCAGTTGAAAAAAAATATGTCGCCAAGGTCCCGGTTTGGTTCGAAGGCCATAACCAACCCCTTCGTTTTACTTACGATGCCCCCAGGCTAGACGAGCTTTTAAGCCAAACCGTAATCGAAGGAGCCGATCCAACCACGTGCCGAATGTGGCTCTACGCTGGGGTTGACCCAGAAGACGCCCCCCTCTTGGTGCGTTTATTGGAGCATAAGGATATGGCGGGTTTTGAAGGAATTTTGATTGAACAGGTTTTAGACCGGCTCAACCTCAACCAAGCCGAGATCGGCGGTTTTGATTTTTAGGGCACCCTAAATAGGCCCTACACTTGCAGTAAATATACGATAAGGGAAATATCTAAAATCTCCCAAACCGCCGACCAAGGAGAATCTATGGGAAAAGAGATGGCTTTGGCCCAATCCATTAGCATTTATTTACCCGCCCTTTTGGGCGAACAGGTTTGCTCTTTCCACTTCGAAT
>Ga0208246_1000569_pt1 | contig 28342 bp, 29 predicted proteins | sample RifOxyD2_FD_184039 | JGI IMG/M metagenome (GOLD analysis project Ga0208246, IMG submission 184039) | Soil microbial communities from Rifle, Colorado - Rifle Oxygen_injection D2 (SPAdes) | ecosystem: Environmental > Terrestrial > Deep subsurface > Rock core/Sediment | place: Rifle, Colorado... | reverse complement strand
AAGCGATTCTGCTTATCTTTTTTCTTCGCATTGCAAAAGAGATGGAAGTTAAATATAAAAATATAGAAAATCAAGATCTAAAAAAACTTTACGAGCTTATGACATCAAAAGATTTTAAATATCCGAGCTATATCAAAGATCAAAAAAATTTCGCTCTTGAGAATATGCCCGATAATATAAAAAGGATGGAATATCTAAAATAGATCTAGATTATTCTATCGCTTCCGCCGTCTATAGCTACTTGAGCACCCGTCGTTTTTGCAAAGGCGCTTCCTGCCATTGCACATACCAACTCTGCAACGTCGTTTGATTTTATCTCGGTTTTAAGTATGTTATTTGTTTTATACTCTTCTACACTCATATTGTAGGCTTTTGCTCTTTTTGCTAAAACTTCATTGCTCCAGATAGCCGTATCAAAGACCGCATGAGGATGCAGAGTATTGACCCTTACGCCGTACTCTCCTAGTTCAAGTGCTGCAATGCGTGCGAGCTGAGTCTGCCCCGCTTTTGCTACTGAGTACGCCGCCGCGCCTTTGCCCGGAGCAGGAAAATTCTTTGAAGCTACCATTATAATCGTAGGATCTACGCCGAGTTTTAAAAAAGGAGCGCTGTATTTTATAAGTTTTTGGTGTGAGGTAAGATTGACGTTCATGCTTCTTTGCCAGTTTTCATCACTTAGAGAGTCGAGATTTTCGCTAGGTGTAAAAATGCCAGCATTGCTTACTACAATGTCTATTCCGCCAAAAGATCTTATAGTTTTTTCGATAGCATTTTGGATCTCGCCGCTATTTGTAAGATCGCATTTCACGCCTATAAAATCGGTTTTGTTAAACATATTTTCAATTTCCGGGTTGATGTCGAGCGCTACGACTGCCGCCCCTCTTGAATTTAGTATCTTTGCGGTTGCAAACCCTATACCGCTTGCCGCTCCCGTTACGAGTGCGATTTTTCCGCTAAATTCAGGTGCTTTGCCGCCGCTTTTTAGTTTTGCCTGTTCTAGTGACCAATACTCAACTTCAAAAATTTCTGCCGCGCTAAGAGCCTTGTATCCGCCAAGCATCTGGGCTTTTAAGATCGCTTCATACGTATGTTCGTTTATATCTTTGATAATATGTGCTTCTTTGGCGTTTGCGCCGAAAGAGAGAGAGCCGCCGCTCTTTAAAATCGCAAAATTCGGAGCAGGATTTAAAAGAGTTTGATCCGTTTTGTTATCCCAAAAGTATGTTTCATACTCTTTAGCGTAGTTTGCGAGATCCGATATAAAATCATCACCGATTATCGCAGGAACTCTTTTGGTTCTAATAACATGGTCCGGAGTTAGTGGACCTTGAGTAGCAATTTTTTCAATATCGCCGCTGCTAAAGCAGAGTGAGAGATCGCTTTCATTCAAGAGTGAGATAGTTGCTCTGCCTTTAAGAGAGGAGATCTCTTTTCGGATCTTTGCAAGAGTCGGCAGATCTATGCAAGGAGATCTCTTCTCTAGTTGCAAAGTTGCGCCTTTTGCTTGAAGATATTTTTCTGCTTTATCTACCAGCTCTATAGTTTTTTCATAAGATTTTTTTGCATCGTCGCTGAATGTAAATAGGCCGTGATTCATAAGAACCATACCTTCAAGTCTGCTCCACTCTACCTCTCTGGTCATATCGTAGATAAGTTTCGCAAGTACAAAACCGGGCATAATGTATGGAATGATAAGAACTTTATCGCCGTAGATCTCTTTTATCTTCTCTTCGCCGCCAAGCGTATTTGTAATGGTTACAACGGCATCCGTATGTGTGTGATCTACAAATTTAAAAGGGATAATAGCATGTAAAATCGCTTCAACGGATGGGTTTGGAGCGGATGGATCTGTCATCGCCAATCTTTGGTACTTTACCATATCCTCATCGCTAAGCTCTTTTAACTCCGCCATCTTCAGCAGCATTTCCATCTTCACGGGAGCAAAACCTTGAGCCTCTATGGTTGAGAGATCCCAGCCGCTTCCCTTTACGTAGAGTATCTCTTCCTTTTCTCCAAAGAGATTCGTAGCGGTTGATTTTACCGAAGTATTTCCACCGCCGTGCAGAACCAGCGATGGATCCCGCCCCAGAAGCCTTGAGGTGTAAACTCTTAGATCCAGATCCGTTTTAAATTGACTAGCCTCTTTGTCGTTGTATAAACTCTTCATCCGTTGCTCTTTTTAAATTTTTCCATAATTTTATCAAACTCTGCCTCGCAAACCCCTTTGTCTGTTATGAGTCCGGTTATAAGTCTTGCGGGAGTTACGTCAAAGCCGTAGTTTATGGCATGAGAGCCTTCGGGTGTGATACGTATTTCACGCAAAGCTCCGTCTCTATCGATGCCTCTTATGTAGTGAACCTCATCTTCGCTTCTAAGTTCGATAGGGATCTCTTTTTGTCCGTCGTTTATCTCAAAATCAAAGGTTGAAGCGGGAATCGCTACATAAAAAGGGATGCCGTTGTCGTACGCCGCAAGTGCTTTTAGGTAGGTTCCTATCTTGTTTGCCACGTCACCGTTAGCACTTACCCTGTCCGCTCCGACTATCACCATGTCAACCTCGTCTATTTGCATAAGATGTCCGCCCGTATTGTCGGCTATTATCGTATGCTCAATCCCGCTTTGAGAGAGTTCCCAAGCGGTAAGTGACGCACCTTGGTTTCTGGGTCTTGTCTCATCTACCCATACGTGTACGTCAATACCTCTCCTTTTTGCCTCATAAATTGGAGCTAATGCCGTTCCCTCATCTATAACCGCAAGCCAGCCGGCGTTGCAGTGGGTTAAAATATTTATCTTTGTTTTGTTTTTCTTTTTTAAGATCTCTTCGATGATATCGCATCCGTATTTGGCTATTTTTTGGCTCTCTAATGCTTCATTGTCGTTTAGCTCTATGGCATATTTTCTTGCGTCTTCAATTAGGTTATCAGACTCTTTTAAAAGCTCCATCATCCTGTCGACTGCCCACATAAGGTTAACCGCAGTCGGTCTCGACTCTCTGATTAGAGAGGCTTTTTCTTTGAGTTTTTCGTAATCTCCTTCTACCTCTAAAGCCGCTATATAGATCCCAAACGCCGCAACGCTTCCTATAACTCCGGCACCGCGGACGGTCATATTTTTTATGGACAAAACGACTTCTTCGGTAGTCGTGAGATATTTTGTATGGTACTCAAACGGAAGTTTTGTCTGGTCGACAACCTCTAAACACTCATCAAAAAAATCATCATTCAGCCATAATGCTCTATAATTACCCTGCATTTTTTATAATCTCCAATATCTCATCTGTATTATCTATCTTTTCATATTTTACGACAAACTCTCTTGCGATTTTTAGAGCCGCTTTTTCGGCTTTGGCTCTTAACTCCGGATCTTTGATCCCTCTTATCTCTTCAACGCCTGCAACTCCGTAGACTCTTCTTGCCATCTTGCAGCCTGCAAATCCTACACTCTGGCTTAAAATATTTTTTACAAATCTCTCTTTGTAGTTTTGGAGTGTAATATTATCCAGATATCCATCCACCAAAAGAGCGGAATTTTTATGTTCGCTCCAAAGATCTAAGAATTTCTCCGTGAATTTTTCTAAAGCCTCTTTTATAGTTTTTAAGATCCACTCTTGAAACTCTCTATCTTTTGTAACTATTAGATGATAGATATAGTTGTTTGCCAAGTTTGCCAAAAGCGCGCCTATGTCAAAGCCGAAAGGACCCACAAAAGCAAACTCAGGATCTATAACATAGGTTTCGTCTTTGTTTATCATAATAGATCCGGTATGGAGATCTCCGTGAAGAAGAGCGTCGTTTTGCGTCATAAATTTATATTTGAGATCTAAAACCCGTTCTTTAAATGCCATATCTTCAAAGAGTTTTTTTGCTTCAGGATTGTTGTTTACATTTTCGTTGTTGTTTGTTTCATGTTCCATAAAAGCAAAGCTAAAGACGAGATCCTCGCTAAGTTTGCATAACTCGGTGTTTGAGTTGAACTTATCTATAAGCCTTCTTTTCTCGGCGCTGTTTAAATATAGGGATGACGTATAAAAAAGTGCCTCAGATATATAAGTTGAGATCTGCTCGCTGAAATTCTCGTACTTTATACCATCAATAAGCCCTTTTCTCATTATTGCATGATCGCCTAAATACTCCATAACTACCAAACTCATGGCTTCGCTCGCATGATAGATCTTTGGTATGAAAGAGGAAGAAATAGCATGAAATTTTTGTAAAGCCCGTATTTCATAACTCATTCTATCTCTGGAGAGCAAAAAATCTTCTCCTACGCATCTAAGATACGGCACTGCCTGTTTTACGATAAGTGCTTTTTTCGGATCTTGGATGGAGCTTATCTTATAGACGTAGTTGAGGTTTCCATCGCCTATCTCATCGGCTCTTATATTTTGTGAGCCAAAGTAGTTCATCACTTCTTCTATGTTTGATATATGGGCAATTACGCTTTTTATGTCTAAGATCTTGTAGTTATCATTCATGGTTTTCCGACTGTTTGTTTAAAAAACTGTATCATAATTCGTTATTACTTTATAAAGGCTTATTATGGGATGGACATGTCAGCATGACTATAAGGGTTACTGCAAACTGCTTAAAAAAGAGTGTTTTCCCGGAACTAAAGGGTGCATACTAAAAAGCAGCGACTATATTTTTAGTACCGGAAATTATGAAGATGATAAAAAAGCGCTTGAAGATAAAAAAGAGGAGATAGATTTTGCCGCATTGGCAAGAAGCAACTAGCTCCAAAAATCAAGCGGATTAGGATGTAAAAAGGTGTAGTTTAGATCTTCTATGAGTTTTTTAGATGAAACTTTTCGGTTTGAAAACCCCGTAAATTTTCCTACTTCAGAGTTGAATTTTTGGCTGTTTTTTTTATGGATCTCCAATCTTGTAGGATGTTCAGGTGCTACTAGGTTATATACGCCTTTTACGAAATCTTTTTCAAGCATCTTCTTGATAATGTTTATAACATCGTCTCTATGTATGTAGTTTACGAATCCGTCATTAAAATCGGTAGCACTTTTCCATTTGCCGGCAACTCTATCTTCGCCCATAAGACCGCCGAGTCTAAGCACTAAAACATTCTCTTTTGAGCTAAGAATCATATCCTCTGCCTCTTTAATAAGAGATCTATTTGTAATCATAGCAGACTCGTCCACGTCAGAGTCAAACTCTTTGTATACGGATGTGGAACTCATTAAGATCAAATTTGACTCGGGTTTTGTTAGAGCAGCTATTTTTCGAAGAGTCGCAAGATAGTTATCTTTTGTGTGTATAGCGATTATTATGGTGTCATTTTGCCAGAAAGCGGAAGAATCTGTTGTGTTTTCTCTTGAAAAACACTCTGCGTTAAAATCATCTGAGAGTTTATAAGATAGCGGTTTTCCAAGCCAACCGCATCCTATAATTCCGACGTTTTTTTTATTTCTCATTCGCAAGTTTATTTGTGTTAAAACTTTTTTTAATCACTATCATTTCATAGAGCGAAACTTCAGGCATCGCCTCTTCTATGAGCTTATCGGTATCGCCGTAGCTGCCTTTCATCTTCTCTATGTCTTTGTAACCTTTTGGCTTGATCTCATTTGTTACAGTTCCGACACTTACTGCCCAAATAATTACTAGCATCGCCCATACACTTTTTTTCGCATCAATGTATACGCCGACAAAGTGAAATACTACGCTCAGTATAATTGCTATTATAAGAATAACTGTTAAACTCATTTTGTTAAGTTCTCCCCTCGTGGTTTCATCTCAATTCCCGTATCTTCAAACATCTTTTCCCCAAAGCTTCTCACGCCCCAAGTTCCTAATACCATAAGCACAGAGACAAGCAGCAGAAAGAAGAATGCCATCGCATATCTTTTTATTACCACCATCATTTAGTTTTGCTTCTCTTGTTTCTTTTTTTCTTCTTCCATTTGAGGTTCGCTGCCTATCCAGTCTACGCATCTTGAGGTATGAAAATCTCTCTCATAGTCGTGATGTTTGAAAAGATGATCTTCCAGTTTCCAGCCAAGCTCTTTTGATAGAAGTACAGATCTTGAAACCGTGCGTCTCATTTTGTTCTCACAAATAACAGTTTCACCTGAGTTGAAAATATTTTCAACTCCATCCATCCTTTTTGTCGTAAGAGTGTAGTGAAAGCCAATCATGACAGATACAACGATACCTACTCCGAGCATCCCTTTCTTAAAGGCACCTTTTGGCATAAAATCTCTTGTCGTTACGATTGTAGTTACGCTTAATATAAAAATACCAATTACTATGTAAACAGCCTCTAATTCTAAAAAAAGTTCCATTCTTGTTCCTTGATTTTATTTTATAAAATGAAGGAAACCCTCCATCTCTTTATCTGCAAAAAGAGCAGAATTCCTTTTGCTATGCTTGAACCGCTATTGTCACTAAAACTTGACATTGCGGTGTCAAATGCTATATTTTTCTTCCCAAGCCTCAAAATCAGGCGTAAAGTACTCAATACGCACCTTTTTAAACTCTCTTGAACTATAAAGAGGCATATGGCTTTTTGCCTCTACTTCTAACGCCATTTCGGCAATGATAGCATTTGTCTCTTCTGTCGTTTTCCCATGAACCATCGTAAAGAGATTGTATGGCCAGTTTGGATATTTTGGACGCAGATAACAGTGAGAAACCGCGCTAAATGCAGCCGCTTTTTCTCCTATCGCCTCTCCGTTTGCTTCATCTACATCCCATACAACCATTGCATTTGCGCCAAAGCCGGCTTTTCTATGGTTAAGTATAGAAGCAAATCTTCTCATAACGCCTGCTTCTTGAAGTTCATTTAAAATTTTAAAAAATGTATCATAATCAATGTCAAGTGCTTCAATTATCTTTTTAAACGGCTCTTCGACCATTTCTATATCGTACTGGGCATAACGAATAACCGCATGATGAAGCGGAGTTAGCTCTATATCTGTATGTTTTACTCTTTTTACTTCCTCTTTTTTCTCATCTTTTCCGGTTGTATTGAGCTTTACGTTTATCTTAAATAGTTTAAGTGTCGGCAGTATGATGTAATCCTCAGCACACGTGGCTTCTGCCAAAATTTCAATTGTTTTTTCTAGCCCGAGTTTAGAGTTTGGAGAAACTGCAACCGTAAACCAGATATTAAAATCATGATTTCTCTCATAGTTGTGCGAAATGCCCGGATGGGAATTTATAATTTTTACGGCATCGCTTATCTTTTGGGAGGGAATTTTAAATGCCACCAAAGATGAGATGTACCCAAGTCTTTTAGTATCAAATATCGGAGATGTTTGACGGATAATATTACTCTTCTTCTGTTCTTGCAAAATACTAAGAACTTCATCCTCACTCATATTTAACTCATCAGCAATCTCCTTAAAAGGTCTCTTAACCAAAGGAAATCTCTTTTGAATTCGTGATAAAATTTCGTCTTTCATCTCTTATAATTCCGCCTGTACTTTTATATTTTGTTTTGTCGATTGTAATCTAATTTCAATTAATCCAAGTTGATATCTATCAATAAGAGTTTTAAAAAAAGTATGATATTATGTCATACGATAATATGTAAGAAAAGGGAAAAATGAGCTATTTTCCAGCTTTTTTAAAACTTGACGATAAAAAGGTTTTAATCGTCGGGGGCGGCAGGATAGCTTATGAGAAGTTGGGGCATCTTTTAGATTTTACCTCAAATATTTCTATCATTGCACTTGAATTATCCGATGAAATGAGCGGCATTATAAAAGACAGGCATCTTCATTTTGAAAAAAGAGGATATCAAAAAGGCGATATCAAAGATTTTGCAATCGTTATAGTCGCAATTGATAATATTCCTCTTCAAGCGGAGATATTTCAAGAGTCAAAAGAGTACAGTTGCCTTTGCAACTGTGTTGATTCGTCAGAGTATTGCGATTTTATCTTCCCGTCGTATCTGAAAAAAGACGACTTAACGATTGCCGTATCTACTTCAGGAGCCTCTCCTGCAGTTGCAAAGCAGTTAAAAAAGTATCTTCAAAGTTTGATTCCCTCGGATATAGGCGAATTTTTACAAGAGATGAAAAAACTAAGAGAATCTCTGCCAAAAGGCAAAGAGAGAATGAAAATGCTTGAAACAAAAGCACAAGATTATTTTAATAACCGGAGTAGTAAATGGATGTAAAAAAAGCTTTGATATTTGGAGTTATAGCGGCATCTGTTGTTTTGGGAACGCTATCTATGAAGAGAGCGATGCCTGATGCAAAAGAAGATCGAATATATGAGGCTATAAAAGTTTACAGTCCTTATATGCTTGAGAAAAGAATAGGTGGGTTGGAGATCGTCGATAAGCGCAACGGTCAAAAAGAGAAACCGAGTGCCGCAGAGGTTTTTCATAGACAAGACGAGCTTGATAAAAAGTGGGGTAAAGAGTACCTAAAAGTTGAAAATAATGAGCTTATCGTAATGGGTGAAAATAATCAAACAATTACAAGAATTTTTATCGAAAATGAGAGTGAGAGAAAGTTTTTAAAAAGATTTTTCGGGATCTAATCTCTCAGTTTCAACGAGAGATAGAACGCTCCCAGCAGCACTGCCACCGAAACACTATAGAGAGCCGTATAGTTGAAGTAGTGTAAAATTGCCCCTCCGGCAATTGAGAAAAACATCCCCAAAGAGACGATATTCATCTGAAGAGCGATATAAATAGGTCTTTTATCCGCAGGTGCGATTTTTAGTATAAGGTTGCTTGATGCAATGCGGTTTCCGTCCATTGAAGCACCTATTAAAAAGAAAATTAGCATATACTCGTAAATGGAAGATGCACCAAATGCTAAAGCGGTTGCTGCTATTTGAAGAGAGATAGAGAGTCTTGCCGTCAATATATTTTTTCCGTCTCCGCTGAGTCTTCCCCATAAAAAATTACTTACCATTGCACCTATCATCTGAGTTGTTATCAAAGATCCGATAGCAACACCGTCAAGATCTATTTTTTGCTGTGCATCCAAAATAATAAATGGAAGAGCAATTAGGTATCCGTACGCCAAAAGAAAGGTGCTTACTTGAATTTGTAAATTTTTATCTGCTTGTAAAATTGCATAAGAATTTTGTAAAAACTCTTTAAAAGATCTCTCTTTTTTAGAAACTTCCTCTTTTATCGGCTCATCCACTAGAGCAAAAGCGATATACCCGAGACCCATGATAAACGAGCTGATGATAAAAAGATATCCGTAGCTTTGCGGAGCTTCAAAAGATTCTAAGATCCAAGCAGCGAGCGCACCGCTTAAAAGCCCTCCCGCACCGCTGAAAAACTGTCTATATGCCATAGTTTTGCCGCGAAATTTATGACTAAAGATCTTAGCCATTATCTCCCTAAAGTATATTGCGGCAAAACCGGCGCTAAAGGAGAAGATAAATAGCCCAAAGCCTATTGAAGCAAGGGTGATATTTGGATAGTTGTCGCCAAAAATTATGATGGCGACACCGATAAGAAACCATGCTAAAAATCGAACAAAAAATATACGACGGAGATATGGCATCATAAGCTTGTAGCTTTGCGCATGAAAAGCGGCAAAGAGCTGTACCACAACGGCTCCGCCACGAAGAAGTGCCGCAAAAAATCCTACAAGCATAGAACTGCCGCCGAAATAGTTTACGATAAGCGGCAAAATAGTGGATGGTTCGGCAATAGTCGTGCCGATCGCCAAAAAGAAACCATGTAAGATGTTTTTTACATGGCTGGAAAATTTATCCATTTAGTTTTTCGTAAGCTTCATCTATGCTGTTGGCTTGTTGCGCTACAAAAAGATGGATAGCCGCATTTAATCGTGCAAGTTTTAAAAGCTCGTCCGAGGGGTTGTTCGTCTGCTCTAGCGACTCTTCGATTGTTATTCTCTCCCATGACTTCGTGTAGTTGATGCCGTAACGCTCCGGCTCAATGATAAACTCTTCAGCCTCACCGTCTCTTACCAGCCAGAGTCTTCCTTTGCTGAATAGCTCAGGCGTTCCCTCATTTCCTTGAATCAGTCCAAACTGCTTATATCTGTCGGAGAAAACCTCGACATATTTTTTTACATACGGCTTATGAAATACGCCCGTTATGGCAAATTCGCTAGAAGCCACATGTGTTAGTTTTTCTATCGTATTAAGTCCGGTACGAAGCCCAAGACGCATGCGAAGCGGTGTTAGCTCATGCATCTCTTTAAAAAAATCCGCTCTGTCGAAATAGTGAACATTTTTAGAGAGATCCATTTTTGTTGCTATCTCTTTGAGAGTAATTCCGGCTTTTGCCGGTGCTAAGTCATCACCTACAACTACAAGATTTAATCCGGAATCCTCAAGCACTTTTGCAACAAGTGGAAAGATAAATGGGTTATTCACTTTTCCGTCGAACGGGTATCCAAGTTCTAAAGAGTTAGGCACAAATGTTTTTTTAATAAATCCATCACATGCCTCAACTACGCCTTTAAACTCATCCGTAGTCTCCGGTTTGAGTCTCCATCCAAGTAAAAATGCGGCAACCTGCTCGCTATGAACCTCTTGCTTTAAAACCGCTTCCATCATCTCTTTTGACTCTTGCAAGGTTAAATCTCTATTCCCTTTTACGCCTGTTCCTACCGCATGAATATATTTAAAAAAATCCATTTCTTTTCTCTGCTTTTACAATTTTTTTTATTTCTCGGTATGATATAATCATTTGATTAATATGAGATAATAAAAGGTATTTTAAATGTCAAATATAGTTTTAGTCACAGGTGCGAGTTCCGGCATGGGAAGAGCGGCTGTAGAACTTTTATCAAAAAAAGATTTTATAGTTTATGCGGCGACAAGAGATATAAAAGCATTCAAAGATCTAGAAGATAGCAATATAATTCCCGTAGAACTAGATTTGACAAATCAACAAAGCATAGATAAAGTAATCGAGCGTATAAAGCAGAAACATAAAAAAATTGATGTTCTTGTAAACAATGCCGGTTACGGTTTAGTCTCAACCGTAGAAGATGTAACGGAAGATGAGATGTACAACCAATTTAACATCAATGTGTTTGGGGTTCTGCGAGTTTGCAAAAGCGTAATCCCTTTAATGAGAGAAGAGCGTAGCGGAGTTATCATAAACATAAGTTCGTTTCTTGGAAAAATCGGTTTACCGCTTTTGACTCTGTATAACTCTAGCAAATATGCTGTTGAGGGCATAACCGACTCCTTGCGTTATGAGCTAAAAGACTTTAATATTAGAGTTCACTCCATAATGCCCGGTTTTTTTGATACGAAATTCGCAAGAGAAAACCTTGTTACAAACGCCAAAACATTTGATAAAGAGTCCCCGTACTCGGCTCTTGTTTCAAATTTGGCACCGATTGTAGTAGATCAGATAAATAACGGAAACAGTGCTTTGGAGGTGGCGGATATGATCTTAGAGATAATCCAAAACCCAAAATTTAACGCTCACGCAACGGTGGGCGATAAAGCTAAAAAATTTATTCCTATGAAAAAAGAGTTAAGCGATGAGGATTTTGAGAGGCGAGTTGTGGAGTATTATAACCTATAATGGAGAGTCTCTTTTTTAATATAACCAGCACAAAATATAGAGTTACAGAGCTTTTAAATAGCGAAAATGAGTATATTAAAAGAGTAGATATCTCAAACGGAATCTTTTTTTTAGACATACATGTGACTAAAACTAAAATCCAAACCCACTTTAAAAATCTTGATAGAATGGTAGTGATTTGTGTTGTAAAAGAGGGAACTCTTAAGATACATGACAATATTGAAAAAAGTGAGTTTTATTTAAACCAAAACACCATAAATATAGTTGCCTCATCAAAACAAGATTTAATGATTAGTACAGACGAAAATGAAAACAGAGATGTTTTCATACTTTTTATTGCAGATTTTTTTCTAAAAAGATATCTAAGCACAAATCCTAACGAGCCTATAGATTTTTTATACAATCTGCTTCAAGAAAATATTACATGTAAGCTTATCAACACTCAACCCATTGATGCACTAAGCTTATATATAATTGATAAAATTATAAATATCAAGCCTTATTCTATTATGAAAAGCATTACATGTGAACATAATGTTTTAGAGTTTATTATACAAAGACTTAATCTCTTAGATATTGCAGATAAACACTTAGCCGATGATGAGCTGTGTATATCTAAAAATGCAAAAGAGATCTTGCTTAAAAATTTTACAAACCCTCCGACTATTGAACTTCTTGCTCATCTGTGTGCCACAAATGAATCAAAACTGAAAAAAGTTTTTAAAAAAGTATATCAAACTACTATTTACGAATATGTACAAAAACTTCGCCTTGAGAAAGCAAATCTGCTTTTAAAAGAGCAGTTATTAAATATCGGTGAAATAGCAAAAGAGGTGGGGTATAAACATCAAGGACACTTTTCAAAGCTTTTTTTTCAAACATACGGAGTCTATCCGAAAGATCTGCTCAAAAAAAATTAGTTAAGTATTAAACTCCTTTTTCTAAAACTTTACAACCATTTTTTTAGCACACATGCCCTGCAAAGTGTCCTACAAGTCATGCGGATATGCAAGATGTCGATATCATGTGTGTAAACTTGATGACTTAGCAACTTAATTTAAAATTTATGTTATGATTTTCTTTTTTAATAAAAGGAGATTGCTCATGGAAAACTCTGCCAAAAAAATTAAAATATTTTTTGGATCGGCTATTATAGGTGTTCTTTTGATGTCAAGCGGTTGTGCTAGAGTCGGATATGAATTCAACTCTGAGCAGGTTCGTCAGATTAAAATTGGCGAAACAACGCAAAACGATATCACTGTTATGTTTGGACAGCCTTGGCGCAAGGGGATTGAGAACGGGGTTACTATGTGGACATACGGCCGCTATACTTACCGCTTAATAGGTGAAGCAGATACGAAAGATTTGGTAGTAAAGTTCGATGGAAGAGGGAAGGTGATTTCTTATACTTTCAACACAACGGATCAATGATTCGCACTTCTTAATCTAATTCTCTTGTTTTATGTAGTATCTGCCCAAATAGAACAAGAGAAGCCTAAATAATTTATACTTTTATAAAAGTCAAAAATAGGGTTAAATCCCTATTTTATTTTGCTTTCTCAATTACATCGGCTCTTGGATATGTGAAAGTGGACTCTCTGAAAACTACAATTTTATCCTCATGTCCAACTGCGTATGCCCGAATCGTAATCGGGATAATAGTGTCATGTCTAGGGTCATTTGCCAGCATGTCATACGTTCTAAGCACTACAATCTTTTTCTTCTTTATATCCGGCGTAACGTCAAAAGGTTCGGTTGGTTTAGTAATCTCAATTCTTCCTTTTAGATCTTTTGGCATGATAACTTCAAAGTAAAAATCCATCTTATCATTTTGTGTATTTTGAACTAAAAATTCATAAGCGTTATCAACAACTACTTTGCCATCCGCACTTTTAGAGACCGAATAAAGACGGTTTTCTTTGTTGATGTTTAAAAGCATATGCTCTTTTTTGCTTCCCATCATAACTATTCCTATTGCTAAGCCTACAAGCAAAATCATATATGCAACTATTTTAGGGCGAAAATATTGTGTTTTCCCTTTTTTATCAATGATCTCATATTCGCTTGACCATGTAACAAGTGAAGGTTTGCCCAGTTTGCCCATAACCACTGTACATGCGTCCACGCACTCTAAACAGTTGATACACTCAAGCTGAAGCCCTTTGCGGATATCTATATGTGTCGGGCAGACGGTCACACAACTTTCACATGCCGTACACTCCGCATGCGGTTCGACTGCTTGAAGATCCTTTTGCTTTGTAAATATTTTTACTTTATGTTCATCATAGATATGCCCGCCTCTATTTGTATTATAAAGTGCCATAACGGTGTTTTCGTCATATAAAACAGACTGAACTCTTGAGTAAGGACAAACATATATGCAGTAATCTTCTTGTAAAAACACTATGTCGTAAATAAGGAAAAATGCACAAAAGAGAATTGTTCCAAATAGAATCATATGATCAAGAGGATTTGCCAAATAGCTAAAAAAATCTTCAGGCGGAACAAAATACCACATCAAATTTGAGCTTGCTATAAGTGAGAGCAGAACCCATAAAGTAACCGCAACTCCTTTTTTAACTCTATTTTCAGAAAGAGTCATATCAGGTTCTTGCTGTTTGTTTTTGATTCTTTTTCTTAAGCCCAAAAGTTTTGTTTCTATCAAGTCGCGATAAATAACGCGAAAAATAGTCTGAGGACAGATCCAACCACAAAAAACGCGTCCACCCATAACTGTCATTCCGAAAATACCTAAAAAAAGTATCATAAGTAAAAACGGCATTAGGTAAAGCTCTTGCATATCAAACTGCACAAATGCGAGATGAAGTTTAAGCTTATCAAAGCTTAGTAGAAAAAAGTGGCTTCCATTTACCTGAATCCACGGCAAAACTAAAGATACAACAGTTAACAAAATAAAGAAATAATATCTCTTTATTCTCCATGGGCTAGGCAATTTCATACCTGCATTATCTTGATTCATACACACTCCTTTGACAACATTTTGACAAATTATATCAAAATATTTTTTAATCTATTGTTATAATTATTATAATCATTTGGTATTTTACCGATGAAAACGGGTAAAAGCCTTTTTTATGCTCATTTTTGATAAAATCAACTCAATTTACACACTAAGAAGATTTATCATGACAACAAAAGAGTATATCTTAAAAACTATAAAAAGTAGACCGATTATTATCGACGGTGCTATGGGAACTCAGCTTCAACAGCGGGATGAAAAGATTCCAAAAGAGGCGTGGGAAGGCAAGGAAGGGTGTAACGAGCTTTTAAACGTTACCTGCCCCAAAGTTTTAGAAGAGATCTTTCATGCTTACTTAACCGCAGGGGCGGATCTCATCACGACCAATACTTTTGGATCTTTTAGCTGGGTTTTAGAAGAGTACGGCATCGGTGATCGTGCATATGAGCTGACTCGTGCCGGAGCTAAACTTGTAAAAGACGAGTGTGCCAAATTTTCAACTCCCGAGCATCCGAGATTTTGTTTAGGCTCTATCGGACCTGGAACAAAACTACCCTCTTTAGGGCATATCGACTACGATGAGATGTATGAGGGATATACGGAGTTTTGTTTAGCTCTTATTGACGGCGGAGTAGATGTTTTCTTGCTTGAGACATGTCAAGATCCTCTGCAGATAAAAGCCGCACTTCATGCATGCGAAGAGGCAAACCGACAGAGAGGCGTTGAAATTCCTATCATGGTCTCGGTCACTATAGAGCTTAGCGGGACTATGCTTATCGGAACGGATGCTTCAACTATTGCGACCATTCTTGAGCCTTTTGATATTTTAAGTCTCGGCTTTAACTGTGGAACGGGACCTGAGCAGGTTTTAAAACATGTAAAAACGCTAAGTGAGATCTGGGGCAAACCTATAAGCGTACATGCGAATGCAGGACTTCCTCAAAATCGTGGCGGTTACACATACTATCCGATGGGTCCGAATGAGTTTGCAGATAAGCAGGAGGAGTTTTTAAAATATGACGGCGTGAGCTTTTTGGGCGGATGCTGCGGAACAACGCCTCAGCATATCCGTGCACTTGTTAACCGAGTTAGCAGCTTATCTCCAAAAGTGCCAAGCGGAAAACAGGAGAACGCTTTAGCTTCACTATTTTCCAGCGTACCGCTTATGCAAAAACCTGCCCCGCTTCTTATAGGAGAGCGTTCAAACGCAACAGGTTCAAAAGCTTTTAGAGAACTTTTACTTTCTGAGGATTACGAAGGAACACTCAGTGTTGCACAACAGCAGGTAAGAGTCGGCGCACATGTGCTTGATGTCAGTGTCGGCTTTGCTGGGCGTGACGAAACAAAAGATATGAAGAGCGTTATGGATCTTTATGCTCAGAAGATAGCTCTTCCGCTTATGCCGGACTCCACACAGACTGCAGCGCTTGAGAGAGCTTTAAAATGTATCGGCGGCAAACCTATCATAAACTCCGTGAATCTTGAAGACGGCATAGATAAGTTTAACGCCGTCTGCTCCTTAGCTAAAAAATTTGGAGCAGCCCTCGTCTGTCTTACCATAGATGAAATCGGAATGGCAAAAACTGTTGAGAGAAAGCTTGAAGTGGCTGAGAGGATTTATGAACTCGCAACCAAAGAGCATGGTATAAAGCCTGAAGATCTTGTTTTTGATCTTCTTACATTTACTCTGGGAAGCGGCGATGAAGAGTATCTGGATGCAGGTATAAACACCATAGAAGCGATACGAGAACTCAGAAGAAGACACCCTGAAGTTGGAACTACACTTGGGCTCTCAAATATCTCATTTGGACTGGATAAAGATGCAAGACCGTATCTAAACTCTATGTTTTTGCACCACTGTATCGAGGCGGGGTTAACAACCGTTATTATCAATGTACAGCATATTATTCCCATCAATAAGATCTCTAAAGAAGATCAGGAGATCTGCGATAACCTCATCTTCAACAAAAAACCAAAGGCTGCCTCTCTTTTTGAGTTTATTGAGCATTTTAGCACAAAAGAGGCGGTAGACAATAACGCGGTTGATGAGGCTTATCTTGCTATGAGCGATGAAGAAAAAATCGCAAAACTTCTTATGGACGGCGACAAAGAGAGAATGATTCCCTTGGTTGAAGAGGCACGCCATAAAATTGAACCCCAAATAATCGTAAACGAGATACTTATTAATGCCATGAAAGTAGTAGGAGAGCTTTTTGGTTCAGGGCAGATGCAGCTTCCGTTTGTTCTTCAAAGTGCGGAGACTATGAAGAAAACGGTTGATTACCTAAATCCATACTTGCCAAAAATAGATAAAAAAGTGGATACGACTTTGATACTCGGAACGGTAAAAGGAGATGTACATGACGTGGGTAAAAACCTAGTTGATATCATCCTCTCAAATAACGGTTTTAAGGTTATAAATCTTGGCATAAAAGTTGAGATAGACAGCTTTATAAAAACTCTCAAAGAGTCAAATGCAAGTGCCATAGGTATGAGCGGACTTTTGGTAAAATCAACTCAAGTTATGAAAGAGAATCTCGAAGCACTTCAAAAAGAGGGTATAAAAATTCCTGTACTTCTCGGCGGTGCGGCACTTACACGCTCTTTTATAGATGACTTTTGCCGTCCATTTTATGACGGTCCTATATTTTACTGTAAAGACGCATTTGACGGCGTAACCGCTATGAGCCGTATTGAAGCTAAAAATTTTGATACGGATTTGCATGGTAAAGACGGGGAAGAGAAGATTGTCAAGATTAAGGAAGAAGTAGTAATTCCGCCGTTTAGCGAACTTAAAATGCCTTCTCGTGATGTTAAAGTTCCTACTCCGCCGTTTTGGGGAAGAAGAGAGCTGAAGCTAAATCCATCGCAAATAGAGATGGCTTTTGAGTGGATCAATCACAAACTTCTCTTTAAATCCCGCTGGGGGTACAGTTCCAAAGGAATGAGTAAAGAGGAGTATGAAAAACAGCTTGAAGAAGTTGTCTGGCCTGCGTACGAGAAGTTAAAAAAACGTTTTATAGAGGAAAAATTATTTGAGCCGACGATACTTTACGGTTACTGGCCATGCAGAAGCGATGACAATACGCTTTTGATTTTTGATGAGAGCGAGGGGTACAATTCACCGAGTGAGATAAACAAAGAGCCGTTGGATATGGTAATAGGAAGAGCCAAAGAGCAGTTTACTTTTCCACGCCAATCCAAAGAGCCGCATCGCGCACTCAGCGATTTTTTTCATAGAGACAGACATGATGTTGTCGCTTTTACATGTGTAAGCGCAGGATCAAAGCTAAGTGACGCCGAGAGAGAGATTTATGATAGAGGCGATTATACTGAATATTACCAATTTCATGGATTAGGAGTTGAACTTGCCGAAGCGCTTGCAGAGATTGCGCATAAGCAAATACGGCTGGATCTTAATATCTCTGAGGGAGAGGGAAACAGACTAAATGATGTAAAGATGAATCTGTATCAGGGAAGCAGATACTCTTTTGGGTATGCCGCATGTCCAAATCTAGAACTTAACCGCCCTCTTTTTAATCTTTTGAAACCAGAAGAGTTCGGTATTGAACTAAGCGAAACATTTCAGATCCATCCTGAACAGTCAACATCCGCACTTGTGGTGTATCATCCAAATGCGACTTACTATAATGTGTGATGTTTTGCACTTTTCTTAAAGAATGGCATTAGTTGACAATTTTAACTCCGTGTTGCTATAAGTTAGTGGATAATGCTTCAAATTAACAAAAGGATTAATAGATGAAAGTTTTAAACTCTGTTATTATGACGATGCTATTTGGATGCGGTTCGCTTTTTGGTGCTAATTATACGGTGGATGTTGCTCATACAAATGTCGTCTTTAAAGTAAAACATATGATGATAAGTACGGTAAGCGGTCAATTTGAAGACTTTACGGGTTCATTTGAGTTAGATGATAAAACCAATCAGCTTAAAGCCATAAAGGGTGAGATTGAAGTTGACTCTATAAATACAAATATAGAAGACAGAGATGCACATTTAAAATCATCTGAAATATTTGACGCACAAAAATATCCAAAAATTACTTTTGTACTTGATAAAGTCAAGGGGGACAAGGCATACGGAAAGCTGACAATTAAAGATGTCACAAAAGATGTCGTACTTGATTATGAATTTGGCGGAACGATTGTTGATCCTGGAGGAAAAAAGAGAGCTGGATTTACTCTTAATGGAACCATTGATAGAAGAGAATACAACGTTACTTGGAACAGAGTATTAGAAGCCGGTGGTGTGGCTGTGGGTGAAAAAGTTAAAATTGAGGTAGCTGTTGAAGGTATTTTAAGCAAATAATAAAACTTAGAAGATGCACAAAGTGCATCTCTACCCTCTTCTTCTGTAACTAATAGCCTCTAAAATATGACTTTTTTCAATGATTTCAGATCTCTCAAGATCGGCTATGGTTCGTGAAACTTTTTGAATCTTTTTTATAGTTCTGTAGGAGAGAGCAAATTTATGCACCGCCATATCCAATACATCTTTCGCCTCACCGCTTAAAACACAAAATTTATCTATTTCCGCATCGCTAAGCTTTGCATTAAAATTTTTTTGTCCTCTAAGTTTTACTATTTTATGAACCTCTATAACTTGAGCATGCATCTCTTTTGATGTAATGCTTGATTTATCATTTGGGCTAACCTGTTGCATGACAATGCATAAATCTATCCTGTCTAAAAACGGATCTGATAATCTGTTTTTATATCTTTGAATATCAAGTTCACTGCATCTGCACTCTTTTTGGCTGTTTAGAAGATTTCCGCATGGACATGGATTCATAGCACTTACAAATAAAAAATCACTCGGGTACTCAACTTTTGCATTAACCCTTGAAATACGTATTTTATTGTCCTGCAAAGGCTCTCTGAGAGCTTCTAAAACAACTTTAGAAAAATGGGGCAGTTCGTCAAAAAAGAGAATTCCACGATGCGCCAAACCTACTTCTCCAATTTTAGCTTTATAACTTCCTCCGCCAAATATACTAGCAGTGGTAGACGAATGATGAGGTGCACGAAAACTTCTAAGCGGTTTAAATTTAGGTTCAATTGCTTCAAGAGCATCTAGCTTTGCTATCTCTAGTATCTCATCAGAGCTAAGCGGCGGTAAAATGTATTTAAGTCTTTGTGCAATCATACTTTTTCCACAGCCCGGGCTTCCCTCTAAAAGTATGTTATGAAACCCTGCCGCACTTATAAGTGCCGCTCTTTTTGCGATCTCTTGCCCTTTTACATCTAAAAAATCTTCATTATAATTGTCATCATAATAGTATGCTTCATTGTCAATAGTGTAGCTTGGATACTCAATTTTTTTATGCTCTACACTTGGAGACACAATAGAGGGATTTTTCAATAGATCTATAGTTTCATTAAGTGTTTTAACACCGTAAAACTCTATATTTGGAATATTAGAGAGTTTTTCTAAACTCTCATACGGAACAATTGCTTTGTTAATAATCTTTTGATTTGCAAGTGAGAGTAAAATCGGATAAAGCTGGATATTTTCTTTTACCATCCCATCAAGACCAAGCTCTCCAAACACAAACCACTCACTCAAATCATTTTCTAGATAATCAAGGGCAATGAGAAGCGCTATGCTTAGATCAAACTGGCTTCCCTCTTTTTTAAGGTCACTTGGAGCAAGATTGATAGTTATGCGTTTTGGAGGAAATGAAAATTCATTGCTTAGCAGTGCAGATTTAACTCTCTCTTTAGCTTCATTTATGGAAGCACTTGCCATGCCGACAACACTAAACGAGGGCAAACCCTTTGTCAAAGTAGATTCTACATGCACCACTTTTGCTTCTATACTTTCATATGTGGCACAAGAAACCATCTTCATAAATATCAACCTTTATTGAGTTGATACTATTTTACTCTATATATTTTTAAATGTGCAATTATATGTCAAAATGTCATATAAAAATTACTCTTTAGAGATTTTTTTCTCTTTTTGAACTCTTTTATACTCTTTTTCAAACTTTTTTCTGCGAGAGTATGAAAGTTTGTCTATAAAAAGAATACCTTTTAGATGATCTATCTCATGCTGAATAGCGATACTTAATAAGCCCTCAGCCTCTATAGTTTTTGTATTATTGTTTCTATCTTGATAGGTAACAGCTATTTTCTCGTACCTGTTAACATCTTCATAAAAACTTGGAACGCTCAGACACCCCTCTTGATAGGTTGTCTCTCCGCTTGCTTGAACAATTATTGGATTAATCATCTCTATCAAGTTATCAATCGGCTGTCCGTCATTATCATCCGGTATATTTAAAATAAGCACTTGCTTAGCATGTCCGACTTGTACAGCCGCAAGCCCAATTCCGTTTGATTTTATCATCATATCATACATAGCATCTAGCAATCTATGCAACTCTGAGTCAAATTTCTCAACAGCCTTAGATCTCTCTTTTAATCTTTTATCAGGGTACTCTACTATGGTTAACTTCATATTTTTATATATTTCTACTTTTAACTATTTCTTAATAAAACTGCAAAATCTACTTTAGGATCTTCATAAGCTTTTTCAATTCCGTCTATTGAGCTTACAATAATCTCTTCCACTGAGTGATTTTCGGTAATATCTGTAATCCCTATAGAGATTCTTAGTTGAATCTCACGATCTGCCAGGAAAAAGTTACTATTTGAGACCAAATCGCAAAGTCTCTCGCTTGCTTTTTTTGCACTCTCAATATCAGTATGCTTAAGAAGCATAGTAAAGACACCATTTCCATAGTGAGCAACCGTATCACTTCTTCTTGAGGTTTTAAGCAGAAGCCTTGCTATAGTTTTTGTCATTAACATAATGGCTTTTTCATTGTTTACACTTTTTCTAAGTTCGCGAGAGAGTTCAATCATGATAAGTGAACTTTTATGTTTGAACTTTCGTATAAGCTCTATCTCTTGTTCGATTTTGCTCATTAAGTAGCGTTTATTGTAGACACCGTACTGATTATCAAAAATAGTTTCGTTTTCAACATTTTTTATAATCTTTGCAGTATCGTCATACATCTCTTTCATGCTGCCGCTTTGCTTTTTAAGAATAACATTGAGTTTTGAAATATCTGACTCTAAAGATGCAGCTACATTTCTTGTCTCTTGAGTATCTGAACTTAACTCAAGCTCTTGTTTTCTCTTATCCAATATTTTTGTCATAAGAGCCATATTTTTGTATAAATTTGCAGTGACGCCGAGAATATTTTTTATTGATGAAAAGCCTTGTTTGAGGCTCTGCTCAAGCATTATGCTATTTTCATCTTCGTTACTCTCTTCAAGCTCAAGAATTGAAACTATGTGATTGCGGGTATTTTGGCTTTTATCTTCTAGAAGTCTATCAAAGTAGAGAGAGAAATTATTTGGAGTTGGAGGCAGACCATCCTTCATCAATGCACTTAATACTTCTTTTGAATAGGCTTCTAATTCACCCTCCGGCTCAGCTTCTACTACTTTATCGGTTACTTTGCTTGTGGGTTCTACATCTGTTATGCTACGGCGTGTTCTACTTCTTAAAGCCCCCGACATATCAACTCCTTATGCTACCTATTCTTTACTTTTTTTTATTAATACTTCGTCAATCATACCATAATCTTTACACTCTTGTGCACTCATAAAGTTATCTCTATCAGTGTCTTTTTCAATTTTTTTTACATTTTGACCGGTATTTTTTGCCAAAATATGGTTGAGTTCCTCTTTCATACGAAGAATCTCTTTAGCTTGAATAGCTATATCAGTAGCTTGACCTCTTGCACCGCCTAAAGGCTGATGAATCATAATTCTTGCATGAGGGAGTGCATATCTTTTCCCTTTTGTTCCGCTTGAGAGCAAAAACGCTCCCATAGATGCAGCTTGTCCGATACAAATAGTAGCTACATCAGGACGGATGTAGTTCATAGTGTCAAATATCGCCATTCCGGCAGTAACAACACCGCCTGGAGAGTTTATGTAGAAATAGATATCCTTTTCCGGATCTTCTGCTTCTAAAAAAAGCATCTGCGCCACTATAGAAGAGGCAACTGAGTCATTAACCTCTCCGCTTAGCATGATGATTCTATCTTTTAAAAGACGAGAATAGATATCGTAAGAACGCTCACCGCGTGCAGTTTTTTCAACTACATAAGGAACATAACTCATCTACTATGCTTCTTTCATCTTTGAGTTAAGAATTTGAGTAAGCACTCTATCCTCAATCATTGACATTTGAATAGCGGGTAAATAGCCGGAATTTTTATATTTGTCATAAACCAATCTAGGATCTTGTCCCATTTGCATTGCTTCATAATATATAGTTTGCATAACCTCATTTTCATCAACTTTAATGTTTTCTGCTGCTGCTAGTGCATCTATGATAAAAGTTGCCTTTACGCTTCTTGTCGCATCTTCACGGAAAGTCTCACGAAGTGCTTTTAATTTATCTGCATCTTCTCTAAGCTCTTTTATCTCATCTTCACTCATTGTGCTAGCTTTTTTATTTAGTGAAACATCAATCTCCTGATCTACTACAAACTCCGGTAAATCAAAATTCATCTTAGCTACAAAAGTCTCTAAAAGTGCAGGTTTTAACTCATCATTATAAAGTTTTGAGAGAATCTCATACTCTAGTTGAGATTTTACTTGAGATTTTAAATTTGCCAAACTTTTATCATCTTGTCCTGCAAGTAACTTTTCTGCAAGCGCCTCATTAACTTCAGCTTTGATTTTTTCTTGAATATTGTGAAGTGTTACTTTAAACTCAGCATCTTTGCCTGCTAGTTTGTCTGAACCGTAACTCTCAGGAAATTTTACTTTTATAACTTTCTCATCACCGATATTCATACCGACTACTTGATCCTCAAAACCAGGGATAAATTGACCTGAACCTAAAACGAGTGCGAACTCTTTAGCCGCCCCGCCTTCAAAAAGCACTCCGTCAATAGAGCCTTCAAAGTCGATAACTGTGCTATCGCCATTTATTGCAGCTCTTTTTTCTTTAAGATCAACAAATTTTCCTTGAGAATCAGCTATTTTTTCCAATCTTGCTTCTACATCCTCATCACTTACAAGAGGTTTGTCAAAAGCGTCAGCCATATCTTTATAGTTATCAAGATTTATTTCTGGTCTCATGGCAATCTTAACAGTTACGTCAATGCTGTCTGCATTTTTAACAAAATTAGAGATGTTCGGCTCGCCGATGAGTGAATTCATTGCAATTTTTAACTCATCAAGCCCTTTGTTTAAAACCTCACGAAGTGCTTCTGCTTCTGCATCTTGAACTAAACGATCACCATACTGTTTTTTAACTACGGCTACCGGTACTTTACCTTTACGAAAACCTTGAACAGAAGCTGTTTTAGTCAACTTTTTAGCTAGTTTTTCTATGTTTGCATCCACTACTTCTTTTGGAATTTTAGCTTCTATCTCAGCATTTGCACTATTAATCTTGTTTGTTTTGATTTTCATCAAACTTCCTTTTTTATTTAATTTAAAATGCCGAAAGAAGTAATTCCTTCGGCTACGCTAACCGCTATGGCACTAAAGCTTGATACATAAAGTATCAAAATCTAATTTTAATTATTTTACATTTTTGGCAATGTTACCTTAAATCTGCTTTTATCTATCTTTAGAGTTAATTTTTGCAAAGTTTTGGCTTAAAATGTAGCACTAAAATCCAAACAACGGCAACGTCTATCATCACATCCGCAAAATTAAATATCGCAAAATCGAATCCGCAATGCCAGTAGACCATATCTACTACGCCGCCATGAACAAATCTGTCATATATATTTGAAAAAGCCCCGCCTAGCATTAAACCCGAAGGAAAAGCATAACAAACCTCTCTCAGATAAATGATGTAGAGTAAAATACCAAAAATAAGCACCAACTGAATATATTTTAACGATTTATCCAAAAATGCAAACATCGAAAATGCCACACCTTTGTTATAGACTAAAATCAAATCGATACAATCAGTATAGTATCTCCATCCATCCACAAAAAGCGATTTTATGTTTTGATCTATTATAAAAACAGCTGCTATGGTAAAAAAAAGTATTGCTACAATACGAAGAATCTTATTATGCATTTAAAACTTTTTGAAAAAATTCCACCATGCTATCCATCTCTGTATTCATTTTTTTAGCATCTTTGCACTCTAACAAAATTCTAAGTTTATTTTCCGTTCCTGAGTAGCGGATAAGATGACGGATATTTTTTTCATCCAGCTCTTTTAGCTTTACATCAAGCCCCTCTATCGAATCAAGAGCTTTTTTTACTTTTACATTTATATTTACAAGTTTTTGCGGGTAGAGTGCAAATGGACGAAGTGCCTTTGAAGCTTTTTGATTTGTTCTAATCAAAAGTGCCAATATTTGAAGTGCACAGACTAAGCCGTCTCCTGTTTTTGCATAGTCGCTTACTATTACATGTCCGCTCTGCTCACCTCCAAAATTAATGCCCTCTTGTTTCATTATTTCTAAAACATTTTTATCACCCACATCGGAGCGGAAAAGTTTTAAACCGTGAATCTTCATAAACTCGTCTAAGCCTTGATTGCTCATTACGGTTGAGACGATACCTTTTCCTTTTAAAACTCCGCTATCATGCATGTATGCGCCCAAAGCGCCTAAAAGCTGATCTCCATCGACTACTGCTCCGTTTTCATCCACTACGACTACTCTATCCGCATCACCGTCAAGTGCGATACCTAGATCTGCTCTGTATTTAACAACATTTTCACATAAATCTTTTACATGCAGTGCACCGCAATGATCATTAATATTGAAACCGTCCGGCTTATTATGTAAAACTATAACCTCTGCGCCTAGTTCTTCCAAAACAGTCGGGCCGACTATATAGCCAGCTCCGTTTGCCGTATCAAGAACAATCCTCATATTTTTTAGTGTAAGATCTCGCGGGAACGAATTTTTAAGTTGAACTATATAGCGACCGATTACATCGTCGATTCTTTTTGCCTTTCCGATATCTTTTCCCTGAGTTTGAGCTTCTTGTATCATCTCTTCATTAAAATATATCTTCTCTATCTCCTCTTCGACGCTTTGAGGAAGCTTATCCCCGTAGCTGTCAAAAAATTTGATACCGTTGTCTTCGTAAGAGTTATGTGAAGCACTAATCATAATTCCGGCATCGCATCGCATATTTTCAGTAATGTATGCAATCGCGGGTGTTGGCATCGGACCTATTTGGATAACGTCATAGCCGATTGCGGTAAGTCCGCTGACTATTGCGTTTTCTATCATGTAACCGCTTCTGCGAGTATCTTTGCCGACTAAGATTTTATTTGTCTTAGAGTGCGCTTTAAAATAGATTCCCGCCGCCATCGCTATCTTCATGGCAAGCTGTGCAGTTAAAAAAGTACCGGCTTCGCCTCTTACACCGTCAGTTCCAAATAATTTCATGCTGTTTTCCAAAATTTAATATGCTGTATTTTAACATATTTAGTCAATATTGTTGAAATTATTACCGCTCACCTTGTCTTTAACTTAATTTTAATTATTTTTAAGCTAGAATTCCACACTAAATTTTTATGAGAAGGACTCATATGGCAAATCACAAGTCATCGGTTAAGAGAATTCGCCAAACTATCGTTCGTGCTGAACGTAATCGTTTTTACAGAACTCGTCTTAAAAACATTGTAAAAGATGTTCGTTCTGCAGTAGATGCAGGGAATAAAGAAGAAGCTACTACTGCAATGGGCGTAGCAAACAAACAAATTCAAAAATTTGTAAGCAAAGGTGTCTTGAAAAAAGAGACTGCTGCAAGAAAAATCAGTCGTCTTCACAGAGCTGTAAACGCACTTTAAGGTTAACTATTTATGTTAGCCGATAAACTTACCCCGTTTATCAACCGTTATAATGAACTTAGCAGATTGCTAAGTTCTCCTGACATAACTTCCGACATCAAAAGAATGACGGATCTCTCAAAAGAACAATCCTCTCTCGAAAAAATTGTAGAAAAAGCACATGAGTATAAATCTGTTATTTCTCAAATTATTGATACAAAAGAGATGCTTTATGATTCTGAAATGGCTGAAATGGCGAAAGAAGAGCTCAAAGAGTTAGAGCTAAGAGTTCCGCTTCTTGAAGATGATATAAAACTTCTTCTTCTGCCAAAAGATCCTAATGATGATAGAAATATTATCGTGGAGCTTCGTGCCGGAGCCGGTGGAGATGAAGCAGCGATTTTTGTCGGGAATCTTTTTGAGGCATACACTCGTTATGCAGATCTCAAAGGGTGGAAAATTGAAATCATGAGTACGTCTCCATCAGATGCAGGCGGATTCAAAGAGGTTATTGCACTTATTAGAGGTGATCAGGTTTATAGCAGGTTGAAGTATGAAGGCGGAACACACCGTGTTCAGCGTGTTCCTGCAACAGAGTCACAAGGTCGTGTACATACTTCGGCGATAACCGTCGCAGTTATGGCTGAAGTTGACGATGTTGAGATACAAATTAGCGAGAGTGATCTTAAGATTGATGTTATGCGTTCAAGCGGCTGTGGCGGACAGAGTGTAAATACTACGGATTCTGCCGTTAGGATTACGCACTTGCCGACAGGGCTTGTAGTAACAAATCAAGATCAAAAATCTCAACATAAAAATAAAGAAAAGGCGATGAAAGTTCTCAAAGCCAGACTTTATGACTTAGAGATGCAAGAAGCACTTGCAAAAGATAGTGCAAACCGTTCTGCTCAGGTCGGAACGGGAGATAGAAGTGGGCGAATCAGAACATATAACTATCCGCAAAACCGTATCTCAGACCATAGAATCGGTTTAACACTCTATCGATTGGCTGAGATTATGCAAGGCGGACTTATGGATGAGATAGTAGAGCCGCTTATAGCAGATCATCAAGCTAAAATAGTTGAAGCCGCAGGTCTTTAACTTCTGCTCTATCAAATTCTGGGATTACCCCAGAATTTAGAAACTAGTTGCCAACCTCAGTTACAAAAACTTTTTTAACCTCACCCCTAAAAGTAATAGTTTTATCATTTACTCCAAGATATAAAACTTCACCGCTTGTCGGATAAACTTCTATATTGTTTTGTACCAAAGCCTCTTGATATGCTCTGTAAAAACATGCTGCCATTCCTGTTCCGCATGCCAAAGTTTCGTTCTCTACTCCACGCTCGTAAGTTCTAACACGCAGATTTCCGTCTGCTAAAACAGTAACTATATTTACGTTTGCATTATATTTATGTCGCAGCTCTCTTGCCTCGTTAATATCAAACAGATCTATATTTTTGGTTATATGCACAAGATGGGGTACACCCGTATCTATTTTCCACCACAGCTTGCCATTTTCCATAATATTTTTATCCAAAATTTTCGGAGGGGTAAGTTCGCTTTGCACCATATTGCCTTCAACATCTACTCCGATAACACCTGCACCCGTTAAAAATTTCATCGATTTTGGAGCAAGCTCATTTACAAACGCATAGTGTGCACATGCTCTTGAACCGTTGCCGCACATGCTAGCCTCACTGCCGTCAGAGTTATAAAACTGCCACTCAAAATCAATATTTGATTGATTTCCTTGAAAATCAACTTTGTCGTGAGGAATAAGAACAATAAGCCCATCCGCTCCGATGCCGTTTTGTCTATGACAAATCTTCTTTGCCAACTCGCTTCTATCTTTTTTTATAAATGTGTGAAAAATTACAAAGTCGTTACCGTTTGCACTATATTTTGATATCGTCATTTTTTCTCCAAATATTTAGCTTTTATCTTCTCAACGAATGCCTCACACTCTCTTTGAAGATGTTTTAAATCTTTAGAGTTGTCTATCACCCAAGTAGCTCTATTCTTTTTCTCTTCTATATCCATCTGAGATGCTATTCTTCG
>Ga0208246_1000568_pt1 | contig 28380 bp, 26 predicted proteins | sample RifOxyD2_FD_184039 | JGI IMG/M metagenome (GOLD analysis project Ga0208246, IMG submission 184039) | Soil microbial communities from Rifle, Colorado - Rifle Oxygen_injection D2 (SPAdes) | ecosystem: Environmental > Terrestrial > Deep subsurface > Rock core/Sediment | place: Rifle, Colorado... | reverse complement strand
AGTTCGTAATCAAATCGCTCACGCCGGCCCAGGTTTTGTTCTAACTAGCAAATTAGCCCGCGAAACCATCGTCCAATACGAAAAAGTTTTCAAAGAGTTGGGAGTGGTGTAGAAAAAATTTTGGCCGCCCTTTGCAAATGCAGGGGCGGCCAAATTCGTTTCAGATAGTGAATAGCGAACCGCCAATATAGCTGTGCCACCCAACTTTCTTTCCAAGTGACTTGTTCACAATAAACTCATGACCATGGAAATTGAGAAAACTGTGTTTTCCAGCTGGAGAATTGTGATAAAGCCAATCTTTATCTGCAAACTCGTATGGTCCGCGTCCGCCCAACCAAATCTGTTTTTTGTAGTTATTGGCGATGGCCAGTTTGAGAAACGGTATGCATTTTTTGGGATATTCTCCCCAATAATGCATTTCCCAAACCGGGTAGCCATCCTTATAGATGGTAGTAGTCCCTTTACTTCCGTCACCAGAGTCTGTGGGTTCCCACTCATCAGTGCCGTTCCAACCACCTGTATTTTGGTAAGAAATTCTTTTTACCCCTTGGTGACCAGAGAAGCGGAAAAAACTTTCCGGTTCTTTCCCGCTGGCGTAATCTGCCAGCATCATTTCGAAAAAGAATCCTTGAACTTCCTTGATATTGATGGACATTTCTTCTCACTCCTGTTTTGTCACATGCTGTGGCGGTTTCAGTCTGGAGCTAGTATACATAATGTTTTATGATAGTAAACACTTGATACAAGTGTGGGGTAATTGACTTTACCCTCCGCCACAAAATGTAAAATCTCTGTCAAAAAGACAGAGATTTTACATAATGTTGCGGGTTCCGGAATCGAACCGGAGTCTGGAGGTTATGAGCCTCCCGAGGTACCTCTCCTCTAACCCGCTATATATATGATGACGCCAAAGAATATAAATAATTACTTATTTATATCTCTGAGTGATTACGACAATACCTCATTTTGCACCATAATGCAAACCACTTGTACAGGATTCTGAGCTGATTAATCTTGCCTTGCATCATATATATAGTCTACCAACACCGTCCTTGCGAGTGCGAAAAGCATAGTATGCTTTTCGCAGCCACATTGAGGGATTTTGTGCCAATCTTTAGCTGCGAGCGAAGCGCGGCAGGAAATAAAATACCCAATGAGTGGACAGTCCCTGTTAAGGGAGCAACGAAGCAATCCATATCGTCCAGCACCACCGTCAACGTGGATTGCCACGTCACTCCGTTGCCACTTCGCTCCTCGCAAAGACGTCTCTTTACTACTCGTCTTTGCGAGTTGCAACGAAGCAATCCACGTCTTTGTCATGTCATCGTAGATTGACTGGTTGTGCAGGATAGACAATCCGTGTTTACAAATAACAATCTGGTGAAAAATAAAGTGGTATTAACTAACCTTGCGATTTTGTATGGTAACTTCATTCGGCATACTGGAGTTATATATGGCATAATGCCAAACATATGCAATGTGTAATTTTAGCAGCGGGGAAGGGAACGAGGTTGCGTCCGTTGACGGAGACGATACCGAAGCCATTGGTTCTGGTGGCTGGAAAGCCATTACTGGATCACATTATTGACGCTCTCCCAAGTGCGGTAGACGAACTCATTATTGTCACTGGTTATCTTGAGAATAAAATTAAGGATTACTGTGGTAGTGAATACAAAGGTCGGAAAGTGACCTATGTCCACCAAGAAGAACAAAAAGGAACCGCACCAGCTTTGTGGCTCTGCAAGGATTTACTCAAGGGGCGTTTTTTGTTTATGTTTGCTGATGATATTCACGGTGCAGATGATATTGCTAGGGTCGCATCCTATAGTCGTGCCATTCTAACAATGCCCACAAAGAACCCAGAACGTTTTGGAATTGTGGTACGCCACCCTGATGGTACCCTGGCTGAGTTTGTTGAAAAGCCGGTGCATCCTCCTTCTAACCTAGCATCAACTGGTATGATGGTGCTGGACACCCATATTTTTGAGTTTGAATTACCAAAAGAAACCAACGGTGAATACTATCTAACTGATGTGATTGCTGAGTATGCCAAGAAATACCCTATTGCAGTTGTAGAAGAAAATCTCTGGATACCAATTGGCTATCCAGAAGATATTGTCTGGGCAGAAAAAATTCTTGCCGCTCTACCGAAACCAACAGTAATGGGAGTGGTGTAAGCGGGTTGATAGAAGAAGGTTTTTATAGTATTGTTTGACCACTTTTCGCAGTGCTTGGCACTATTAATTGTATGTCGGCGTAGCTCAGTCGGTAGAGCATATCACTCATAAAGATAAGGTCACAGGTTCGATCCCTGTCGTCGACACAAAGAAAACTGCTGAAAAGTGTTTTTCGATTACAGGTGGCAAGAGCCACATTTCTATTGCCCTTTTCAGCGGAAATGTATATACTCTTGCCACTGCCTGCAGTATATTCTGCGGTCGTAGCTCAGCTGGTTAGAGCGCTTCCCTGTCACGGAAGAGGCCGTGGGTTCGAGTCCCATCGACCGCGCAGTTAGGTAAAATCAAAAGTCCAACTCATCAGAGTTGGACTTTTGATTTTAGAAAGCAACCTGCGTTGCTTTCGTGCCTAACTGCGAGACGGAGACATGTTTTCTCCTCCTTCTCAGAGGAGAAAACAGTCGAGTCGGGTGAGAAGTGATTTAACATCACTTCGCAAGACCTTGCCTGCTATCTTTGGAGCGAAGCGTAAAAGTAGCGACAAGGTGTACAGAATTCGTAGAATTAGCGAACAACTATATCTAGCAACTCGTGACCGTTAGAAAACCTTTCATATAAATACAGAACACTACTCTTAATTCCAGTTTATGTTATAGTTAGTAGGTAATAATACTGATAAATTTATGAATTTCAAAAGCAAATATATAGTAGTGGCTTTGATAGCAGGTGTGATATTAGTAGTCGGTTTGTTTATGGGTTGGTTTTCTGGAGATAAGGATACCGATACAATAGGAGAGGCCGGGCTTCGTGGAGTGGCTGGGGACCCTGTTGATGTAACGTTGGATTTTTATGAGCTTTGGCTTTCGGCCAAGAAATCAACCAGCACTAATCCTTTTGCTGAAGGATTGACACGTTCAATGACCTTGAGTCAAACCATGAGCAATAAATTGTCAGAACTGGAAGGAAAACTCGGTGAAGAAGATTTAGACCCAGTTCTTTGTCAGTTATCAACTCCGGACGGTTTGCGAGTTAGGCCAATCTTTAAGCAAGAAGAAGCTGTTCAGCTGTTGGTGCTAGCAACTAAAGAAACTAAAGAGCTATCAAGCACCCAAGCTTCTGTCACCCTATCTGCCCATGATGGACTTTGGGAAATTACTGATATTACTTGCAGTTCAGGAGAGAGCGCTCCTATACAGGGAGAGTTTAGTTTTGATAGGGAGGGCTATCTATTAACCAATATACCAGCACCATTAGACCCAAATTCGTGGTATTTTGTCTTTGAAGAATCTGGTACTCCTGGACATACTGTTGCCTTAATACTTAATAATGCCAGTACATGTATAGCAACTGATGCCACAGAAAGTGTTTGTAGTACAGACAAATTTACTCAGGCCATGAAAGCACACGTACAGGGCGGTATGACAGAGGCGGGAGTAGACGTTAAGAGAATTGAATTTCAAGAATATTCTAATTAAACAAGAATATAATACCTACACCAATTAATCTTGGGTTACCTATTATCTTACTTTGTTACGACGACCAAAACTTAGGTTTTGGTCGTCGTTTGTAATACGTCTCCTATTTTTGCGAATAGAGTGTGTTGGCCCACATCGCCATGAATGATTATAAAATTGAGCCAAGAGCCGGGATCGAGGGTCAAGTTTCTAAACTTACTAGCATTAGTTAAGAACTCCCTCCTTACAGGAGCTGTATACCTTGTCGCTATTTTGTTTCGGTATTCACCTCACAAACTAACTGGCAAGGTCTTGCGAAATGTGTCTACACACATTTCTCACCCAGTCTCATGTGTAGCAGAGCCACATCATTCCGACTGTTCGATCCTGTCGAAAGCAAAGAAGTTTGCTTTCTCTCTTGGCTCATATAAAAATAAACCCCGTCAGGAGTTTATTTTTATATGAGCCAAGAGCCGGGATCGAACCGGCGACCTGCGATTTACGATACCGCCGCTCTACCAACTGAGCTATCTTGGCCTTGGTGTCGCTATATTATCATGGTCAACAACCAGTCGCCATGACACCTAGTTAGATATTGGTCTTAAATTTTGTTTTCTGACAAAATTTTGGTAATATACAGGCACTCATTTTTTGAGTAAAAAATTTGTTGTTGACAATGTAAGCAAAGCTTTCGTTGTCTTCATTCGGACAAAATGTGTAGACACACATTTAACTTTTTTATAAATAAATTTAATTTAAGCAAGCTTAATTTAATTTTTTATAAAAAAGTTCAAAGCGGTGAACCCGCTTTGCTCCTCATTCGCCAATGTAAGCATAGCTTTCATTAGCTTCATTCGAAACAGATAAGTAAATAAATTTCCTTATCATTTCTCATTCGCCAATGTAGCTCAGATGGTAGAGCAACGCCATGGTAAGGCGTAGGTCCCCAGTTCAATTCTGGGCATTGGCTCCATAAAAAGACCCCCTAAGGGTCTTTTTTGCGGGAGCCAATGCAGAGAGTAAACTGCTTTACTCTCGTCCAGAATTGAAAGTCGGAACGATGTGAGCTTGCGAACGAGTGAGACGGGGTCGCGAACACTTAGTAGATTTGGAACGAAGTGAACAAATATACTTAGTGATTTGTGTTCAATTCTGGGCTTTGGCTCATATAAAAATTTAACCCCCGCAGGGGTTATATTTTTAATAAGCCAATACAGAAAGCAACCTGCGTTGCTTTCGTCCAGAAAAGGGCATATCCATTTTTATATTCCCTAAAATTAGGTAAAAGTCGGAACAACGCTGGATTGCTGCGCTGTGGCTCGCAAAGACGTTCCCTGCATGTCTTTGCGAGTCTGGGCGTAGCAATCCACGTTTTCACATTATTCTGAATTACCACTCCATTTCAGTTCCTTAAATAGTATATTTTTGGTTATACCACCATACATAAGTTTTGCCTGTTTCATTTTTGAAGGTACCTATGACATCCGATGTCCTAGGTATAGGAGGTAGTGCATGAGAGTATTCTGTTTATTCTTGACTTCTAATTGAAGTTATCCCAGCCCACTCCAGCTTTATCATTAAAATATCGCTATACTATAGTCATATGAAAAATAATAAATGGTATTTTACTGTTAGTTCAATTATCTTTACAGTGGTGGCAATTGCCCATCTAGGACGCATTCTACTAGTTCTGCCGGCAAGTGTGGCTGGTTATGACATTCCTTTATGGGTTAGCGGAATCGCGGTTTTACTGGCTGGCTACCTGGCCACCCGTGGTTTTATGGAGGCGCATAAGTTGGGCTAGGAGTTATATAAAAACTAAGCAAAAAGGGCGCGCCAGAAGCGCGCCCTTTGTCTGCTTTTTTGGTATACTCACATTGTTATGTCTGAATTGAATAAATTAAAAACAGATACGCAAAAGAGAATCGAAGAAATCGAAGCCGCTCAACTGCGGTCTGATTTTTGGAATGATTCAGGGAAGGCACAGCAGATGATTAAAGAGCTACAAGAATTGAAGGACATTGCTGATGGAAAAGGTAAGTATGACCGCAACTACGCCATTATGACAATTGTGGCCGGGGCGGGAGGGGACGACGCCGAGGATTTTGCGCGGATGCTACGAAACATGTATCAGAAATATGCTACCAACCGTGGCTGGGGTGTTTTGGAGCTCGACAGTAATCAAAATGATCAAGGTGGTTATCGCAATCTCACTTTGGAAATCCAAGGCAAGGGTGCTTATGGAATACTGCATCAAGAATCAGGTGTTCACCGTCTGGTGCGTATTTCACCATTTAATAGTAATGGCAAACGCCAAACCTCTTTTGTTTTAATTGAAGTGTCTCCCCAGATTGAGGATTTATCAGCCGTTGATCTAAATGATGACGACCTAGAAATTACCTTTACTCGTTCCGGCGGTGCTGGTGGACAAAATGTCAACAAGCGCGAGACAGCTGTGCGCATCACACATAAACCAACTGGTCTGTCCGTGCATGTCTCGAGCGAAAGATCACAGCAACAAAATCGCGAACGTGGTCTGGCACTTTTAGCAGGTAAATTATTTAGCTTTGAAGAAGCGCAACAAGCTCGTGAACTTCAGGGACTGAGTGTGGAGAAAACTGTCAAGATAGAATGGGGCAGTCAGATTCGCTCCTACGTTTTACACCCCTATCAGATGGTGAAGGATCACCGAACTGGTATTGAAATACACAACATTGACCCCATACTTGAAGGTAATATACAGGTCTTTCTAGACGCGAGCGCCAACTTAGCGTAAAATAATTAGATATTATGATTTACTTTGACAATGTTTCCAAACTCTATAATGGTGGACGTTCGGCAGCAATCGAAGAAATAACTTTTCAAATCGAACCTAAAGAATTCGTTTCCATTGTCGGCCACTCTGGTGCTGGTAAGTCAACAATTTTGAAGATGATTATTGCGGAGGATAAACCGACCAGCGGACAAATTTTTTTTGAGTCATTGGATGTAAACCGAATTCCACGTTCACGTCTGCCTCAGTACCGCCGAAAAATCGGCACCGTCTTTCAAGATTTCAAATTGTTACCTCATAAAACTGCGTACGAAAATATCGCTTTTGCCATGGAGGCTAATGGCCGGAGTGATGAAGAGATCGCTGAGAATGTACCACAGGTGCTAGCCCTGGTTGATTTAACTGACAAGGCCTGGAATTTTCCTGAAGAACTGTCTGGTGGTGAGAAACAAAGAGTGGCGATAGCGCGGGCCATTGTCAATCAGCCAGATATTATTATTGCTGATGAGCCAACCGGTAATCTTGACCCAATCGCGACCTATGAAGTCGTGCAAATTCTCCGCAAGATTAATGAACTTGGTACCACCGTAGTCATGACTACCCACAACAAAGGTGTTATTGATGAACTCGGCAGACGAGTGATCACTATGGATGAGGGACGTATCATTAAAGATGACTCTAGTGGTAAATATGTACTATAAAAATTAGGTTAATATGATAACAAGTTTTCGAAGAGTTTTAAGATCAGGGTTTGTCGGTTTTTGGCGCAGTGCCTATGTATCACTGGCCTCTATTTTTGTTATTACGATTGCCTTGTTTGTGATTGGTTCCACGATGATGATTGATCAGTTATTGGTTGTCTCTCTCCAACAACTACAAGCAAAAGTTGACATTAATGTGTATTTTGTGACCACGGCAGGACAAGACGACATTGATGCCTTAAAAACTTCCTTAGAAGCACTGCCTGATGTTGCCCAGGTTACTTATACTTCACGCGAACAGGCATTAGCTGAATATAGGGCCAAATATCAATCTGACACCGTGGCCATGCAAGCACTAGATGAATTAGAAGAAAACCCATTAGGGGCAACCATTGCCATTCAAGCTAAAGCGGTATCTCAATACGAGAACATTGCCAGTTTTCTGGATGAACAAAAAGCTCAAGAAGAACCACAAAATCCGATTATCAGTAGAATAAATTACGCTGACAAGAGAGATTCTATTAGCAAACTGCAGGCTATTATTGATGCGGTAGAGAGAGCCAGTTTTATTACACAAATTGTTCTTATTATAGCAGCCATTTTGATTACCTTTAACACAATTAGATTGGCTATTTATACAGCCAGAGAGGAAATTTCTATTATGCGGTTGGTTGGGGCCAGCAATATGTTTATTCGTGGGCCGTTTATGTTACAGGGAGTTATGTATGGTGTTATAGCCGGGGTGTTAGCCCTCTTAATACTTTACCCAATTTTGGTTTGGATGGGTCCAAAGACTGAGATTTTCTTTGGCTTAAATATTTTTGATTACTTTGTTTCTGATTTCTCCAATATCTTCATTACATTAGTAGGAATCGGGGTAGCACTCGGTTTGGTATCAAGCGTGCTTGCTGTCGCCCGCTATTTGCGTGTTTAATAATTTAATTTTTACTATGGCAAAAAAATCACCAGCAGCCACAACTAAAAAGAAAACTATCCTTACCAGAAAAGCCCCCACTGCCAAAGTAAAAAAATCTTCTCCAGTTAAGACTAAAAGCACCAAATATATTTTTGTAGTTGGTGGGGTGATGAGTGGGGTCGGTAAAGGAGTGGCCTCGTCATCAATTGCTAAGATTCTCCAAGGTAGGGGACTTAAGGTTACGGCCATTAAGATTGATCCTTATGTGAATGTCGATGCTGGCACTATGAACCCAACCGAGCACGGGGAGTGTTTTGTTCTAAAAGATGGTTTGGAGACAGACCAAGACATGGGCAATTACGAGCGCTTTTTAGATATTGATTTACTTGGCACAAACTACATGACCACTGGTAGTGTTTATCAAGCAGTGATAGCCAAAGAGCGTAACCTTGGTTATGGTGGAAGAAATGTGCAGGTAGTACCAGATATACCAGCCGAAGCTATTCGTCGCATCAAAAAAGCCGGAGCTGATGCATCTGCTGATGTTGTTTTGATTGAAGTAGGTGGCACTGTGGGGGAATACGAAAATATCCTTTTTATTGAGGCCATCCGCATGATGAAGACTGAGACCCCACATGATATTGGAGTGGTGATGGTTAGTTACCTACCAGTACCGGGGCATGTAGGAGAAATGAAAACAAAACCCACTCAACATGCAGTCAGAACGCTCGGTGCCTCAGGGGTTTTTGCTGATATTATTTTGGCGCGCGCGACAGTACCCCTTGATGCCAAGCGTAAAGAAAAGATTTCTAGATTTTGTAATGTATTGCCAGAAAATGTTATTTCCGCTCCTGATGTTTCTAGTATTTATGACATACCCTTAAATTTTGAAAAAGATAATTTATCAGACCGTCTCTGCTCTTTGCTTGAGCTATCTTGTACCAAAGAATCAAACTTAAAAGAATGGAAACAATTCGTTTCTAGGTCGAAACACCTCAAAGACACCGTTAGGATAGCCGTAGTAGGAAAATATTTTAATTCTGGGGACTTTGTTTTATCGGATGTTTATATTTCTGTCCTAGAGGCAATTAAATATTCATCATATAAGCTTGGTTTAAAGCCAGAAATCATTTACCTGTCTGCCAATGATTTTACTGATAAGAAAAATCTTAAAGAGCTCAAAAAATACGATGGCATTTTGTTGCCGGGTGGTTTTGGTAAAACGGGGGTGCAGGGTATGGTAAATGCCATTGGTTATGCTCGTCAAAATAAGATTCCTTATTTTGGACTTTGTTATGGCATGCAATTAGCCGTTTTGGAATTTGCTCAAAATGTACTCCATCTAAAAAACGCTAGTACTGAAGAAATAGACCCCACCGCTTCTGATTTAGTTATTGGTGTTATGGCTGATCAGAAAGTTAAAATTGCTACTGGTGATATGGGGGGAAGTATGCGTTTGGGACAATATTCCACCGTATTAAAAAAGGGATCAATTGCTCAGAAAGCTTATAAACAAGACACCATTTTGGAGCGTCATCGTCATCGTTACGAAGTTAATCCCAATTATGTGTCCGACCTAGAAAATGCCGGTATGCACTTTTCTGGTAAATCTCCCGATGGTAAATTGATGGAAATTATGGAGTTGTCAACAAATGTCCATCCATTCTTTTTGGGGGTGCAATTCCATCCTGAGTTACAAGCTAGACCACTTAGTCCACATCCACTGTTTACCGCCTTTATTAAGGCATCCTACGAGACAAGGAAATAATATTAGGAAATTACTTCATCGTCGTCTTTGCCTGCCTGTGCAGGCAGGCGAGCCACAGCGCGGCAATCTGAAGTTATATTAAGCTGGTGCACTATACGCAATATCTTAATCTATGTAGTATAATAAGTCTTGAACAAAAATAACCAACCCTAAAAACTAACAACTAGTAACTAACAAATATATGCATCAAGGAAACTGGACTTGTAGTGTCTGCGGAGGAGCGATTACTGAATTACCATTTGAACCCCGTAGTACTGATGGCTTAATGTGTCGCGATTGTCACAGTAAGCAGAAGGGGAATACATCTAAACCAAATAACCACAATGACCGCGGAGACAAACCAACCTTTTCTGGAGACTGGAAGTGTGCCGACTGTGGCGGGGCGATCACATCATTACCATTTCAACCCCGCGACACCAGCAATCTAAAGTGTGTTGATTGTTTCAAAAAGAGTCGGGGTTAGTCCAACTAAAGCATGAGGATAATTTTAGCCCACCTTAACGGGCTGAAATTTTTTCTAATATATGCTACATTATGCAGGCGTTAAATAGTGTCAATACTTTGGGATATCGTCTAATGGTAGGACAGAGGCCTTTGAAGCCTTTAATTGGGGTTCGAATCCCTGTATCCCAGCCAAGTTTCAGAATTCGTTTTTTCGCCAAAATTCGCTCCGAAAAAACGAAGAAACGGGTGATGGGCCGTTATTTTAATAAAAATAGTGGCCTAATTCGTTCATTACACCATCTTAATGTAACTGTTGGGTAAATGGGAACAGGGACATTAAAACTCTAAAACCTGTAATGTAATTTATTGTTGCCATAACCCGGCTCGGGTTACAAAACAAGCTACGGTTGTATTAAGGTAGGAAATTTATCCACCACCATATTTTTTGACGTGAGCGGTTTATGGTGGTATATTTGCTGGGTTCTGTTCTTGTTTGGGGAACAGTTTCTGGTTTTGCCAGTTTTTTGTATTGATTGTTGTGGACGTGGATTGCTTCATTGCGATTCGCAAAGACTACGGAGGCGGTGACGTGACAACGTGGATTGCTTCCTATACAGGAACTGTCCACTCATTGGCTACTTTATTTCATTTCATTCATAAACTGGCTCAATGAGTCTTGCGAAATGTCTCCCAGACATTCCTCACCTATACAGGAACTGTTCAGGTTGTCGCTATTCTTCCTAACGTCAGAATAGCTGGCAGCCTCTTGCGAAGCTCCAAGTGTTCGCTTCTCACGTGCGCTCGCAAGACGGTGACGACGAAGACGTGCAGTGGTATAACGGATGGAGGAATAATGATAATCAACCGACTTTAAATAAAAACCAATCAGCTATTATTAAATTAAGGAGTTTTTTCGCCGTTTTGATTCAATTACTGAATAAGAGTGTCTATGTTAAACCTTTATTTAAAAATATTTCGTACCAAAAATAATCTGGTCACGGTCAATCCGGCAGATTGTGAGGGGGCGGATTTAGTTGCTGTGGGTGAGCAGATACAAAATTCGGTTAAGCGACTTTTTGGTGGCTCGCTGGCCATCAGACAGGTGGATGGCGGCTCGGACAATGCTTGTGAACAGGAGTTGGTGGCTCTTTCTAACAGTTTCTACGATGTCGAACGTTTTGGAATACATTTTGTGGCTTCGCCACGACATGCCGATATGCTCCTTGTTACCGGTCCGATAACGCGGAATATGGCGGAGGCGGTAAAATCTGCCTACGAAGCCACGCCTGATCCTAAAATTGTCGTGGCAGTGGGGGACGATGCGATTTCTGGTGGCATCTTTCGTGATTCTTATGCGGTAGTTGGTGGCGTGGACGCTGTTATTCCAGTCCAATATCATATCCCCGGCGATCCGCCTTCACCTCAGAAAATTCTTTGTGCTCTTTTATCTATTTTACAAACGGTAGAAAATAAATCATTAAAATAATTAAAAACGCGTATGCTAGCTCTCATTTCGTCACCGGCTGTCTTCTCCTTGATAATGATTATTTTTGTCGTTGGCGCAATCGGGTCACTATTTTTTCATCAAAGTGATAGGTGGGCGAATGGCTGGAGTAGTGTTTTTGCCCTCCTCGGTACGTTTTTAGGTATTATTTTTTCTCTGTCTACCTTCATGCAAGGAAAAGAATTATTTTTTTCTTTTAGTCAGACCTCGTTTACCTTCCTGCAGTTCTCTTTGCATATTGATATGCTGGCTGTCTTTTTCTTGTTTGCCATTTCGCTGATTGGTTTTTTCTGTTCTCTCTATGGTTTTGGTTATGTCAAACATTATTATGGTAAATATGATATTGGAGCCCTAGGATTTCTCTATAATATCCTTTTAGGAAGTTTGTTTCTCGTGGTCACTGCCTCCAATGCACTTTTCTTTTTAATTGCCTGGGAAATGATGTCACTGGCATCATATTTCCTCGTGGTTTACGATCGTCATGATGAGAATAATGTCAAAGCTGGTTCATTGTATCTCGTTATGACCTATGTGGGGACAGCGTTTATTATTACCTTCTTCCTCTTGGCCTACAAATATACCGGTTCCTTTCAGTTTGATGTCATTAAGTTACAAAGTGACCTCATACCAGTGATGGTTCAGAACCTGATGTTCCTTTGCGCCATGATTGGCTTTGGGACGAAGGCCGGTATCATCCCGTTTCATATCTGGCTGCCGGCCGCTCATCCAGCGGCACCATCACATGTTTCAGCCATGATGTCGGGCGTGATGATCAAAACTGGTATCTATATGATGATTCGTCTTTTTCTCGATGTACTAGCGCCGGTACCACTCTGGTGGGGGGAAACCATTTTGATAGTGGGTATGGTTTCATCTCTCCTTGGTGTGCTTTATGCCTTGACCGAACATGATATCAAACGCTTGCTCGCTTATCATAGTATTGAAAACATTGGCATTATTTTGCTCGGTGTTGGTAGTGCTGTCACGTTTTATGCACTCGATATGAAATCATTGGCTTTGCTCGGACTGATGGCTGGATTATTTCATACCATCAATCACGCCATTTTTAAATCCCTCCTCTTTCTTGGAGCCGGTTCAATTATTGATCAAGTGCACACGAAGAATATGGAAGAATACGGTGGACTAATCCGCTATATGCCCCAAACCGCCCTTTTCTTTCTCATCGGTTCAATGGCCATTTCTGCCCTGCCGCCGTTTAATGGATTTTTTAGCGAATGGTTGACTTTTCAATCCTTATTCCAGGGTATTGCCGCCCTGTCTTTTTCACTCCAATGGATATTTATGTTGGCCGCCGGCTCGCTCGCCTTTACTGGTGGTCTGGCCCTTACTTGTTTCGTCAAGGCCTTTGCCGGTATCTTTCTCGCCCGACCACGGAGTGTTGAAGTAACGCACGCCAAAGAGTCTGTCTTGTCCATGCGAATAGCGATGGGAGGCCTGGCCTTCCTCGCGGTTCTGTTTGGTCTTTTTGCTGGTTCCGTGACCAAAATGATCAGCACCATCGGGCAAAACTTAGCCCTTTTTGAAAAGGTGGAGCCATTTGTTTCGGTATCATCGACTCAGACTTTAGAGTTGACGGGCGGTTTTGCTTTGGTATCGGCGCCGGCCCTGTTTCTATTTTTTGGGGTTATTGGTTTGATGATTTTTTTCTTAGTACGATTTACGGTCAATCGTAAACAGAGAATAACTTTAGGAAATACCTGGGATTGTGGCACGCCACTTAATGCTCGGATGGAGATAACCACGACCGGTTTTGCTCGGTCTATTATCTTAGTTTTTAAGAATGTGCTGAAGCCAAGTATTCAACAAGCGGTTGAATATCACGATGCGACCAGTCGTTATATGCCAAAATCTCACTCGGTAACAATGGGGGTGGGTGATATTTACCTCAAATATTTTTATCTGCCCCTACAAAAGTTCATCCATGAATCGTCCCTCCGCTCGCGGATAATTCAGGGAGGGAATATTAATGTGTATATTTCGTATATTTTTGTGGCGCTGATTATTACTTTATTTGTAGTGCTTTAAACTTATGACATTCTCGCTTTTTTTATTGCAAGGTTTATTGGTTCCAGTGCTCTCGCCTCTGTGTGTCGGAGTGATTAAAAAAATCAAGGCATGGTTACAAAACCGACAAGGGGCTAGCATCATCCAGCCCTATCGAGATTTGTGGAAATTATTTCACAAAGATGAACGGATCAGTAAAGATGCTTCCTGGATTTTTCTCTTCGCCCCCTTGGTAGTTTTTTCAGTAAAAGTGTTTGTCGGTTGGAATATCCCACTTTTTTCGCTTGATTCTGGATTTTTTGCTACTAGTGATGCCTTGGTTATTGTCTATGCTCTGGCTCTTGGAACTTTTTTCCTGGCTTTGGCCGGTCTTGACGTTGGATCAGCTTTCGGCGGATTTGGTTCAAGTCGAGAAATGACGCTGTCGGCTTTGGCTGAAGGGGGATTTATTTTTTCATTACTGACAGTGGCCTTGCTAGCCGGAACAACCAATCTATTCGGTATTGCCTCCCATTCATTGTTTGATAGTGGCCTGCATTTTGTTCCGGTCATACTGGCCTTCTTGGGATTTTTCATTATTCTCTTGGCAGAGACAGCGCGTTTCCCGTTTGATAATCCTGCCACTCACCTTGAGCTCACCATGATTCATGAGGCGATGATTCTCGAGTATTCTGGTAAGCGTCTGGCTTTGATGGAATGGGCCTCGGCCAATAAATTGGTGTTGTTTTTTGCCTTAGGTGCTAATATTTTCTTTCCCATTGGTCTGGCTTCTGGTACTGACATCAGTACCATTCTCATTGGTGTCGGGGCTTTACTTTTGAAACTACTGGCGTTTTGTTTAGTAATCGCTTTGCTAGAATCTAGCATGGCCAAGTTTCGGTTCTTTCGTTTGCCGGACTTATTGGTGGCCTCTTTTATTCTTAATGCCGTGGCCATCGGCCTCATCAATTCCTTATGACTAGTTTAATTTTTCTGCAATTTTTGGTGGATGTAATGTTTCTGACCTTGGTTTTGTTACACCTCACAAAAAAGAATTTTATTGCTGTGATTGCTTTTGGTGTTCAATCCCTAATGTTGGCCATGTTGTTTTTTGTGTCTTTTCTGGAAACTGGAAATAGATATATTCTACTAATGGTTTTCTTTACCTTTGCTATCAAGGTGGTACTGGCGCCCCTGTTTTTTATTCGCTTGATACGAAAATACCAGCTTTACTTCTCAGTCAATACCTATTTAAGTATGCCGGCCACCCTCGGTATCATCGCGGGTCTGACATTTATGGCTCATTCGGCGCGGTTTGTTCCTTTGACCCAGATTGTGCCCGAACATCAGATGCTCCTGTCGTTGGCTCTGTCTTTAATCTTTATTGCCCTCTTTCTCATTATTAATCGTAAAGAAGCCATTTCCCAAATCTTGAGTGTTTTGGCGCTCGAAAACAGTATCGTGGTCTTTATTATTTTTGCTGGTTTGGAACAATCTCCCAATTTGCAAATTGGTATATTATTTAATATTTTTGTGTGGATTGTGATAGCGACGGTCTTCGTCTCAATGATTTATAAACATTTCGGGTCACACGATGTAACAGTGATGAAAAATTTAACCGATTAATCTATGTATCTCACGCTTCTTCTCGCCACGCTTGTTATCACCATCGTTCTTCTGGTCTTGGTCAAGAACCGACTGGTTATAGAAACCCTGGCAGTTTTTTCTGGGGCGGTGATGCTGGTATATTCTTTTCTCATTGCACTTACGGTTGCAGAAGTTGGTGTCTATAGTTTTTCCTTTTTCCTCTCGGTCGATGCTCTTGGGGCGATTATCATTCTCATCATCGGCACTATGGGATTTGCTACCGCCATTTATTCGGTCTCTTATTTCAATCAAGAAACTAAAAAAGGCATTGTCGGTCGTACTCGGGTGAAACAGTATTTTGTGTTGCTCTACGTTTTTCTCACCGCTATGTATCTGGCTACTACCGCCAGTAGCCCAATCTTTGCCTGGATTTCCATTGAAGCGACGACCCTCTCAACGGCCTTTCTTATCAGTTTTTATAACAAACCTTCTGCCATTGAAGGAGCTTGGAAATATCTCATTATCAACTCGGTTGGTCTACTGCTCGGATTTTTCGGCACGATGCTTTATTTCACTGCCGTACCATCGACCCTAAACGGTGGCTTTATCGGCTGGGATGATCTGCTCCAAAATGCTAATCAGCTTGATCCGCTGATGGCAAAAATTGCTTTTATTTTTGTTTTGATTGGCTATGGAACTAAGGTAGGACTGGCTCCTATGCACACCTGGAAGCCGGACGCCTATAGCAAGGCTCCAGCTCCACTCGGGGCACTGCTGGCTGGGGCACTACTCCCGGTGGCATTTTTTGTCATCCTTAAATTCGAGAGGGTTACCGATGCGGTGGTCGGACCGGAGTTCTCGCACCAATTATTTTTGGTGTTTGGTATTCTTTCCATCATCGTAGCTGCACTAATTATGTTCAATGCCAAAAACTATAAGCGTCTGTTGGCTTATTCAAGTATCGAAAATGCTGGTATCATTGCTCTTGGTTTTAGTTTTGGCGGACTGGGCGTGCTTGGGGCAGTGCTCCATATGATTTATCATTCCGGGGTTAAGGCGGTTATGTTCTTTTCGGCCGGTAATATGCTTCTCACCTATGGCTCGGACAAAATAGACAAAATAAAAAATGCGCTACGAGTTATTCCAGTAACGAGCGTACTGTTCATCCTCGGTTTTCTCATTGTGACTGGGACACCACCGTTTGGTATATTTTTTAGCAAGGTGTATATTCTGTCGGCTGGTATAGCGAGTCATCCTTATGTTACTTTTTTGGCCATTTTCTTTATGACGCTGGTGTTTATCGGTTTTCTCAAACATGTCACCGCGATGTTTCTTTCCGATAGCGAAGAAAGTGATTTAGTTCACGGTGAGAAGAATATTTGGCTGGTTATTCCGCCGATTTTCTTTGTTATTCTGATTGTGGGACTGAGTTTCACCATTCCTCCTTTTCTTCAGACCTTGATTGATGCGGTAGTGGTTAATTATTAACTTTATATTTATGACTTATTCATTTTCAAAAAATAGCAAAATAACCGAGAGCGGTGCTGTGACCATGGCCGAAGTACCGCTGACTGATATTATTCAGTCAGCGATTGATTTGGTGGAAAAAGATCAGTTGGTATTTAAGTTAATGACAGCCACTGATGAACGGGCAACCAAAAATGGCTTCAAACTCTGGTACATTTTTGGCGACGCCAGTAAACATTCGTTTGTTGTTTTATCGACTATTTTGCTTGATACCACGAAGTTCCCTGCGCTCTCTCCTTTTGTCCATGCGGCTTGGAATTACGAACGACGTCTGCATACTTTCTTTGGATTGATTCCAGTTGGTCATTCGGATTTGCGACCACTAATTTTGCATGAAAATTGGCCAGAAGATATATTTCCGCTTCGTCAAGATTTTGACTACCAGACAAAACCTGAACGAGTGAAGAACACCTATACTTTTCATAAAGTAACTGGTGAGGGTATTTATGAAATTCCAGTTGGTCCGATTCATGCTGGCATTATCGAGCCCGGGCACTTTCGCTTTAGTATGGCGGGGGAGAGCATTGTTCGGCTCGAAGCCCGTCTAGGGTTTACGCACAAGGGTAGTGAAAAATTATTTGAAGTATTACCGCTTGATGAGCAAGTACATCTCTCTGAAAAAATCTCAGGCGATAGCTCTTTCTCCCATTCATTGGCTTTCTGCCAGGCGCTAGAACAGTTCGGTGAAGTGGTGGTGCCAGCCCGGGCTCTGTCCCTGCGGGTGGTTTATGCGGAATTGGAACGACTAGCTAATCATTTCGGTGATATTGGCGGAATAATGATGGATACCGGATTCAACTTCGGTGGGGCACAAGGGGCGAGGTTGCGTGAGATGGTGCTTCGCCTTAATGAGCAATTGACTGGCAGTCGTTTTTTGCGTGGGGTCAATACTATCGGTGGCGTGACTCAGGATTTGATGCCAGAACAATTAAGTCAACTTCGAAGAGAAATAGCTTCGCTTGAAAAAGATTTTGTTGAAATTATTGATGTGGCGAAGAACAGCACTTCACTGATTAATCGAATGAAAGGGACTGGTGTCTTGACCAATGATGTAGCCGTGAATATGGGGATACTCGGTGTGGCCGGGAGGGCCAGTGGTATTGCACAAGATACCCGCCAAGACTATCCGTACGCTGGTTATGAGGCGGTTTCTCTTGGTGAAGTACCAGTTGAATCAGCTGGCGATGTGCAGGCTCGGTTCCAGATTAGAGTCCAAGAAGTACTAGTCTCGCTTCACTGCATTACCGCTGTGGTCCAAACTCTGCCAGCCGGTAAAAGTAGGGCTGACGCCACTGAACCAGTGGTTTTGAAGAAGAATGCCTTGGCCCTTAGTGCAGTCGAGGGTTGGCGCGGAGAGATTTTATACTTTGTCACCACTGATGATAAAGGACGGGTGAATCGGGTGTTTCCGCGAGATCCGTCGTTTGTAAATTGGAGTGCTTTGCCGAGCGCTGGTTTTGATAATGTGATACCGGATTTTCCCCTCATTAATAAAAGTTTTAGTCTTTCGTATTCTGGTAATGATTTGTAGTTTGATTGTAATTTCTGTTTGGACATAAACCCTATGGAACTCCTCATCATTATCGCTACTCTCATCACCACCGTCTTGGCTATTTTGGTGACTAAGCGAAGACGGCTGATAGAGATATTTACTATCATTTCTGGGCTGATTGTTTTGGTCTGCTCTTTTTTGATTGCTCTTTCGGTCGCTCATACTGGAGTTTACACTTCCACCATCTTTTTTTCAGTGGATGCGCTCGGAGCCATCTTCGTCCTTATCATCGGGTGCATTGGCCTCACAACTTCTATTTATTCGGTGGCCTACCTCGATCAAGAAACCAAAAAAGGGATTGTCGGCTTTACTCGCGTCAAGCAATATTTTATATTGTTGAATGTTTTCCTGGTGGCGATGTATTTAGCCATTACCGCCAGTAGTCCCATCTTTGCCTGGATTGCGATTGAAGCAACGACCCTCTCAACGGCCTTTCTTATCAGTTTTTATAACAAACCTTCTGCCATTGAAGGAGCTTGGAAATATCTCATTATCAACTCGGTCGGTCTCTTGCTCGGATTTTTCGGCACGATGCTCTACTTCACGTCAGTCCCATCGACCATTAATGGGGGCTTTATCGGGTGGCAAGATTTACTTAATAACACTGCTCACCTTGATCCGCTCGTGGCTAAGATGGCTTTCGTTTTTGTTTTGATTGGCTATGGGACAAAGGTGGGATTGTCACCGATGCACACTTGGCTGCCCGATGCCCACAGCAAAGCGCCAGCCCCCATCAGCGCTCTCTTATCTGGGGTACTCCTTAATGTGGCCTTGATTATCATTCTTCGATTCAAAGTTGTGACTGACCAGGTGGTTGATCCGGCATTTTCGCAACATATTCTGATTGGTTTTGGTTTACTTTCAATTTTTATTGCGGCCCTAATCATTATTACCCAAAAGAATTATAAACGTCTCATTGCCTATTCCAGTATTGAAAATATGGGAGTAATAGTGCTGGGTTTTGGTTTTGGAGGTATAGCTATCTTGGCGGCTATTCTTCATATGATTTATAACGCCTTTGCTAAATCAGCCCTTTTCCTTACCGCGGGAACAATTTTTCTCAAATATAGTTCCACCAAGATTGTTAATGTGGTGGGAGTACTGGAGGCCTTGCCAGTCACGGGCCTACTTTTCTTTGCCGGATTTTTGGCTATTTCTGGCATACCGCCCTTTGGGATTTTTTTCACAAAATTTTTGATCTTCTCGGCCGGTATGACTGAGCATCCTTTGGTGGTTGTCACTGCCCTAATTCTGATTACGATTCTTTTCGTGGGATTTTTGGCACATATTTCCGCCATGGCTTTTGGCAAGAAGCCAGCCGATATCAAAGCGGGTGAAATAAATATCTGGCTCGTCATTCCGCCATTACTCCTCATCACGATTGTTATCGGTTTGAGTTTTTATCTACCCCCTTTCTTGCGAACCCTGATTGAGACCGCTGTTTTGCACTATTCCTAAGAGGGGGCTGAGAAATGGTGGTCGATTACTCATTCTCCTTAAATAGTAGAAGAGTAGGAAATACAGAAAATAAAATTAATAAACCCCCATCTGTCGAAACAGACGGGGGCCGGCCGAAGCCGAAACCCTTTCAACTTGGTGTGCCTCGAGTTAGGGACACACTGCCACCACTGTTACATTCATTGAGCATACTGTGGACACTTTGCTCAACATAGCTACTTAATGTCGGAGCTAGCGACATTCATCCGACAACGATTCGGTGTTTAATTGGTACCGACTCCATTTGAACTGAATTTTATCGAGACGTGTCAGAGAGCAAGGTGTTCCGTCTTGCCTCCTCTAGGCCACCCCATTAGGGCTCCGTCAGGATTGGCTGTTTCGGCAGCGTTACGCTAAATTCCAAAACCTATTAGGACACTCAGTTATCAGTTAAACTGAGATCATGAAAGGCGACTTAACCAAAAGCGAACGATTTGAAATAAAGATACTGAGAGACAAAGGTTATTCCATGAGAATAGTAGCCAAGAGTCTGGAACGAAGTCCAAACACCATCTCATACGAAATCAGGGTAAATAGTGTGAACGATACCTATGACCCACAAAAAGCCCACCAGAAGGCTCTGGTACGCAAGAAGTACCGAAAGTTCCAATACATAAAGATAGAGAAGTACCCAGAGATCAAAGCCTTCATTATTGAAAAGCTGCAAGCACATTGGAATCCAGATGAAATAGCCGGTTGGTTGAAAGCCAACCGACCTGAGTTATATGTCTCAAAATCGTCTATCTATAACTGGCTTCATACTGGTCGGGGTGATCGGTACTGTGACCTCTTGTATAGTGAACGTCACTATCGCAAGAAACATAAGAATAAGACCAAGCGAGTATTGATACCACACCGGGTTGGGATTGAAGAACGTCCACTTGAAGTATCAAGCCGTCTAATCTTCGGTCACCATGAAGCTGATACCATTGTCTCAAAACGAGGTGGTACCGGGGCTATCTTGGTACTGATTGAGCGAAAGAGCCGTCAGGTACGGCTTTGGAAATTACCTGATCTCAAGCCACAAGGCGTAGCTGAGCGATTGAAAGGAGTACCATACGTACGGAGTATCACCTTTGATAACGGTATTGAGAATATCTACCATGAGTCTATTGGGGTACCAACGTACTTCTGTGACCCGTATAGCTCCTGGCAGAAAGGTACAGTTGAGAATGTTAATAAGATGATTCGGCGGTATATCCCAAAAGGGACTGACTTAGCGAACATCTCGCAAGAGTATCTTAGTGTGATTGCTGACCGGATAAATAAAAAGCCGAGAAAGATTCTCGGGTATGTGTCTGCAGATGAAGTGACAGGTGGTATGATTAAAGGGAGAGTGTCCTAATTGAGGGGTGAATTTGGTTACCCTCCACGTATTTATATACGTGGCATATATAGGATAAAAAGTCAAACTCTGAAAAAATAAGTTCGGTCACCGGAAATGGGGGAAATGGGGATAAGTCCGTTATTTCTTCAGGTGTGGTATGAATATATCAGGACACAGTTTTTGTTAAAATAACGGACTTATCCCCATTTCCCCCATTTCCATTTCCCATTTCCATTTCTTCATTTCTTCCGGGGCAACGAGCAGGATTATCCCGTACTTCTGTGTTTGCGAAAATTACTGGTAAGGACGCTTCGGGTAATACTGTGGTGAGATACCTTGCTCCATATTTGAGTAAATACAGTAGCAGTAACTATTCTATCGCCGTTGAAAAGAATTCCGAAGGCACCTTTTCAAATATAGTTACAAATAATATTGCTGGAAGAAGTAGCACTGATTCAGCACTTGTCTCATTTCTTGTTCCGTATACCGAATCTACCGGAGTTTCCATAGGTGATCGTGATTCACAAATGGAAATGCAGACTGCTGTCAGTCCAATATATCACAAATCGGCATGTGGTCTTGAGGAAAGTTAAAGAGAACAGATGATTCTTTGAAAAAAATTTGCGTACGAAGCACATATAAAAAATACCCAGAATCTAAGTTGTCAGAAGCTTTATTTTGAAAGGACATTACGTTACGCAAGTTTAAGTGCGTAAGAAGAGAAGGGGACAATAAACTTAGTTTCCAAAAACTTCTTGTAATTTAGCTCTTGTTTTTGGTCCGACTATGCCATAGCCAGAATCAAACGTTGAATTAACTATACCGTATTTTAGCTGAAATGTCTGCACTGCTTTTTCGGTTAATTGGCCAAAATATCCAGTTATCAAACCATCAGGATAAATTTCTGATTTGGTGGCCAGAAGTGTTTGTAGTCGACGAACATCCTCTGATTGTTCACCTTTGTAGAGTGAGGATGTAAAAATGGAAGAAGAGAAACTTATTACGGGCTGAGCTGAGATTGAGTGATTTGTAGTTATTAACAAATTAATAAAGTTATTTGTTATCGGTCCCAAAAATCCTTTTTCTCCAATCAATCCAGTTACTTTGTCTTTGTTTGCTTCCTGAAATTTAGCCAGAGCGTTTGCGGTCAGTTGACCAAAATAATCGGTTTCATTTCCAATAGAACCTTCGCCAGAGTTTGTAAGTGGAAAGCCGTTATTGTTCAAGAACTGTTGCAAAATTTTAACTTGGCTATTTTTAGGTCCAAGCAATAAATGTTTCGTGGTGGTTATAACCGGTTTAGTAGATTGAGATGTATTAATCAAATTTATTTTAGTAGATACGACATCAGATGCTTTTCCTGATTGTGTGTAAAACTTCACATAAACCGTATATTGTCCAGCCGCACAAGTCAGATCTTTTGTTAATCCACCAAATTTTGAACAAAGATTAATTTGTTTAGTGGATGAATAACTTTCTTTTCTCGCATCGTTAAAGTCACCGGTCAAAGAAATTGCCATTTTTTTGACATCTGAACTGGCATTGAGATTTAAGGTCACAATTCTGTTTGTTGTTGTGTCCATTCCATCATTAGCAATAACACTAAACAAGCCTACTTCAGTGTCATCAGCCGTAACTGGTGTCGTGGTATCAAGAGCATCTTTTAATGCCTGAGCAATTTTAGCATTACCAGCTTGCGTAAAATGAACCCCGTCTTTGTTGTAGGCCACTTGTATATCCCAATAATTTCCCGTGTCACCACCTCGGCGGAATTGCCCGATATAACTACTCGTATCAACAATAATTGCCTTAGAATATCCGGCTGCTAAATTCACTAACGAAGCATTCCAATCGTCCCTCATCTGCATTTGTTCATTTGTGCCGTTAGACCAAGGGAGAATTTTCATTACCATGATAGTGGTAATGCTATTGCTTGCCTGAGCGGCATCGAGCATACTTCGCCATTTGGCAATAAATGTGCTTTTTGCAACTCTTTGTTCAATATCATTTACTCCACCTTCAATAATAATAATGCGCGGATGTAGATTTACTGCATCGGTCGTAAACCTGGCTTCTATTTGCGCTGTCGTCTGTCCGGCTATACCCATGTTTTGATAAGTAAAGGAAGTTAAGTCGCCAAAGTGTTTTTCTATTGTCGTGCCGATGTTTGTCGCTTCGGTGGTATGTAAAAAACTATAGTGGGTATAATATCCAGAAATAATGGAATCTCCGATAAAAACAGCTTGTGGGGCCCTCATATATAATTCAATCGGCATAACCGATCCACTGGCAAGCGAATAAGTTCCACCAGTCCAATCAGACGATATCGGAGAAGACTCTAAATCATATATATAGGCCGCCGATACACCCGTTTGATCTGTTTTTGCGTAGAAGTTAAACTGACCAGCTAAACGACTCTCTACACGTATACCATAATAATCTCCTTCCCGAACCCCAGTAATTGGGTTCGAAAAATTGGCGGTTGCGAAATCTCCTGCCACTAATTGATTAACCAGATTTTCACTCTGCCCGATTAATGTGAAGGTGTCACCATTAAGTCTATACACGGTGATATAGAACGCAGTTAGGCCAATTTTATCAACCGTATAAAGCCTAGCAGCAGAAATCGTGCCGTTTTGGCGAATACGATACTTATGTCCGATATTCAAAATATCAATAGATGAGTGGTTACCAGAATTACCAAAATTTGCTGGCGAACCACTAATAGCTGTATCATAAGGACCGGCAATTACCAAATCAGAATTTGCCGTGTAGCTGGAAGAAGCAAAAGAAGACAACGGAAAAACCGCTAATAACAAAGAAATTGCCAAAAGGAAATAGGAAATTTTTTTAGGTTTTGTAAAATATTTTTTCATGTCATGATATCTTCAACAATCTAGCGTAATTAAATTATAGAACTTACGTTTCGAAAACACAACGTGTTAGTCTTCTCTTACCGCTAATGTCCCCTATAACCCAACGCTATTTTAACCCTAATGTCCCCCCAGCATTTTTGAGTTTGAAGGAAATGGGGATAAGTCCGGAAATGAGGATGTAAGTCCGTTATTTTAACAAAAACTGTGTCCCAATATATTCATACCAAACCTGAAAAAATAATGGACTTATCCCTATTTCTTCTACCAAAAGTAAAATTTAAGAAATTTGTTAATTAGGCGGTAGAAGCCGAAAATCTGTGGTCATGTTATTATGGCGACTAATTAACGGCTAAGTAATAAACTGTATTTATGGAAAAAGAATTATATGACGGAGAATGTTATTCAATGATAGCGCCACTTTCTGTCGGGGATATTGTTCCCGAGGAGGTATCGTTTGCTGCATTACAAAGTGAAAAGGAAATTGCGATGAGTTTTAAGGAACTTCGTGGCAAGTGGGTAGTACTGGTTTTCTATCCTAAAGACTTCACCTTTGTCTGTCCAACCGAGCTAGAAGATTTACAAAAGCACTATGAAACCTTCAAGCAAGCGGGAGTCGAAGTTATTTCAATGTCTACTGATACAGTCGAAGTACATAAAGCTTGGCATGACAATTCTCCAGCTATTGGTACCATAACGTACCCAATGGCAGCCGATCCCGCACATGATATTTCTGAATTGTTTGGAGTTTTGATTAGAGAGGAAGGAATAACCCAGCGGGGCACTTTCATCATTGACCCCAAGGGCACAATTTGTTGTCTTGAAATTAATAATGGTGCAATTGGTCGTTCAGCCATAGAAACTTTACGCAAACTAAAGGCAGCGAAGTATGTTAATGAACATCCTGGCAATGTGTGCCCTGCTAATTGGGAAGAGGGTGATGACACACTCAAACCCAGTCTTGATTTAGTAGGAAAAATTTAACAAACCCAATGGGTGTATACATGCAGACATGTCATATATAACTAACATCATCAAAGTAACTGAAGAGAATACAAATTTTCGCAGTGTTTTATTTACGGGTCAAAAAAGCCAGTTAGTAGTGATGAATATTCCGGCGGGTGGGGAAATTGGAGAGGAAACGCATCCTCATGTGGAGCAAATAATTTTCGTAAAGAGTGGAAGATCCAAAGCAATTTTAGACGGAGAAGAAACAGAAATCAAGGCCGGTGATGTGGTAGTGGTGACCCCGGGAACAAAACACAACATAATCAACACTGGAACAGATTCACTAATGGTTTATACCGTCTATACACCAGCTAATCATATTGACGGAAGAATCCATATCACCAAGGAGGATGCCGATGCCGATCTTGAGGATGAAAAATTTGGAGAAGGTATTGTTTCTTAGTTGAAGAAATGGAATGGAAATGGGTATGTGAATCCTTTATTTTAACAAAAAGTAGGCCTAATTGAATCTGTGACATGAATAAATTTCAGTACAAATGTTTGAGTTTCATTATTCCAGTACCATTTCCAAATTTGTCCAAAACAGCAAAATTTCAGGCTTTTAGTCGATGGTTATTTTAATTAGTCAAAGATGATGCATCTCCTATTTTAGTGCTATTGATTTACTATAAAATTAAATTATTAATTGTAAGTGTGATTAAAATTATGAATTTTGAAAAGGGTAGTCAGCCACCACAACAAAATGAAAATAATGATCGGAGAGTCTGGTTGCAAACACGGTCGTGATCCAATCATGCTTATGCCATACCCTGGTCAGGAACCAGCCAATTGTGAAGAAAATCTGGCAAAATTAGAACCGTCGGTACTTCATAAATTTTACACGGAGGATGATTACCCCGGTCCGATACTGTCACCTTTCTTTTAGTTAGTTTGAACTAACTTTATCATTTATAAAATCGCACTAGGTGTAGATTAATTGATTTTTTTTAATGAAAATCCTCTATAAAGAACTGACAATTACGGGGTTGGTGGTTGGCTATGGCAGTTTGTAGGGCGTTGCAGGCCATACCCTGTCCACAAATATAAATATCGGCATTATTAAAATCGTAGTCTCTGATATGATTTTGGATATAACCATCGGGGTAGATAGTTTGGTTGGTATCTGACACCACATATTTTACTGTGACGCGGGGATCGGTCGCTATGATGTCAAAATAATCTTTGTGTAGAATTTCTTCAATGGTGCGGTTGCCAGTGGCTAGCGTTAGCGACACCAGTTCAGAGCGACGCATCATATGATCAGCTAGTGATTTGACGACGCCTGCCCCCACGCCAAAACCAAACAGATAGATTTTTTTAGCATGCATCTTATCGGCGGTGTTGAGTCCGAGTGGTCCCATTAGCTTGATAGTTTCTCCAGTAAAGTCTCGTTCCCAGAGGAGCGGTGTTAGTTCACCTTGGAGAGAAAGGCGAATTGAGAGGGTGAAGGTGTTAGTATCAGAATCGCTAGAACTAATTGAAAAAGCGCGCCGAATAGTTTTACCATTATGTTCAAAAAAAGTGTTAACAAAAGCGCCCGCTGTAAAGGGAAAGGGTTCAGATGGTGTAATAGTATATTCTCGGGCAGATGGTGAGAGTTCGCATACTCTAGTAATGGTACCAGCCAGTTGTTTGATAGGGTTCATAAATGTGTGTCTTAAGTGGTTTTAGTTTTGTTAGTGTTTGAAGTAAATAGGTGACCGTGGTTGCGTAGCCAAGCAAGGATGGTAAATAGGGTGACAATTACGACATACCAGATCACCATAGTTTCGTTAAACATGGCAACAACGTAGAGAGCGCTATAGTAGAAGTAGACATAGGACAGGCGTTGAAGACTTTTCCAATTTTTACCGAGTAGGCGCTTGGAGAGATTGTTGGAGGTGATCAAGAGTAACAAGGCTGAAATATCGGCCAGATGAGCAAAAAGTGCCAGCTGATTAAATGACCAATACTCAATGGTGGCTAAGCTACCAATGTATCCGCTAGGGTTAGTAATAACTTTGGCTATGATAAATGACACGATAATTGATGCTGAAAATACTCCAATTCCTTTGCGAAGTATGACGAGTGGTCGTAGCCAAGTTACGCCTTGTAGTACATCAGCTAGCGGTCTGATAAGCATTACTAAAAAGAGGGCGAAGTGGGCTGCACCATACAACCAAAGATACATGGTGTCGGAAAACCACTGCGGGTTTAAGGCCACGGCACTTGGAAGGGTGGCTAGCATCAGTATTGATACAGCTAAAAATATCTCTTGAGTGAATTTAATAAAGGTGAAATAGGTTTTCATATAATGGATATAGTGCTATTTGTTTTTCCAGACTTTAGGCATACAAAGTATTGATAGTGATATAAATGTGGGGGAACTATAGTGATGGCTTCGTTAACACCGCGAGTAAGAAATAATTTTGTTAGAGCTTCGGTGAGTGCTCCATCATTGGCAATGATACTTACGGCAACAATGTCTGTCTTTGGGTTCCGGTGCGTGTGCTCATCTACAATATGGTTTTTAATGCCATCATCAGTTTGCCATTCCCGCGCATAGGTACCACTGGTTGCTAATGATTTATTGGTAATTGCGATTGGTAGCTCTATACCAGTAATGGGATTGTAGAGATGAAAAATGAATGGTTGGTGAAGCTCATCAACTCCACGAGTGGCTAAATCACCGCCGATATTGATAATACAACCAGTGCAGGTGTCATTCATGTCCATGACAATATCGGCAATTTCCGTGGCAAGATACCCTTTGAGAATGCCACCAAAATCAAGTTGCTGATTTTGCTTGAGAGTTACTCGCGATGTTTTTTTGTGAATGTCACATTGGGTATGGTCAGTATTGTATGAAACATAAGGCAAAATATTTTTTAACTGGTTAGTTTTAAGTTGTGAATATGAGTCTGTATACCCAAGCAATTTTACTTGCAATAAAGGATTGAAATTATTTTTAGTCAAAGTCGCCATTTCAAGACTACGTTTTAATACAGTTAAAAATTCTGCACTAACTATACCGGTACCAGCTTGGTTGAGTTGTGAAAGTTCGCTCGTTAGTAGAAAACGTGAAAATCGCAGTTCGTAGTCTTTGATTACAGAAAAGGTCTTGCTAGCCATAGCATCGGCAGTTATCTGATCTCTACAGACGAATGACAGACTAACAGCCGTTCCCATATGACGCTCTTCATATGAATATTCTTTCATGTTCTATTCATGTATACAGTGCTAAAATGAATAATGTATGAAAATACTTGTGGTTGAGGACACTGTTAAA
>Ga0208246_1000565_pt1 | contig 28521 bp, 28 predicted proteins | sample RifOxyD2_FD_184039 | JGI IMG/M metagenome (GOLD analysis project Ga0208246, IMG submission 184039) | Soil microbial communities from Rifle, Colorado - Rifle Oxygen_injection D2 (SPAdes) | ecosystem: Environmental > Terrestrial > Deep subsurface > Rock core/Sediment | place: Rifle, Colorado... | reverse complement strand
GCCTCGGGCGGCGTGGCGGCAGGGCTGAGCTCTCCCGCAACAACAAAATTCACATATAACGGACAAGCGACTAAACTATATATAACGCTCTGAGTTTTTACACCTAAAGTATTATAATATTTTTGAATTCAGTATTTTATTAGCGAATTAGTTAATTTTCACCTTATGCACATCTTACGCAAATATCAGCTAGACGTTATATTTCTGTTTTTTGCGCTTATGCTTTTGCTCTGGTCTTTTTTTGATGCTCTTAAATACTTAGGGGCTGACCCGCATACTTATGAGTGGTATGCAGCCGGGCCACTTTTGGTCTTTTACTGCGTATTTATTTGGCAAACCAGAGCCAAGGTGAGTTTGGCCGAAAGGCGAGCTCTCACCAGCAAATCTATGGCCTATTGGCTGTCACTGGGAATTATGCTATTTCTCACCTATGATGCGCCAGTGGCCGCCGTGGACTATTGGAGTGTACGCGTTTTTTTCATAATTTTCACTCTGCTTTTGGCTGATTCTTATTGGAATTTCAAAACTATCAGCATGCGCTGTTTGGGCAGAGAAAAGGATAAATGCTAAAACATGAATAAAGATAAAAAATGGAACATTTTACCGGCTCCCAGCGAAGAATTTTTAAACGCTTTCCCAGAACTACCGCCGATTGTGGCACGCTTGCTTTGGAACCGAAATTTACGCGAACAAAAACAAATTGATGAGTTTTTAAATCCTGACTACTCGTCTGATCTCCACGACCCCTATTTATTCCGCGACATGAAAACAGCCGTGGATATTTTGTTTGACGCAATTCAAAATAATAAACGAATTATAGTGCACGGCGACTACGATGCCGACGGTGTTTGCGCGGCCGCGCTTCTCGTCAATACTTTAAAAAAATTAGGCCATAATAATGTCGGCGTATTTCTACCCCACCGCGAAACAGATGGCTATGGCTTAAATTCCAAAACAGTAAATTATCTCGCCGAACAAAAAACCGACATTATTATTACTTGCGACTGCGGCATAAGCAATACTGAGGAAATAAAATTGGCAAAACAAAAAGGAATAAAAGTGATTATCACCGACCACCACACCATTCCGCCTGAACTGCCCCCGGCCGATGCCATTATTCACCCGCTTGTTACTGGTGAAACCTACCCCGATAAAGGACTATCCGGCGGTGGTGTTGCTTTTAAATTAATGCAAGGGTTACTCGCGCGCCACCACATGAACAACGAACTACTGCCGGACGGACAAACGCACGAGGCCTTTGAAAAATGGCAACTGGACCTGGCTTCCATCTCCACTGTGGGTGATATGGTGCCATTAGTTGGAGAATCCCGCACAATTGTGCGTTACGGATTAACGGTAATAAATAAAACTAGAAATCTAGGATTAAAATATCTACTGCAAATTGCTGGCATCAACGATGAAAATAATAACCCCAAACGCGGCGAGATTACAACCGAAACCTTATCATTCCAAGTAGTACCACGCATCAACGCCGCTGGACGCATGGACCACGCCAATGTCGCCTTTGAGCTTTTAACCGCTACTGATGAGGTCGAGGCCAAGCGCCTGGCGGAAAAACTTAACAAAAACAACTTGGACCGGCAAAAATTAACTGAACAAATTGTAAACACCGCGCGCGCTCAAATCCGACAAAATTCAGCTGATACTGATCCAATCCTATTCGCCTATGACCCGACTTGGATTACCGGGATTTTGGGGCTAATTGCCGGCAAAATTAAAGATGAATTTAACAAACCCACCATTATCATGGGAAAAAATAGCGGTGAAATTACTGGCTCCGGACGTAGTATTCCCGAATTTAACATGATTGGTGCCTTACAAAAAATACCACAATTTTTTCATAAATTTGGTGGACACCCGATGGCCTGTGGTTTTTCTTTAGAATCAGAAAAAAAACTTGACAAATTCAAATCCGCTCTTAAAAAATTAGCACTTAAAGATATTGCCGATACTACCAAATTAATCCCGACTATAAATATTGACGCGGAAGTAAATTTGGAGGATATTCACTGGGAATTATATGATATACTTCAAAAATTTGAACCTTTCGGGCAAAAGAATGAAGAACCAAAGTACGTCGCGAGTGGCCTGACGATTGTCAGTGTTGACCCGGTTGGTCAAACCGGCAAGCATTTGCGTCTGATGGTAAAACACAACAACCACATTACCCGCAAAACAATTGGCTTTGGTCTGGGAGACACCAATAAACACCCAGCGGATTGGGGTAAAAACTTGAAGGCCAGTGATAAAATTGATCTGGTATTTACTGTCGGGGTAAATGAATGGAATGGTAACCGCGAATTACAGTTAAAAATTATAGATATAAGAAAATCCTCCAAATGATCTGTCAAATGGAGGATTTTTTAAATTTAATTCGATAATAAAGGATCCTTCAACTCGCTTGGCTCGCTCAAGATGACAGTCCACGCGAATGACCTGTCACTTCTTTTTCTAATTGCGACCATTTTTTCTTTAAACGTTTTACCAAGATCGACTTCATGTCACCGGCTAATTCTTTTCTAGCGCCATATTCCTCTACGGCCCGCTCTACCAAGGCGTCGTACATCTCTTTGGTTGGTCCATCCAACTGTTTAATGCTCGCCTTTAATTCATCATATAATGGTTCCAAATGAGCCATCAGCTTTGCGCGCATTTCTTTGCCTTTCGGCGTGGCATTAAGCCACATCGTAACAGCACCGACGAGACCACCGAGTAGAAGTCCGCGTTTAAAATTGCCCATATTAAATTTGGTTAATGTATTATCTGACTATTTGCATTCAGCCGCAGTGGCGCCACTGCCGGTTGTCCAACCAAACCCAGAATCAAAATTAACATTGGTGAGAGTTTGTGAACATTCCGCAGGGGCATTTTCAAACCCGGCGCAAATCGCTTGCTTCACCGCTTCTGATGTGCGACCAACTTGGGCTTCTACACCATTAATGATAAGCGTGGGCGACCCCTGTACGCCGTATTTTTCGTTCAAATCGGCATGAACAGGATAAATTGGATAACGACCAGAAAGCCATGAGCTCTGATCATCGTATTTTGCGGTTATTCCGAATTGCTTGTCAGTTGAAGCTACACAGGAACTCACTTTGCTCTCATTCACACCAGCTTCTTTCAAACAGGCCACGTAATCATCCTTGCCAGAAAAACATTCTAAATAGGCTATTAATTTTGTCGGCTGATCTTTGCCAATACAATATTGACGAGTATTTTCATCTACCTCTTTTTTACCATGCATGGCATAATCAACATATTTCACGGACATATCCGCTTTACTGCCCAAGAGTTTCCAAGCGGCTAAATATGCTTTTTGCATTTGCAAACCATATGGACAATAACTCATTACGAACAGCTCCACTACCGGTTTAGCCGTTTTTGGAATATTAGCTGGCGGAGTGGTCGGTGCTTGAGCGGCTGGCTGACCGGACGCATCATAGGCAACAACTGCCGATCCGCCGAGTTTGATTTTACCTCCGAAAACAAGGCCGAGCATTACAAAAAAACCAATGGTACACAATACTAATAGCCCGCCTACCCCCCCAAAAATCATTGCACTTTTTGAATCTAAAAGCTCAAAGAAAGACTTTTTTTCTTCCATAGAAAATAAATAATAATAAACTGGGAAAAAGCAATTAGGTGATTACTTACCCATTAAATAATTATACATCAGAATCAAATTATCGGCAACACCTTTCACTGGCATCGGGTGGGGATAATTCACATTGTCCTTTTTGTCAATGTTCACCCTAAAAATATGAGTAGAACCTGCCAAACGCTCCGTTTCATTGTTAGTGGACTTTTTGGGCTCAATCAACAATATAGCTTCTGCTCGGAAAAATAATTTAGGTAGATAAAATTGATTATAAAAATGAATATAAATTGAAAAAAAATCAACAATACGAACCGGACGATGATGAGTGACAAGAAAGTGGGCGTCAGGACGCGATTTAACAAAATTTATAATATCCCTACCTCCACCTAAAAATGGAGTGTGCAAATGAATAATTTCTCGCTCGGGTGGTTTAATAGTACGAACAATACTCTCGGTTACAACCGCAACCGAGTCGGCATGGTCATATTCAACCGAGGGAGCGGCCGCAGCTACCTGCCGCTTTACTTCTCGAGTTGGTGTTTCGTATTGCAATGTCAAAACAGTCGCGTCAATCCCCCGCTCGTTTAATTCTTCCACCCAGGAAAATACTCGGTCACGAATATCGTCAAAATAATTAAAAGCGGAAGGTGCGATGTGAATTACTTTCATAGAGAGATTTCTTTAACCCAAATCATATGCCAATTCGGCGAAGGGAGCAATTGCAGTGCATATGATTCACAGTAAACCGCGGAATTAACCGCGCGTTTTAAAAACTTTAAGAAAGTGGCATGCCGTGATTTATCAAGGTTGGCAAAAAAATACTCATTATTAATCTGCTGTCCGATGTGATTTCTGGCAAAATTGTCTAACGCCACAAAAGTAACGAGATTGAGAATCTGTCCAAACAAATGTTCGCTATATCGCGAAGATGACAATATAAAACCGGACGAAAAAATATTCTTTTTCCATTGTCGCCGTGACAAACGATTTATATGACCGGCATATTTTTCTGTTAATCGTCTAAAAAAGGAAAAAACATTTAAATACTTCCAAACCGACAAAAAATCACCCTCACAGGGCACATAGCTATAAAATAATCCGCCTAACTTTAATACGCGATTAATCTCTTTAAGCAAAATTTTCGCATCGCTAACATGTTCCAAAACATCAAAAACCAACACCGCGTCAAACTCTTTTTTATCAAAAGGCAATCGATCGGGGTCGCTTAATTTATAATTTACCCCACCACCCAAGCCTTTGGCCACATCTAACGCGAGCGAACTTACATCACAAGCAAAGCATTCTAAATCAGGGCGGGCTCTTTTCACTGCCCGAATAAATTGCCCCGCCCCACATCCAACTTCTAAAACACGAGCACCCGCCGGCAATCGTCCCCAAACTCTTTTAGATTGATATAACCGAAAAGCGGACGGGTCAGAAATACCCCGACCGGCCTCTTTCTTGCCCCATACTGACTTTTCATAATCAAAACTCATATATCCAAATTAAGCTAACACTTCATGATAAATAGTAATTAATTTTTTTATATGATCATCCCAGCTATATTTACTTAAAATTTTAGACCGCCCACTTTTACCCATCAAAGCCCTTTCCTCGGGCGATAAAGCAAAGAACGTGCTAATTTTTTTTGCCATATCAAACTTATCACCACTCGCGAACAAAAAACCATCACAGCCATCTTCTATCCGACCGCGGACACCGGGAATATTAGTCGCGATAACAGGTGTACCACAAGCTTGCGACTCAAGCGCAGTAAGAGAGAATGATTCCGCCCGATCCGACGGCACAACCAAACAATCGGCGGCTGAATATAAATCAGCTAATTTATTCTTATTAACACAACGCCCATAAAAAGTAACCCGGCTAGCCAAACCCATTGATTTTATCTTTGCCCGATATTCATCACGACAATAACCATCGCCGACAGCAACAAGCGCCATCTCTTTAGGTAACATTGCTAAAGCCTCACAAAGCAAATCAAACCGCTTAAATGGCAAAAAATTACCAACAAACAGTAGTGTCTGGCGACCAACCAACTCCGGCAGGCCCAAATTCGCCCAAGACGCACCGGTAGGATGAAAAATATCACTGTTAACAGCGTTAAATACTTCTTCAACGCTATCTGGACGACAACATTTACCATAGCGAGTATTATCAAAATGGGCGCGGTCAATTGCAATTATTTTTTTTGCGCCACCAAGTACTCGCCCTGCCCAAATCTTATCATAAACAGATTGTATTTTCTTATAAATAAATCCACTCGAATCAGCGTCCATATGATAAGTGACAACATACGGCTTTTTAGAAATTAGGCGACTTAACCACACCCATTCCTGGGCCCCATAAAATGGATAATGCAAATGAACAATGTCAAATTCACGCAATTTCCATAACAGTTGCGGTACTTCACCGCCATCGCTTAATCTAAATAAAGGACGCAGACGCTTAATTGAATACAAACTGTTTTCCATTTTTTTTATTTTACCTGGGTAGAGCAAAGTAAAAACACTCACATTAATATCATGCAAAGACAATAATTCCGCCTCTTGTCGGCAAATTTCTCCCATTCCACCAACTCGCGGATAAAATGTTGACACTAGATGAGCGACTTTCATACCTGGCACATTAATTTTAGACCGCTTTAGCGACCCGAAAACATTAATTAGAATTTATTAAACCAATAACTTATCGGCGCGCTATTTACTTTCGCTATTTTTTTCTTTAAGGCTAATCTCTCTTGTTAAAACAGTAATTTCGCGTTTCATTTTTTCTATACGGACGGTCATTCTAAAAAATAAATAAAATAATAAAGCTAAAGCTAAATATACGACCAAATCAGCGCCACGACCGACACCGGTCATTTTGGCAAAAACCGCGGCCGAGTTAGGCGCGATAGCAACTACAATTACCGCCACCCAAAGTAAAACCCAAACCAATAAATCCCGCCTACCAATATCACCCAAACTAAACTTTTGCTTGGTTTTTAATAAAGCGAATAATGCGAACAATGCCAGTAATATTTGAATTAAATACATAAAACCACGAATTTTATACACAAATCAACATGAATATTGATAGTGATTTATAAATTTACTAATCTTCAATCTTTATTCTTCAATTATCTGATAAATACACTTAATATCCAATCTCGCAATATCTTCACCCCCCCACCCACACCTTGTCCATATTCATTATATACCACTTTCACAGGAAACTCAGCAAACTTTATGCCATTTTTTTTAATCTTTCCGATTATTTCCGAATTATGCGCCATACCATCCTGAGTAATAATAATTTTTTCAGCAGTAGCGCGTGTTAATACCCTAAAACCATTGTGCGCGTCCGAAAGCCAAGCGGCAGTCAACATTAAATTTATCACTCTACTAATGGGAATAATTAATAATTTCTTTAACCAAGGAATCTGTGAGCGATTATCCAACATTTTTGAACCCAATACCGCGCCTAGCCCCTTCTCTTGCAAATAGTCAACCGCCCCTTTAACATCACCGGGGTCAAATTGCTCATCCCCATCAAAGTGAACAATCACATCTGCCCCCATAGCTAAAGCCAACTCATCGCCAGTTCGCAAAGCCGCGCCTTGGCCACGATTTAAAACATGATGTACTACCAGCGCACCAGATTTTCGCGCCACAACAATGGTATTATCACTTGAGTTGTCGTCAACTACGACTACATTATGCCAGCCATGTTCAAAAAGGCCGGCAATTACGCGGCCAATTTGTTTTTCTTCATTGTAGGCAGGAATAACTATCCAAATTGTCATATATTTTATTTCTACCAACCCTACCTTTTTCTGTCAAACAACAACGCCTCTTTATTGGCAATAGTAAAATTAATTGTCTTTTGTAAACCGTCTTCCAAACGAACGAGTGGCACCCAGTCCAATTCCTCTTTGGCAAGTGTTAAATCCGCCTTGGCTTTTCTGGTCGCAAATAATAATGCCGGCTCAAATTTTATTCCCGAGGACGATTCGGTCATGCTAATAATTTTTTTTGCCACTTCCACCATGCTAAACATTTGATTTCCTCCCAAATTTATTAAAGACAGTTCCGGGTCAGCGGCCATTAACCGAATTAAACCATTGACCATATCAGTCACAAAACATAGTGAGGTATTATAAGTTTCATCGCCGTAAATAGTCAAATCTTTGCCTTGAATTGCGTCTAAAATAAAATCTGGGATAAGCAAACCCTCATAAAGCATCATGCGCGGACCGTAGGTGGTAAAAATACGCGCACTTTTTGCGTCCAAACCATAAATCTCCCGATAAGTTTCCACGCAAGTTTCAGCAAAACGTTTTCCTTCATCATAACAAGACCGCGGGGTTAGATGATCAACCACGCCCATATAATCTTCAGTTAGAGCTTCATTATCATCAAACTCACCATACACTACCGATGAAGAAGCAAAAACATATTTCGCGTGATAGCGAACGGCCAAATCAAGAGTGTTTATCATGGTAACGGAATTAGCCAACAACGATTTCATTTTTAAATCTTCAAAATCCTTCGGGCTGGTGGGGCAAGCCAAATGATAAATCTCCTGAATGCCTTGAAACTTTATTTTAAATTTTCCCAGCTCATCAAACTGCTCCGGATCAAACGGCTCGTTGACGTCGTGTTTAATAAACTCAAAATCTGGATATTGCAAAAGATGTTTGATATTGTCTGGATGCGAATTAGAAAAATCATCCAAACAAATCACATTGGCCTCTTTCAAAAGTGCCTCGCACAAATGAGAGCCAATAAATCCGGCTCCACCAGTAACCAAAACGGTTTTTTTCTCAAAAATTGGCATCTCGGCCATATTAAAAAATATTAAATATATTATATACTAATTATACCACTAAACTACCATGACTGACAATTAAACATTTACCAGAATCTTTAAAATTCCCCCATTCGTAACAGTTGCGCCCGGCCATCATGAATACTAAAATTATTATCTCCAGCCGCATAAATAACAAACGCCGGTCGACCCCAATACAATCCTGGGATAGCGGCATAATCACTAAACTTAGTGGAAAACTGTTCACTAATTACTTTATTAGATTTAGTATCATTCATTTGCCACAAAGTTCCCTTACTGTTTTTTAGCATCGCCCCCACCTGCAAACTACTCTCGCCCCAAAAATATCCAACCCGCAAATCGGCCATTGAGCTATACCCTTGCCACAAACCAGACGAAACAATCTGGTTATTATTATCATACAACTGCCACTTAAAATCTTTTTTGTTCGGAATAACTACCGCCAAGTAACCGGAAACCGGCTCGGACTCCCAGTCAATTAAATTTTTAAGCTCAATCTGGCGCAAACTTGCTCCGTTTAAATCATAATCAACTAAATAAGAAGTTTTGGTTTTAGAATTAGTATAGCCAGCTGTCAAATATTCATCGCGCCAAACAATTTTTTGAGGCACGGCCGTTTTATCGCCAATTGAATTGAGAGAGATTTCTCTTAAACGGCGACCATAATCATCAAAAAATCCAACATAATAAAAATTATCACGCCGTAAGAGCGCGGCCAAATATTCTCGCCCGCCCGGCCGATTACCCAAACGAGCTAAATCAACTATCTCCGCCTCTTCAGTATTGGCTAAAACATAACTATACCCTTGCGTTAAATCCATTCTAACTATTTTATTTTTATCATTGCTGACATAATATAATTTTGTTAAATCCACACCTCTAAAAGATGTCTCCCGGCTTGCTCGGTCCACTGCGCTTCCAATATTAATTTTGCCGGCACCAATTTTTCCATAAAGTCCCGGATTGGCACTGTCCACATTATCGGCGGTTGTCTGCAAAACCGACAAAATTTTGTCGGGACGCCATTCTGGATGAATTGATTTGAGTAGCGCCACTGTCCCCGCCACAATCGGTGCGGAAAAGGAGGTCCCATCCCAAGGGCCACCAAAAGATTCATCATAACCATATTGGGGGGCATAACGCTCAGCGCTGTAAACACCACTACCAGGGGCGACAAAGTCCACACACGAACCATAATCACTAAAATCAGCCAACTTGTCCGGGGTGCTACTAATTAAAGCGCCAACGCCAATAACCCAATTTTCATCAGAAACACGATCATAACAAACCGGATAATGCGGGCGCACGGTCAAGTCAGAGCGAGAATTACCGGCCGAAGCGACCACGACTACGCCTTGCTCATAAGCGGCCCGCAAAGCTGCCTGCAAAGAGCTATCCGGGTAATCGCTCACCATGCTCATACTAATTACATCAGCACCATTGTTAATGGCGTAAATAACCGCTTCGGTAACGTCAGACATTGAACCATAGCCATTACTGGCCACCGCCCGCAGTGGCATAATACTGACTTGCCAGTTTACTCCAACACCATCTTTACCGTTATTCCCCATCGCGCCTATTAAACCAGCCGCCAAAGTACCATGACGCACCGCCTCAGTAACATCTTTTTCATTAAAAACAGAGGTGCGCACATCGCTATTTTTTTCAATAAAATTCCAGCCGTGAACATCGTCAATATAACCATTGTGGTCATCATCATAGTTGTTCCCCTCAATCTCAAAAGGATTGGCCCAGATATTGGCCGATAAATCCGGATGCCAGGTATCAACACCAGTATCAATTACCGCTACAATTACCCGCCGACTGCCAGTTGTTATATCCCAAGCCGCGGGCGCGTTCACGCTATTCCACATTGACTGTTGCTTGGAATATTCACTATCATTGGGCACTAAAGCATTGGCCGGTAAAACTGTGCTAAACAAAAAAACAACGATTAAAATGGTAAATATTGATTTTTTCATGTAAAAGTGATAATATTAAGTTTAGATTATATTATAGCAGAAACCATGTATCGTTTCAAGCAATTAACCTTGGTGGGCGGAGATTTAGTGTGCCTATACGGCGGGCTTATTTTAGCGCTGTTTATCAGGCATCGCGCCACCATAAACGACCAGCAGGCAGCGGATTTAATCTCACCAATGAGCTGGCTTTTTTTAGTCGCAATCGTGATTATATTTATCGCCGGTCTTTATGACCTAACTCGCCTCAAACGTAGCTTGGCCTTTTATCAAAAAATATTCATTACAGCCATTTTTTGGGCAATAGTGAGTGCCATTTTTTTCTACATTTTCAATCACAAAAGCGGAGCAACACCCAAAACAATTTTAGCACTAACAACTGTAATTAGTTTTGGTTTAATCGCCACCTGGCGCACTATCTACATTGCCACGCTTTCAACAGCACTTTGGCGGTCAAAAATTATTTTCGCCGGACTTACTGCCGAATCCTTAGAAATGATTGAATTTTTACAAAAACGGCCAGAGTTAGGCTATCAAGTGATAGGCGTAATTTCACCAACAGAATTGCCAACAGAAAAAGCAGGTCTGACGCGCTACCCTGACGCTTCGTCTTTTCCAGCTAATTTGGCCGATGTGATTGTGGTGTCGCCTCAATTTGAAAACGATTCCACTTTAACACGCAAACTTTACGAAAATCTATTTACGCATTTACAAGTGGAAAACTTAGGTGAATTCTACGAAAAAATATTAAAACGGGTTCCTCCTTTTACTTTGTCAGAAACTTGGTTTTTAACAAATTTGCAAGAACAAAATAAGCGGGTTTACGACCGGAGTCGAATTTTATTGGACTATCTCGGAGCGCTTGGCATGTCAATAATTTTCGGCATTACCTATCCGCTGGTAGCGATTTTAATAAAAATTTCTTCCAATGGTCCGATATTTTTCCGCCAAATTCGCGTCGGCAAAAATGGTAAAAATTTTACTTTGATTAAATACCGAACCATGCAATCCTTGCGCGCCGACGGTAGCGCGGAAATGAGTGGTCCCCAGTTTGCCTCTGCCCAAGATAGCCGCATTACCGTAATTGGTAAATTTTTACGTCTCACTCGCATTGATGAATTACCCCAATTTATCAATATTTTAAAAAATGATATGGCTCTAATCGGCCCCCGACCAGAACGTCCGGAATTTGCCAAACAATTGACTAAAAAAATGCCTTATTATGCCGTGCGTCATTTGATTAAACCGGGCCTGACGGGTTGGGCGCAATTGCAACACAATTATTACGGCACTTTGGATGAAAATCTACGCAAATTGGAGTATGATTTATATTATATTAAAAACCGCGGGGCACTGCTGGACCTCGCGATTGTACTTCGAACCGTGAATGTTATTTTGGGGATGAAAGGACGTTGATTCCAAATTTTAAATTTCAGATTTCAGATTTAAAAAATTCCCTTTCGGGAATTTTTTAATGCAAATAATCGCAAATCAAATCACTTCTTCCCAACTTTACGGGTGATCGCCCGTCCCGGGGGACAATCGCGCACCACAAATCCGCCTTTAACTTTTTTTACTTTTATTTTTTGCTTTTCTTTCCATTTTAAGGCATGGATAATTTCCAGCGGTATCGTCATACAATAAGAGCTGCTGCTTTTAAATATTTTGCGAATATCCCTATCCGCTAATGCTCTCCTTGACATATAAATAATATCTATATTTAATTATAGAATTAAATCAATAATTAAATTTATACTAAATTAAAAACTCTCTTAATTCTCAAATCATTAATCTTTATTCTTAAATCTTCAATTATCCACTTCCGCACTAATCGACTAATTAACCAATCAACTAATCAACCTTTAAGTCCCGCTTTCACCAACCCCAAAAACAACGGGTGCGGTCGTGTCGGGCGCGATTTAAATTCTGGATGAAATTGCACGCCCACGAAGAACGGATGATTTTTAATTTCGACAATTTCTACTAAATTGGTTTCTTTGTTAATACCAACACATTCCAAACCGGCTGATTCAATTTTCTCACGGTAATCATTATTAAATTCATAACGATGGCGATGGCGTTCACTGATTTTCTTTTCACCGTATAACTTAGCCACCTTACTCCCCTCTTTCATATTGCAATCATACGCACCTAAACGCATGGTGCCACCATAACGATTCTTACTAACATTTTTCGCTTGAGTGGGATTGATATGAATGATCGGATTGGTAGTTTTCGCGTTACATTCAACTGTATGGGCATCTGTTAAGCCCAATACATTGCGGGCAAACTCAATTGAAGCCAATTGCATACCATAACACAACCCCAAATATGGCATATTATTTTCACGCGCGTATTTAATTGCCAAAATTATCCCTTCAATTCCTCGTGTGCCAAACCCGCCGGGCACAATCAAAGCATCATATTTTGATAAATCTTTTACTTTTTTCGGATCTTTTTCAAAATCTTCCGAATCAACCCAAGTCATTTCTGCTTCCGCGCCCACCCACCAAGCAGCGTGTTTAACCGCCTGAATCACCGAGATATAGGAATCAGCCAAAGTATACGCGCCAGTCGCAAAATATTTACCTACCACCGCGATTTTCAGTGGCTTTTTTTTCGCCTTGGCTTTATTTAAAAATTTATCCCATTCATTATTTTTCTTAACTGATCCTAATTTAAATTTCAATTTTTGCGCGAGCAAATGCCCAAAATTTTGCTTTTCCAAAACAACTGGAATGGTATAAATACTTTCCACGTCAGGCGCCGAAATTATATCCTCTGGCTTCATCCAACAAAACAAAGCCAATTTTTCTTTGCGCGGTTTGTCTAATTCATATTTACCGCGCGCCACGATAAAATCGGCCTGCAAACCAGAATTATTAAGCGTGCGCGCCGCATGTTGGGTGGGCTTAGTTTTCATTTCGCCCAAATGCGACGGTACCGGCATATAGCCCACTAGAATTATTGACACATCATCAGGGTTATCCAACTTCATCATGCGGGCCGCTTCTAAATACAAAATATTTTCGTACTCACCCACTGTGCCTCCGACTTCAACCACCATAATTTCCGCTTTAGTTTGCTCGGCCGCTTTTTTAATCCGGTCAATAACTTCAAATGGGATATGCGGTACTACCTGTACGCATTTACCTTTATAAAACATACTCCGCTCTTTTTCAATTACAGTTAGATATATCCGACCGGTCGTCATATAATTACCAGAGTATAAGTTGGTATCTAAAAAACGCTCATAGTTACCCATATCTTGGTCGGTTTCGTCACCATCTTCAGTTACAAACACCTCACCATGCTCCACCGGATTCATCGTGCCAGCGTCAACGTTGATGTAAGGATCAATTTTAATCGCCGATACCTTATAACCATAATTTTTAAAAATACGCCCAATGCTCGCGGTCGTAACGCCTTTGCCAACTCCAGACAAGACTCCCCCAATTACGAAAATATATTTTGTGTTCATAATATAACAAAAGATTAAAGATTTAAGATTAAATAATTACAACAGCATTATAATCTTTATTCTTTAATTTTAAATAACAGATAACATTATAGCATAAATAAGCTAAAATAAAAACCCCGCGATTTACTCGGGGGGCATTAGACAGAGACGATGACACTGACAGTTGCTTCCAAACCATGGCGTAATTTGATTAGCGCTTCAAATTCTCCCGCTTCTTTTATCGGTTTCATATGTATTTGGCTCCGTTCAACCGCCAATCCAATTTTTTCCAAAGCAGTCGCGACACGCGCCGGACCCACCGACGCATATAATAGCCCCTTCCCACTGGCCTTTTCTTTTATTTCCACCTCTAAACCGCTTAATTTGTCTGCCAAGGTCTGCTGGTCATGCAGATCATTTTCCGCTTCTTTCGCCTCTTTTTTCTTATGAATTGCCAAGTCAGCCAAAACCGGTGCAGTGGCGGCTACGGCCAAATGCCGGGGAAATAAAAAATTACGGGCATAACCATCGGCCACATCTTTAATTTGGTCAATATCTCCCAATCCGGCTACTTTTTGTAATAAAATGACTTTCATTCTATACTTGATTTAACTGTAATTTTATGGTAGAATTATAACATAAATCATAGAAAAAAGGCAAGGCCATATTATTATGAAAGAAAAAAAAGTAGAAAAAATACAATTTAAAAGCGGTTTTGTAACCCTAATTGGCCGTTCCAATTCCGGTAAATCAACCCTGCTTAATGCTTTGGTTGGCACGAAATTAGCCGCTGTAACGCACAAACCACAAACAACGCGCCATATTATTCATGGAGTTTTAAATTATCCTGGCGGTCAAGCGGTGTTTGTGGATACCCCTGGGGTCCTGCGGGATCATCACAATATTTTGGCTGGTAAGCTGGGTGAATTAGTTAATGATGCTATCAAAGATATTGACCTCGCGATTTATGTGGTTGACCCTTGCAAAGCCGTTGGTGCCGAAGAGCGATTCATCCAATCTTTATTGCGCAAATTGGATATTCCAAAGATTTTAGTGATTAATAAAAGCGACCTTTCAGCAAAAGAAAAATCTTATATAGATGATTATAAAATTTTGGGTGAAGAATACCAAGCCGTATTTGAACTGTCTGCGCTACTAAATAGACATGTTGAACCGTTGCGTGAAAAAGTGCTAGAACTTTTGCCAATTGGAGAACAATTGTATCCGCTAGATCAAATCACTAATGTTAATCGGGAATTTTTGATAGCGGAGGTAGTCCGTGAAAAAGTTCTCTTGGCTCTGCGCCAGGAAGTTCCCTACACTACACACGTAGAAGTGCAGTCGTTTGAAGATAAAGGTGAAATTGTAGTGGTCAAAGCCACAATTTTCACTTACGATAAACGCTACAAAAAGATGATCATCGGTGCTAATGGCCGAGCAATAAAAGAAATTGGCATCGCGGCGCGCAAAGAATTGGAAATTGCCATGAATAGAAAAGTCTTTTTGGAACTGGAAGTGGAGACAGACAGAAGGTGGGAAGATCGGATTTAGTGATTTTAGACCTGCCGGCAGGCAGGTTTTTAATTTTAGATTTATAATTTTTTAATATCTTGCCAAAAAATTATATGAAACTAGAGCATGGCGTGGCAGATATATTGACACCAGAAATATCAGCGAACGAAAATATTAACAAACCAGCTTTTGCGAGACCGGAATTTTTGTCTATGTATGAAATTTCCGGACAAGACGAGATAACCGAGCATTCCTTGGTCAGATATTTAAGCGACAAAAAACAAGATCAAAAAATTAAAGAAGCTGCTGGAAATTCACCCCTTCTTTTAGAAAAAAAAATAATTGATTCTCTAAAAGATGAACGCGGTCGTTTGATAAGAGCTGGGTTAGCGCAGGCAAATTTGGAAATTAAAAAAATGTGTGCCAAAATGATTGCGTGCGCTCCTGAAAATGAACGAGGAAAATTGATAAGGATGGGATTAGAACAGGAAGACCAGGAAACCAAAAGAGTGTGTGCGAGAATGATTATGTACGCTTCCGCGAGTGAACGGGTGGAATTAATAAGAATGGGATTAGAACAGGAAGACCAGGAAACCAAAAGAGTGTGTGCGAGAATGATTATGTACGTTTCCGCGAGTGAACGGGTGGAATTAATAAGAATGGGATTAGAACAGGAAAACCCAGATACCATAAAGGCGTGTGCCAATATGATTGAAAGCGTTTCTAAAAACGAAAGAGAAATATTAAATAAGAAAGTTGGAAAAATAGTAAAAGCTGGATTAGAACAGGAAGACCCAGAAACTCAAAGTGTGTATGCAGAGATGATTGGGCGCGCTCCAGAAAACGAACAAGAGAAACTCAGAACAAAAGTTGGAGAAATAGTAAAAGCTGGATTAGAACAGGAAGACCCAGAAACTCAAAGTGTGTACGCAGAGATGATTGGGCGCGCTCCAGAAAACGAACAAGAGAAACTCAGAACAAAAGTTGGAGAAATAGTAAAAGCTGGATTAGAACAGGAAGACCCAAAAACTCAAAAGATTTGTGCGGATATGATTTGGCGGGCTCCAAAAAATGAACAAGAGAAACTCAGAATGAAAGTTGGAGAAATAGTAAAAGCTGGATTAGAACAGAAAGACCCAGAAACTAAAAAAATGTGCGCCAAAATGATTGCGTGCGCTCCTGAAAATGAACGAGGAAAATTGATAAGGATGGGATTAGAACAGGAAGACCAGGAAACCAAAAGAGTGTGTGCGAGAATGATTATGTACGTTTCCGCGAGTGAACGGGTGGAATTAATAAGAATGGGATTAGAACAAGAGGATCTGGAAACCAGAAGCATATGCTCAAAAATGATTCGGTATGCTTTTGAAAGTGACAGAAAAGCATTGTTGGAATTAGCTAAAAAGAATTTAGGAGATAGCATTGTCGAACCAAGATTGTATGAAAAAATAAATGTTCTGAAAGACAAATTTTCACGAAAACAATTTCCTAAAGATGGATCGGAAACATTTTTAGTCGGCGGTCAATTAAAAGGAAAAACAATAATAAGACGAATAATTCCATCTGCTTTTATGGCTTGGCAAAAAATGTATGAAGATTGCGGATTATGGAAAAATGAAGGATTTGACTATGTTCCCGTTGAGCCAATCATATCATACCATTTAAACAAACAAAATTTGGTTGATGTTTATAGCGGAGTACTTGATTTAAGTTTGGCTGATTGGGAAATATTGGATGGGGAATTTTTAGGCGAATTAAACAGAGACGCTGATAAAATAAAAAGTGTTTTACGAAAACAAGGCGTCGTACATGGCCACGACTGTCATTCTGGAAATTTTTGCCTAAGATTTTTTAGGGACGAAAACGGTCAAGTTGATTTTACCAAAAAACCGCGAATATATTTAATTGATTTTGACCAGGCAATTTCTAGTTAAAAGCTTACATAACAAAAAAACCGCCTGTCTATTTATTCTAGGCGGTTTTTTTATTATGATTTCTATTGGCTTAAAATCTCCATTGCCTTATCCATCATCACATCTTGACCAACTGCCTCATTTTCATAATCCTCTTTCACTTCCACATCTGGAATAATCCCCTCTTTATTAATATTTTTTCCTTTGGGCGTGAACCATTCCGCCACAGTAATCTTTAATGCCGAACCATCCGGAAACGGTTCAAATTCTTGTACCGAACCTTTACCGTAAGTTTTTTCACCGATAATAGTGCCAGCTTTATAATCCTGCAAAGCTCCGGCCACAATTTCCGAAGCTGAAGCCGAACCGGCATTGACTAAAACTGCGGTTTTAATGCCAGCCAAGCGATGCTCTCCCAAACTATTGTGGTTATTTTGTTGACCACTGCTAAAACGCTCGCTCACCACTACCCCATCTTGTACCCATTCACTGGCCATAGCAATAGCCGCGTCTAAATAGCCACCAGGATTATTCCGCAAATCCAAAATGACTTTATTTAAATTATCTTTTTTTAATTTTTTGATATATTTATCAAGTTCGCTCGTGGTATCTTCATTGAACTGCATTATCCGCAAATAAGCCACATCTTCTTTTTGCTCATAAATAACAGATGGGACGCTAATAGTGGCACGCGTTATTTTTACTTCTTCGGCTTTTTTTATGCCATCAGGAGTAACAAGCAAAACAACCTGTGTCCCAGCTTCGCCGCGAATTTTAGTAACTGCTGTAATCGTATCCATACCGTAAGTATCAACGCCATCAATCGCTAAAATTTTATCACCAGCGTGCAGACCGGCTTTTTCAGCCGGGGTCCCTGGTAAGGGCGCGACCACAACCAACTGGTCTTCTTTGATTCCAATTTCTGCTCCAATGCCGGAAAATTCACCAGACAAACTTTTGGAAAAGTCACTGGCAACTTGCGGTGGCATAAATACTGAATATGGATCTCCTAGAGCACTAACCATCCCGGAAATTGCGCCATAAAACATGTCTGCCTCTTTGGCGGGTTGCTTGACATACTTTTCTTTGACCCGATCCCAAACTTGCCAAAATTCATTAAAATCAACACTGCCGGAGTTATTTAAAGATCGTTTTAAATTAATAACCTTGGTAATATCAACATTGCCTTCGGAATTAAGAGACTGCTTCTTGATTATAACTCCTTGGCCAGTAAAATATCCCATCCCAAAAAAACCAGCGACAACAATAATTGAAACTATAAATCCGAATTTTCCCCGCTTTGAAACAGTATTGTTCTCATTAATCATATTTAGAAATCTTATTTACTAATAACTTGCACATCCGCCCCGACTGAATTTAAAACCGCATATAAATTTTCATAACCGCGGTCAATTTCATAGGTATTGCGCAAAATGGATTGACCTTTGGCTGCGAGCATGCAGATAAAAACATTCACTGCTGGCCGCAAGGCGGGAGGTGCTATCACCTCATTATGTTTAAACTTAGTGGGCCCTTCAACCCAAATTCTATGGGGGTCAAGTAAAGTAACATTAACTCCTAATCTTTGCAATTCTAAAGAATATACCGCCCGATTTTCATAGGCCCAATCGTGCACTAAAGTGCGACCCTGCGCTTTGGCTAAAATCGGAACAAAAAGTGGTAAATTATCAATATTCAAACCAGGAAACGGACGCCCTTCAATTTTATCTGGCAAAGCGGTTAATTTGCTAGGAATAATTTCAATATCGGCCAGTTGAAAAAAATTATTAGCGCTCAATCTTTTATTTTTTATTTTAAATTTCTGCCCCATTACTTCTAATTTGCACAGTTCCAATTCCAAATATTCCATCGGACAATTTTTAATAGTCAAACGCGATCCAGTTACAATCGCTGTCGCCATGAGTGTCATACAAACAATTGGATCAGGCATAATCGCGTATTTGACACCAGTAGCCATAGACTGGCCACCAACGACAGTTAAGGTGGTGGTTCCCACACCTGAAATTTCGGCACCAACTGATTGCAAAAAAATACACAAATCAGCTACCATATAATTGGCCGAGGCCATCTTGATAACTGTCGTACCCTTAGCCGCCACCGCTGCCATAATGGCATTTTCAGTTGGCGTATCTCCAGATTCGTACATTACAATTTTACCGGCCGTAAGGCCAGAGGCGTCTACCTCGTAGCAATCCGGGCGGGAGTTTATTTTTAATCCTAATTTTTCCAAAGCAAAAATATGGGGACGCACCGTGCGATTCCCTAATTTGCAACCGCCAGATCGGGCTAATTTATATTTTTTTAATCTACCTGCCAACGCCCCGAGTAAAAGTAGTGATGAGCGAGTTTTGGCAACGGCAGTTTTATCAATTTTTTGTAAATCAAGCAAACCGGAAGAATCAATTATCAAGCGACCACCATCTCCGGAAATTTTAACCCCAATACTTTTGAGTAACTCTATAATGCGATTAACTTCTTCAATTTGGGGCACATCATTTAATTCAACTTTCCCTTTAACCAAAATTGAAGCGCACAAAATTGCCACTGCTGAATTTTTGGCAGTTTGTACTTTAATTGATCCTTTTAATTTTTTACCACCGTTAATTAATAAATAGGACATTGGTATATTTTTTGACTTATTGAGAAATTTGAGTTATTATACCCCAAAATCAACAATAAGTCAAAATTGGCTCTGAATCTGAAATTTGACATCTAAAATCAATCTATGGAATATCCTGGCAGTTATTTTACCAGACCTTGGCGAATTATTTTACTTATTTTTTTTATCGGCTTTTTTTTGACACTTACTCCGATTATACTACTTTATTCCGTTGGCTATAGCTATGATTGGCAAAATGGACTCCTTAAAAAAACCGGTGGCCTAAGCATTGATATTTTACCGGCCGACACTTCTGTCTCTTTGGACGGCGTTAAACTCAATGAAAAAATGCCAATCCGATTAAAAAATATCACTTCACGCAAATACGACTTGTCTCTTTCCTCTCCTAATTATTATAGTTGGCAAAAAGAAATTGAGGTAAAAGATAAAGAAACTATTTACATCAAAGAAATTTCTTTATTGAAACAAAACAGCCCGGAAAAAATATCGTCCGATCTGCCGGAAATTTTGTCATTATCGCCAAATGGAAATTATTTGGCATACGCTATTAAAAAAACAGACACAGACAATGATAATAAAAATACTTATTTAATTTTTATTTTGGAAAATAGCACCGGCAATAATCAATTAATAGAATTACCCACAATTGGTAATCTACCCCAAATGCAATGGTCGGGTGATGAAAAATACTTAGCGATTGCACCAGATTCCACCACCAATGATAATATCTTCATTATATCAACCGCCGACAAGAAATTAACTTGGCAGATTATCACATCTGACAAAAGCGCTGTCACAAAATTCGCTTGGCAAGATTCGCCCGGCCAACAAATTTTCTTTAGCACAAAAAAGGAAATATTTATTGCCAACCCAACCAACGCGCGCGTAACCTCTGTCAGCAAAAATGATTTTTTAGATTGGCAAACTGAAAATAACCAAATCTGGACAATACAACTAAGTAGCACTACTGACAAATATGTGATAACTAAAGACACTTTTGGGTTCGCCACCGAATTTGCCACATTTAATGTTGATAAAGAAATTGATAAACAAATTATTTTACCTGAAATACTGGCAGCACACGCCGGACAAATTCTGCTTCAAATCAGACCTGGTGATGTATTAATAGTAAATCAAAATGAGCAATACCCAATTAAGGCAGACCACTGGCGACTCGCCCCATACAATGACTGGTGGTTATTTTGGACATCATACGAAATTAATACCTATACGAGCGGACAGCCGCCTTATCTACTAACACGTTCTGGCGAGGGCTTACGCGATGTCTGGCCACTTGACCACTACAACACACTGGGCCTAGTCTGGAACAAACGAGTTGAAGCATTATTCCCGTACTATTCTGTAAGCCACAACCTCCTGGACTATCCCGTCGAAAACTCAACTGCTGACAGTTTTCATAAAATTTTATATTTTAGCGGTACGCTTAAAGATGAGCGCGGATTATGGAAATTACCGTACTGATTTAAATACTTATTTAAATTTTTATATGAAATTAATTACTTTTACTGACGGTGGCGCACGCGGTAACCCCGGTCCGGCGGCAGCTGGTGTTGTGATAAAAAATGAAGCGGGAAAAATTTTAACTTCTTACGGCGAATATTTAGGCGAACAAACTAATAATTTTGCGGAATATTCAGGATTAATTTCGGCATTAAAAAAAGCCGCCGAACTAGGAGCGACCGAAGTGGAATGTGTGTTGGACAGTGAATTGGTTACAAAACAAATGCAAGGAAAATATAAAGTTAAAGAACCAACTTTACAAAAATTATTTGTTACTGCTTATAACGCCGCCGCTAAATTTAAAAAAGTTTCTTACCGTCACGTGATGCGCGCGCAAAATAAAGAAGCGGACCAAATGGTAAATGAGGCGTTGGATCAAAGAATGTAACAGACTGAGATGCCAATTCCGCATCACAGTATGGGGCAAATTTTCATCGGGCTGACAAAAAATCATTTCAAAAATCCGCTCTGGCGGATTTTAAGTTTTTTTATTCAACCTTTTTGCCCTAATTTCCTCAAGACGTTCAGTTGCTCGACCAAAATGACACACGGCCACAGTTTCAATATCGTGAGAGGGAAGATCTGGGAATTTGGCTGTTAAAATCGGAATATTTCTTTGTACTGACTCAATAAAAGCATCAGGATCATCACGATGAAAAGCGGCAGCTGTTTTAATAATATATCTTTTTACATCAGGAAATTTTCCTGTTAGACGAGTAATATCAGCAGCCACTTCAGCAATAAATGCTTCTATTCGTTTAGGCCTTCCCAAAGCCGCGGCCTTGATAACATACATATCAACGTCCGGAAATTTTTTTGATAATGCAGTAGTACCATCTTGAACTTTTCTTATAAAAGAGGCTGGGTCACCCCTGTGATTTGAAACTGCGGCCGTCCGTATTATATTGGGGTCAACATCAGGAAATTCTTTGGCCAAAGTAATAATATTTTCTTCGGTCCGAGCGATAAATTCAGCAGATGTATGCGGATAAGCCACGGCGGCCCTGACAATTAAACCCAAGTCGGTTTCGGGAAACTGTTTTTGCAACTTGGAAACAATATCAGGGTCGTGAATGTATGATTGTCTAGCTAATTTTAAGGCAGTAATGGGCGACGTCTTGCCTTTTCCACTTTTACGCAAAGTCAAAACAAAATCAATAAAAAAACTTTCAACTAATTTATTCTGAAAAGCGGGATCATGTAGCTGTTTAATCACATCGGAATTACCGGTTTTTTTGTAAACTCTAAAATACTGTGTGATATTGGTTTTTAAACCTCTAAAAAATGCCTCTTCTATGTCCTCTCTTGAAACATCCTTCAAATATTCCCGCAAAGAATCAAATTTACTTTCTGCCCACTCTAGGTGGGACTGAAACATTACCTGGGCCAAGCCATCAATTTCAGTGGCATAATCAATTAACTCAAACCCTCTTTGTCCATCAAAAGTAACGCCCTTTTCCTTGGCTTCTTTTTTTATCTCTCTGTTGCCAGCCACAATTCTTCGCAAGTCACCAAAGGATTCAATGGACATAATAAAAATTAACTACTAAAGCGAGACTAAATTTCATCTTTAATTTCTTCTAACTTTTTACGAACATCACGAGAAAGTTTTTTTGGTACACGAATTTTAATTTTTACATAATGATCACCACGCGTGGTATGGCCTAATTTGGTAATACCGTGGCCTTTCAAACGAATTAATTGGCCTGATTCCGTGCCTTCCGGTACTATAATTTTTAATTCACCGTCCAAAGTTGGTACCATAATTTTATCACCTAAAACCGCCTGCGAAAAACTAATTTCGCTTTCTGTCAAAACATCAGGCCCATCGCGATGAAAAACTTTTTGCGGTTTTATATGCGCTCGCACATACAAATCCCCTGCCCCACCACCATGGGGAGCGGCCTCACCGTGTCCGGATAAACGAATTGATTCACCCTCATCAATGCCAGCCGGAATTTTTACTTTAATTGTTGAACTCTTTGCCATCACGCCATCACCGCCACAATGCTTACAAATGTTACCTGGTTTTTCACCCCGGCCATAACAGGCGCTACATTGCACCACAGTTTGCATCACACCCAAAAAAGTACGCTGTTGTTGAACCATCTGACCCTGACCTTTACAAATAGCGCAGATTTCCATTTTGGCCCCTGGTTCATTCCCAGTGCCACGACAAACATCGCAAGCGCTTTGTTTGCGTAAAGAAATTTCTTTTTCAATACCGAACGCGGCTTCTTTTAAATCCAATTCCACATCAACTTGTATATCACGACCACGCGCCTGTTGACCGCCACGACGAGAACGACCGCCACCACCAAAGCCAAAAATATCACCAAAGATGTCTCCGGCATCTCCCCCGCTAAAACCGGAAAATCCACCACCGCCCTGCTGGTTACGAAACGCATTCATTATATCTTCCCAATTTCCGCCGGACGCGCCCCAACCACCTTGAGATTCAAAATCAGAACCAAATTGATCATATTTGGTTCGCTTATCCGCATCGTTTAAAACTTGAAAGGCCTCGTTTATTTCCTTAAACTTTTTCTCATCACCACCGGGTTTATCCGGATGATGTTGCATGGCCAATTTTTTAAACGCTTTTTTTACTTCATCGGCAGTCGCATTTTTTTCCAGACCGAGTATTTTATAGTAATCTTTAGGCATAATTTATTTCTTGAACCGCGAGTCTATCACAATAAAATCAGTTTCAGTACTGTCACTACCTAATTTCGCTGAAACATCAGCGCAATATTTTACACCATCTACATTTTTTCTGATATTTTGAATAATACCATTCTCGCCTAAAAAAACTGCATCATTAATTTGAATCAAATGAATTTGAACATTTGATATCTTCCTTAATCCATCCAACAAACTTGGATATTCAGAATCATTTGGAGAACCAGGAGAAGCTACAAAAGCACTACTAGTAACTATATCAACTGGTCTGTCCGAAGAAATAGGACCATCGTTTTCTTCATACAACTCCTGCGCCCATTTTGGCACGACTGATACGGAGCCAATAGCAAAACTATCTTCGGCAAAATCACTGTTTGATGCCTTTGGATCAACAACAAATACTTCCGCGCCCAAATAAGCTAAAGCACGAGCCAAATTTGGACCAAAGCTACTAGGGGGAGAATAATGTCCGCCACCTATGTCAGCTATTTTAAATCCTTTCAGATCGCCCACGCTTAACCCATTATCATGCCCCAGCGATTTCGCTAAAAATCCAGCCAAAAAAATCCAAGATCCTGCCTCTAATTTTTTTCCTGTTACAATTTCACTATTCAATTTTCTAAATAAATCGGCACCCAATCGATTGGATTCCATCAAATCATTTTTAGTTTGTGGCAGCCAAAGTTCTTGAGCAATTTTTTTACGATCAAAATCAAAAGGCATTGCTATGCTTGGGTCTTGGTCCGGCATATTTTATTCATCAAAAATAAATTACACGTTCTATTTTACCACTTCTCCTTCAATCGGTCCATCATCCTTCTTTGACTGTTCCCCACCCTCTGATGGAGTTGCACTATCTGGCGCGCCCGGCTGGCCACCTTGCGGTGGCTGTTGCGTTTGGTACATCTTCTGACCAACAACTTGCGCAACCTTAGACAATGTCTCGGACGCTTTTTTAATCGCTTCCACATCATCCTTATCTTTCACATCTTTTACCAATTTAATTCCCTCTTCCACATTTTTCTTTTCTTCGTCGGTAATCGCGATTTTTTTCTCTTCCACTTCTTTCATCATTTTTTCCGAAGTGTACACCATCGTATCGGCCAAATTGCGGGTTTCAATTAATTCTTGTTTTTTCTTGTCTTCGTCAGCATGTGCTTCCGCTTCCTTCTTCATCTTTTCTACTTCTTCTTTTGACAGCGCAGTCGAAGCAGTAATTGTAATTGATTGTTCTTTGTTAGTGGCTTTATCTTTGGCTTTTACCGACAAAATACCATTAGCGTCAATATCAAAACTCACTTCAATCTGTGGAACGCCACGTGGAGCTGGTGGGATACCGTCTAACATAAATCGACCCAAAGTTTTGTTATCAGTGGCCATCGGACGTTCGCCTTGTAATACATGAATTTCTACGCCCGGTTGGTTATCAGCCGCCGTAGAAAATGTTTGGGTCTTAGATGTTGGGATGGTGGTATTGCGATCAATTAATTTGGTCATCACGCTACCCATTGTTTCTAAACCAAGAGAAAGTGGTGTCACATCCAAAAGCAAAATATCTTTAACGTCTCCACGCATCACACCACCCTGAACCGCCGCGCCAATCGCGACTACTTCGTCCGGGTTAACGCTGATGTTTGGTTTTTTCCCAAAGAATTTTTCAACTGCTGCCAAAACCATTGGCATGCGAGTCATACCACCGACCATTACGACTTCGTGTAAATCACCCACTTTTAATTTGGCATCATCCAAGGCCTTTTGTACTGGACCCATTGTTTTTTGAACTAAATCACCGACTAGTTCTTCTAATTTAGCACGGGTTAATTTCATTACCAAATGTTTCGGTCCATCAACGCCAGAAGTGATAAACGGCTGGTTGATTTCGGTTTCTTGTGAAGTGGATAATTCTATTTTAGCTTTTTCCGCCGCTTCTTTAATACGCTGTAAGGCCAAATTGTCTTTACCCAAATCAATGCCTTGATCTTTTTTAAATTCGGCTAAAATCCAGTTAATAAGCACTTGGTCAAAATCATCACCACCCAAATGCGTGTCGCCATTCGTGGACAACACCTGAACATTATCCGGCGCGATTTCCAAAATGGAAATATCAAAAGTGCCACCGCCCAAATCGTAAACCGCAATTTTTTGTTCGGTCTTTTTGTCAAAGCCATAGGCGAGTGCCGCGGCAGTCGGTTCGTTGACAATACGTAAAACATTTAAACCGGCAATCGCGCCCGCATCTTTTGTCGCTTGGCGTTGGGCATCATCAAAATATGCCGGCACAGTGATAACCGCGTCGGTAATTTTTTCACCAATGCGTTCTTCGGCATCGGCTTTTAATTTTTGCAAAACCATGGCGGAAATTTCTTGCGGCGAATGATCTTTGTCGCCCATTTTAATTTTGACGCCTTCGCCGGATTGAACAATTTTGTAAGGCATCAATTTCAAATCACGCTGAACTTCGGCATCCGTAAAACGACGGCCGATAAGACGTTTGATAGAATACAAAGTATTTTCCGGATTGGTAACGGCCTGCCGTTTGGCCAATTGCCCGGCCAAGCGTTCGCCGGATTTATTAATCGCAACCATTGATGGCGTGGTGCGCGCGCCTTCTTTATTTTCTAAAACCTTTGGCTGACCACCCTCAATTATGGCCATGCAGCTATTGGTTGTACCTAAATCGATTCCTAATACTTTTGACATATATGTATTAAATTAATTAATTTTATTAAATTTATAATTTTCTAATTTTTTAAGTACCTGCTTGTAAATCTCCCCCACCTTTTCCTTGTTTCCATCTGAAATTCTATCAAACATGTATTCAACTTTTATTTTTGCCCGTTCTAAACCTTTTTCTTCTAAATAACTATCAAACCTGTCAAAAAAATAACTTATACTATCTGCGTCACGTAAAATATTTACCTCTTCATTACCACCACATTCGTGATTTTCCACCAAGTATTTTACTTTTTCAATGAAACTCCTTTCAAAATCATATTTCTTTAGTATAACTTTTATTGCCTGCGCACCTCGATGAGCATGCTCATTTTTGTAATCATCATAAACCGCATAAACAGCTGGGTCATACTTTAATTTGTCTTTACCATAATACCCGCGTTCAATATCATGTGCCAAAGCTGCAATTTGCAAAGCATCATCTGCGTCTGGTTTTAGTTTCAAAACCCAACTCAACACCAACTCACCATGACGCATATCAAATTCTGGCATTATTGATCTAGACAAAATTTCTTTAATTTCTCGTTTTACCTGTTTAATTTTATCCATAACAAATTTTATACCTTACTATCAATAATTTCTATCTTATTTTTTATTATTCCTAATAAAAATTCCCCAATCAATGCCAACACCATATTAGCTATTACAAACAAATTACTAAAAGTTACCAGCCAACCAAATAAATTAATTTCTTCTTGCCCAATTGGTATGCCTACAATCAATTGAAATATGTCAACTAACAAAAATATCATTATCCAAAAACCAAACACAATCTTTACTATTTTGTCTTTTACATTAAAAACTGGACAGATATACCAAAACTGACGATAAACTTGTAAAAAATAAAATAACAGTAATGGTGGAACGAAAAAAACCAAAAAACCAACACTTGTTTCAATTACCGAATTTCCAAATAAACTAAAATTTATATGCGCTATTAATAAACTAGCTATAAAAATAGACAAATAATAAACCCTACTTGAAATATTCAAATATTTCATCAACGTCGGCAAATCTTTTTTATGACCGGACCAAATCGGATCAAATCCGCGATATAAATTGTGTGGCATATTTTTTACTTATCTTCCCAACTTATACACTTCAATGGAACAAGTCGTACAACTATTTTTTACTCTTTTTAACTATTTTTACCTCCACTTTTTTACTTGCTGTTTTCTGTAATTTTGGACAAGTAATTTTTAAAATTCCATCTTCAAATTCAGCTTTTACTTCATCTTCTTTTACCGCAGTTGGTAAGGCCACTTGGCGGAAAAACGCACCCGAGCGAACTTCTTTGCGATAGTAATTTTTATCATCTACCTCGTGTTCTTTCTTGCTTTCACCTTGTACGGTCAAGACGCCTTTTTCCACGCTTACTTTAACATCTTCCGGATTAACACCGGCCAGCGAAGTTTCAGCAACCACCGCACTATCGGTTTCGTAAACATCCATCGCCGGCATAAACGCCCGCATGGATTGATTTAGTGCCGGCAGACGACTGAATGCGTCGTCCATTTCGGCAAACGGGTCCCATTGGGGGGAATAGCGGATAATTGACATAATATATTAAATTAAAATGCAAAATTACAATGTAAAATACAAAATTATTT